>Ga0210057_1003845_pt1 | contig 20384 bp, 22 predicted proteins | sample CryGeyCG2114_010_2_FD_183968 | JGI IMG/M metagenome (GOLD analysis project Ga0210057, IMG submission 183968) | Groundwater microbial communities from aquifer - Crystal Geyser CG10_big_fil_rev_8/21/14_0.10 (SPAdes) (version 2) | ecosystem: Environmental > Aquatic > Deep subsurface > Groundwater ...
AGGGGGGTACCGATCCGGTCACCCCTTTTAACTTTTTTTAAAAAAATATGTTAAAATAGATATATGGAACTGGAAGTTAAAACTTTAATAGCCATTATCATCTTTTTGATTATTAATATCATCTCTTTTATTTATATAGCTTTGGATAAAAGCAGGTCCATAAAAAACAACGATAGAACTCCTGAAGGTGTTCTTTTTTTCTTGGCTATTTGTTTTGGCGCCTTAGGCATCTGGCTCGGCATGTATGCTTTTCGCCATAAAATAAGAAAATGGTATTTTGTTTTAGGTGTGCCCATCATTTTAATCCAAAACATTCTGACGGTCTGGCTGATTATTGAGCTTATCAACAAAAATTTAACTATATAAAAACCATTGACAATCTATCTTCTTTTATATATACTCAACCAATTCATCTTTAAATAAACAAAGGAGAATCAATTGCCAGACTGCGAAAAATGCAGACATTGCCAGCAAGAAATTCTAGACGGCCAAAGGCGCTACTACAGCCGCCAGGTCGGCATGAAAGGCCATTACCATTGGGACTGTTTTGTCCAAGCCTGCAAAGAAAAAAACGATAATTCAATCTCCTGCGGGAAAACTGCTCGAGCCTGTACAATGAGCTCTCAAGCCTATGTGCCCACTATAATTAGTCCATCGCACATCAACCTAGCACCGTTTAACAGCTTGCATAACAATAAAAAGGGGCCTTAGCTAAGCAGCCCCTTTTTAGTTTATACTTGCCAGTTAAATTGAGCTGAGCTACAATATAGTTAATACACGATCAAGCAGGAGGGCTATGAAAAGAAATCTGCTCAACTAAAAACACGGCGAAAAACGGTCGCCATCCTCAAAACCCCCACCAGAGATGACCACTCCGGTGGGGGTTGCTATTTTTAATTAAATAATCCAGATTAGATCAGCAGGGCTACTAAAAGCAAAGCAACGACGTTAAGAATTTTAATCATCGGATTAATGGCCGGTCCGGCAGTGTCCTTGTAAGGATCGCCGACCGTGTCGCCGGTCACTGCCGCTTTATGAGCCTCGGAGCCTTTGCCGCCATGATTGCCTTCCTCAATATACTTCTTGGCATTATCCCAAGCGCCGCCGCCTGAGGTCATAGAGATGGCAAGGAAAAGTCCAGTGATAATTGAACCGACCAAAACGCCCCCTAGGGCAACCGGACCCAAAATAAAGCCGACGAGGATAGGCACAATTACCGGAATCAAGGCCGGCACAATCATCTGCCTAAGAGCTGATTTGGTAACCAAGTCAACTGTCTTGGAATAGTTAGGCTTGCTGGTGCCCTGCATAATGCCGGGGTCAGCAGCAAACTGAGATCTCACTTCTTCAACTACTCCGCCAGCTGCCTTACCAACCGCTTCCATGGACAGAGCGCCAAAAATGTAAGGCAAAACGCCACCAATAAAAAGCCCAGCCAGAACCATCGGATCACTCAATTTAAATTCCAAAAAAACTCCGTTATCAGCAAACTCCTGAACGTAAGAAGAAAAGAGCACCAAAGCTGCCAGTCCAGCCGAAGCAATGGCATAACCCTTAGTCACGGCTTTAGTGGTGTTACCAACCGCATCCAAAGCATCAGTCACTTCTCTGACGTCTTCAGACAGCTTGGACATCTCGGCAATACCGCCGGCATTGTCGGTAATCGGGCCGTAAGCGTCAATAGTCACAATAATTCCGGCCAGCGACAACATGCTCATGGCGGCAATTGCTACGCCGTAAAGATCGGCTAAAAAGTAGCTGCCTAAAATACCGGCTACAATTACCAGGATAGGCCAGCCGGTTGCTTTCATAGAAACAGCCAAGCCTCTGATAACGTTAGTGCCGTGTCCGGTTTCTGAAGACTTGGCAATGGACCTAACTGGAGCATATTTAGTGGAAGTGTAATATTCGGTAATCACCACCATCAAGGCTGTTACCACCAAACCAATCAAAGAAGCTAAGTAAAGATTTAAAGTATTCTCGCCAGCTAGATCGCCCATCAGCATCTTAGTTGCCGGATAGAAAAGAATGGCGGCCAAAACGCCGGCGGCAATTAAGCCCTTATACAAAGCGCCCATAATATTTTGTTTTTTACCTAAGCGGATAAACCAGCTGCCGACAATGGAAGCCACGATGGCAATAGCGCCAATCACTAAAGGATAAAGCATGGCGTTTTCATTATGACCAAAGACCAAAGAGCCCAAGAGCATAGCTGCCACTGAAGTAACGGCGTAAGTTTCAAAAAGGTCAGCGGCCATGCCGGCACAATCGCCCACGTTATCGCCGACATTATCGGCAATCACCGCCGGATTTCTAGGATCATCTTCCGGAATGCCAGCCTCCACCTTGCCGACTAAATCAGCTCCGACATCAGCGGCTTTGGTAAAAATACCGCCACCCAAACGGGCAAAAATGGAAATAAGGCTACCACCAAAACCTAAGCCAATCAAACCATGAACGCTGCCGCCCAAAGCATAAAAGCCGGCTACGCCTAAAAGACCTAAGCCGACGACTAAAAAGCCGGTAACCGCACCGCCGTTAACTGCTACCTTTAAAGCTTTAGCCAGGCCGCTTTTAGCCGCTTCGGTCGTTCTGACATTAGCCCTCACTGAAACATGCATGCCAATATAGCCAGCTAGAGCGGACAAAACCGCACCAACAATAAAGCCTAAAGCAATCTGCAGGTTAAGAGTCAGCCATAAAATGATAAACAAAATTACGGCAATTACGGCAATAGTTGAATACTGCCGGTTGAGATAGGCCGAAGCGCCGGTTTGAATGGCCTTGGCAATCTCTTTCATCTTTTCTGAACCGGAGCTGTTTTTTAAAACCAGCTGGATTAAAATCACTCCGTAAATAATGGCGACCACCGCGGCCGCTAAAGCGAAGATAATGCTTGTTGACATAAAAACTTCGGTTAATTATTTATTAAGATTCTTTTTTGGTTTCTTCTGCAGTAGAGTCTGTCTGTTCTTCTGCAACTTCCGCCTTTTCTTCGACAGCCGGTTCTATTTCCTTAACTTCAGGCTCCGTCTCAAGCTCTTCGCCTTCTTCTGTCTCTGCTATCACAACTTCAGCGCCGGCAATGTCAATTTTCCAGTCAGTCAGCTTGGCAGCCAGACGGACATTCTGACCATCCTTGCCGATGGCTAAAGACAGCTGTTCTTCCTTAACCTTGACTAAAGCCTTTCTGTTTTCTTCATTAAGTTCCAAGCTTTCCACTTTAGCCGGAGACAAAGCATTGGTGATAAAACGATGAGCGTCCTCGGAAAATTCAATAATATCAATTTTTTCTCCGTTAAGTTCACTAATAACGGTCTGCACTCTGGTGCCTCTCTGGCCGACGCAGGAGCCAACCGGATCAATATTATTCTCATGGGAAATAACAGCAATCTTGGAACGGCTGCCGGCTTCTCTGGCTATGGCTTTGATCTCCACATCACCTGAGGCAATTTCCGGAACCTCCATTTTAAAGAGCTCTCTAACCATATCAGGATGGGTTCGAGACAACTTGATCTCCGGTCCTTTAACGGTCTTGCCAACCGAAACCACCAAAAACTTAAAGCGCTGTCCGGGAGAATAATTTTCCGAATAGATTTGCTCTTCGGGCGGCAGAATAGCCAAAGTATGACCGACGTCAATATAAACCATTCGGCCTTCGCGTCTTTGGACAGTACCGCCAACAATCGTACCTTTCTTGTTCTCAAACTCCTCCATTACCACTTCTCTTTCAGCTTCCCGTAATCTTTGAATAATCACCTGTTTGGCGGTTTGAGCAGCCATGCGGCCAAACTCAGTGGGCACTTCCAGTTGAGTTTTAATTTCTTGGCCCAATTCGGCTTTTTTATCTATTTCTTTGGCTTCAGACAGCATAATCTCCGTTTTGGGATTAAACTTCTTCAATTCTTCTTCATCAATTTCTTCGCCGGCTTTTTTCTTTTCCAAAAGCTCTTCCCGCTCCTTTTCCAATTCTTCCAAATCCATATCCTCAACCACGGTCTTAACATCAAAAACATCCATCTTGCCGCTGTCCAAATCAAAATTAACCTTGATGTTCTGGTTTTTCTGACCAAAGTCCTTGCGGTAGGCAGCCGCTAAGGCCGCGTCAATGGTCTCTAAAACCGAATCAATGGGAATATTTTTTTCCTCGCAAACCTGCTGGATTGCGTCATGTAAGTCTGACATAATTTTGTAGTTAGTTAGTCGTCAAAAAAACTAGTGTATTCTTACACTAGTTTATATTAAAAGTATAACCTTAAATAATACTCTTGTCAAATGAAAAATGGCCCCCAATTATCTTGAAGACCATCTCTCCCTTATCTGATTGCTTTATATGAATTTTGGCTGCCAGACCAGTAAGGCGCCGTAGCCTTTTGAGGCTTGGTCAGGCGGATAATACTCTTCCTGAACTTTCAGAAATTTGAAGCCAAGTCCAGTATAAAGTCTGAGCCAAGGCTCCTGTAAAAGACCGTGCTGATTCTTCAGGTCGCAATACTCGGTAGCGGAAATATTACCAAGTTTGTCGCAGTAATCCCTGTAGCCGGCAATTCTCAAACCGGCCAATCGGTACTGCAGTCCTTTTGTGGCTACAAACTGCTGAGTAGACTTAATTAAAGCTGTGCCAATACCTTTATTAATAAATTTAGGTTGGACAGCAATGCTGGCCACATACAAGGTATTACCCCGGCCAGATAAGCCTTCATAGGTGGCCGCCTGAGGCTCCTGATAGCCTAAGGCTTGAGCTCGGCTTTTCGGCGGACTATTGGGATCAAACTGGATGATAACACCGGTGATATAGCCGGTAATTAGACCATTAAGCTCAGCTACCCAGAAACTTTGGGGAGAATGAGCTAAACGATAAGCCATCACCTCAATCGGTACTGCTAAACCATCCGGTCCGTAAGCCTGCTGCTCAATCGCCTGAATACTGTAAAGGTCAGAAAAAAGTGTTAGCCTGACGACCGGGCTTGTAACTATCATTATTATTGTTCCTCTTGCTCTTGAAAATAAAATAACCCCTGCAGTCCTTGGAAGATGTGAACAGCCAAAGACTTTAAACGAACTCTATCACTATCCATTATATCTCATAGTCTCAATTACTTACAAACCCCTCCCAATTGGTCAATTTTAATAAGTAATTATCATCTGCCGGATTAATTGACCGGAGTAATTAACAAATTGACAGACGATTTAACCAGAGAAGAGAACTAATGGCTAGTTAAAAATCCTGATTTTGGCCTTTAACTGGGCTAACTTGTTGAGCCATGGAAAGATCGATGTTTCAAGAAATATCGCACTAAAACTGTGGGCGCGTTAGTAGAATATTTAACTTTTGGTAACGATTTTCCCAAGGACTGCAGGGATTATCTTAAAATCTAGGTTTTATTAAAAAGATCAGGCTTAATGGACAATATCAGATATCTATGATATGTTGAAATTGCCGAACATAATCGACAACAATATGTTAATAACTTCTTTAAATAAACTGGGGTTTTCCAATAATGAGTCTAAAATTTACCTGGAACTCCTCAAAACCTCACAGCTAACAGCCGGTAAAATAGCCAAAAGGGCTGATCTGCCCAGAGCTACTGTCTACTCTGCCCTCGATGGCCTGATTCATAAAGGGTTGGTTTCGGTTTCTTTAGCCGGCCGCGTCAAATACTTTACGGCTGAATCGGTTAGTGTTCTAAAAAATATGATTCAGCAGGAAGATGAAAAAATTAAACAAAAAAAACAGGCTTTGGAAGAACTGATCCCCCAAATCCACCAGCTGGAACAGCAAATAGACCGGCCGGAAATAACTTTTTACGAAGGCAAAAAAGCTGTGGAATCGCTCTTGATTTCCACGGCTTCCAGAAATAAGCATATTTATGAAATAGGCGACTGGCGAGTTTTTGGTCCCACTCAGCCCAAATTTACTCAGGCCAGAGTTTTAAAGGGCAATCAAATTGATTTAATTGCCTTGGATTCAGATATAGCCCGGGTTGAAACAAAAAATGATGAAAAATTTTTACGCCGGCAATATCTGGTAAAAGACGAAGGTCTTGAAATTCCGGCTATGCTGGCTGTCGGTGACGACCACCTGGCTATTTTTACCTGGGAAAAAGACAACCCGATTGGCATTAAAATCAGAAACCGCAAAATCATTAAAACCCTCCAGTCGCTCTTTTACCTGGCAATTAAAAATTTAAAGCCGGAGCAGACTAAAAACAGCCCTTAAATAAAGGCTGTTTAAATATTAAATTCTTTTGTCGGGGGACTCATCATTATCTCCGTAAGGGTCATAGACGGGTGGCGGAGCAGCATAATACTCTTTGTTTTTTATCTCCTCAGGCTGTTCAAAATCGCCTGTCTCCAAATCTTCAACCACCGGTATTTCTTCAGGCTGATCAGGCCAATAACCAGACTCTTCCTCACTAAAAGGCTCCAGGGTTGGCTCAATAAAATCAACCTTGGACTTATCTAAATAGTCCTTGTCTTTATCAATCCGGAATAATTTACCGTCATTATTTATTCTTCTGATTAAACCCTTTTTTACAATCCAACGGATTAGATAAGCCAGGATTATGATAATCAGCAAAACATAACCAATTAAACGGTTCCTCTTTTGAACGTCGTCTGACTTTTGGTTTTCAAACTCGCCCTTCAAAGTCTCGCTCAAATCATTAAAGGTAGCAGCCGGCTGCATCTGAAGCTCCTGATTCATTTCTTCAAGCGGCACTTGCTCATCGACAAATTCTTCAATAAAATTCTGCAGGTCTTCCTCAATAAAAACTCCGCCTTCAATCCGACCATCGGCAACATCAATCATGGCAGTTGAACTGGCATTAACAATATCCATGCTCAAATCTTCGGCCAATGCCTGATCATTAACTATCATCTGATCAGACTGTTTTTCATTAATCTCAAAATCATCTTCAAGTAATGGCTGATCGGCTTCGGTCAAATCTCGGGCCGGCTCCTGGACGGTAAAATAAATATATTTGCTTTCCTGGCTTTGATCATAAGGACCTGGCTGCTTAGAATCGGAATAGGCAGTGGTGTAAAGATAATGACGGCCTGAACTCAAATTAAGATCGGCGTAAAAACCGACGTATTGATCTTCATGGTCAAACTGCCTGACTGCCCTCACTTCTTTTCCATCGACAAAAATTCTGACTAAGGTAGTTTTCCAAGCTAAGCCTGAAAGAGTCAGTCTGCCGGAATCTAAAATTTGATCGTTGTTAAGAGACAAAACAGTCGGTGCTGGCACTAAACAAAAATCAGCAACACAGTCGCCTTCAGCCGCCCAAACTTCAAATGGCAGACAGAAAAATAAAAGAAGCATTAAAAAGCCTCCCGTTAAAAAATATTTTTTTCTCATAAATAACTTAAATATTATCCTAAACTTACCCCAAAAAACTCCTTAAAGGAAGTGGTCAAACTGGGCACAGACTGTTAACAGCCAGTTTACAAATTGTGAAGCTTTTTAGTCTTATTTAACTACTATAAAATAATTTATTTTGACTAATCTTAGCCAAAAAAATAAATTATAATTAAAATACTCTTGACAAAATATTAAATATATGATATATTAATCTATTAAATGAAAATTGCAACTAAATAAACTTACTTGTCAGCCTTCTGCTTGAGGAGAGAAATAAGTGAGATCAACGGTTTAGTTATCTACTTTACCGGCGATCACTTACAATTTTTTTCAAAAGGCCGGAGATAAAATAATTTTTTTCCTCCTATCGCCTCTTGATCAAGCGTGCCCAAGCAGAAGGTTGGCCGGTAACGAGTCAACAGGAGCGATAACGGTCACCTGACCACTTATCGCTCTGACCCCAGTTTCTAATTAAAATTAGAGATTGAGGTCAGAACTGCTAACAGTCCCGCCCCCTAACTCACCTCACAATCCCCATAGAGAAGATTGCCTAAAAACCAATCTTCTCCCACTTGAGCCCATTACTTATTTAGTGGTCTGAAGCGGGAATAAAAAAACAGTAGCCTTTAGCTGCTGTTTTATGTTTTATATAAATAAACAAATTAAGGCAAATATTTCTTTAAATCAGCCTGTCTCTGTTTTTCAGCCCTGAGCTGAGGTACAGTCTTGAAAATATATTTAAGAATAAAAACCAGCCAAACCAGACTAATAATAATCCAAAGAAAGAGCCAAATTCTCATGCCTAAATAAGGGGCTCTTTGCTGCTTAAAAAACATCAAAATAAGTTCCACAATACCGAAGCTAAAGCCCAAATTACTCAGTTTTTTCCAAATCTTCATGGAAATTTTGTCAGTCTGACGGTATTTCTTCTGCAGATAAAGGGCTATGAAGCCTACAATAATGCCGACTAAAGCCAGACCTAAAAACAACCAAATAGAGTAGCCGGTAAAGATAGACGGCCTGATATCAAACCAAAAATTTAAATCAAAAAACTTATTCATATAGAGCAGTTTAATATATTTACCAAAAAATGCAAGACTTAAGAGATTATTTCTTAAACAACAAACCGTAATGGCTGTCGCTGGCCTCAAACTCCTTGACCAAGCTAAAACCAACCTGCTGAGCTAAGGATAAAGCCTTCTCTTTAGCAACCCTTAATTCCTGAGCCGGTCCAATCGGTCCGGAAGAAGCTTTCCATTCAATCACCATTAGCTGGCCGCCCGGCTTGGTCAGGCGGTAAGCTTCTTTAAACATAGCCTGATGATTTTTAGCCTGAAACAGAGTAGTGCTTAAAAAAGTATAATCAACCTCCTGAGGTATTTTAGTAGCGCCGACAATTTCCAAGTTAGTCCAAACGGTTTTTAAATTATATAAGCCGGCCTGCCTGGCTTTAGCCTCCACGCTGGAGAGCACGTCCTTTAAAATATCGCAGGCATAAACCGTACCCTGATCGCCGACGATTTTAGCGGCTGCCAAAGAAACAAAAGCCATAGCTCCGCAGCCTAAATCAGCTACGGTAGAGCCGTAGGGAATTTCCACAATCTCTTTAAGGATATGATCAGGATTTAAAAGCTTATTACCAGTCATCATACACCTATTATACCAAATTAAGCCGATAACTCCAACGATGAATTTCTGACAGGCCATGTTTTTTAATCGCCTCAAGATGATCTTTGGTGCCGTAACCTTTATGACTGGCAAAACCATAAGCCGGATAACGCTGATCAAAATCCCGCATCAATCTGTCCCTGACAACCTTAGCCAGAATAGAGGCCAAGGCAATGCTAAAAACTTTTTGATCGCCTTTGACGATTGTCTGGAAAGGCAGTTGATGATTAAAACTATGAATCTTGTCTAATAATAAATAGTCCGGTTTTACTTTAAGTTTTTTTAAAGCCCGATCAATAACCATTAAATTAGCTTTGGTGATGCCATAGCGATCAATCTCTTGATGACTAACTAGACCAGCCGACCAGACCACTACTTGACTAAGCTCATTAAAAATAGACTCTCTTTGCTTGGCTGATAAAAGTTTAGAGTCTCTAATCGGCAATTTTTTAACATAAGTTGCCTGAACCGCTACTGCTACCAAAGGGCCGGCCAGAGCGCCCCGGCCGACTTCATCTAAGGCAATAATATTTTGATAGCCGGATTTGATTAATTTTCTCTCCAGCTTAAAGCTTGGTTTAATCATAACCTTATTATAATCAAAAAGTGTTCCATGTGGAACACTTTTGAAATTTAACCTATAAACAACCTACTTTTTCTTGGCAATTCTTTCAATGCCCAAGTTGAAAGCGGCTTTTCTAGGATCTAAGCTCTTCTTTTCCATCACTGTCCAGACATCGTTAAAGCTCCCCACCATAATCTTCTTGAGTTTAGAGAGAACCTGAGCCTTGGTCCAAACCTGCTTCTTCATATTTTGATACCACTCAAAATAGGAAACAGTCACGCCTCCGGCATTAGCCAGAACATCCGGCAAGATCAAACAGCCGTTTTTTTCCAAAATGGAATCAGCTTGAGGCTGAATGCCGCCATTGGACAGTTCTAGAATAACCTTGGCTTTTATCTTAGAAGCATTCTTGGCAGTGATCTGATTTTCCAAAGCCGCCAGCACCAAAACATCCGTTTCCAATTGAAGAAGTTCTTCATTGGTCACACCCTGATAGTTTTTGCAGTCGCAAACACTGCCTTCGCAGTAGCAGTTATAAATCTGCCCCTTCTCCTGCTTGGTCTTCATAACGCTGGCCGGCTTCATGCCTTGACGCCTTTTGTCATAAATGCCGCCCTTGGAATCAGAAGCACCGATAATCTTGAAGCCTGACTGATAAGCAATCTCAGCCAAATTATAGCCGGCATTGCCAAAACCTTGAATCACCATGGTTGAACCTTTGCTTTTCATTTTCAATTTTTTCAAGGCTTCCGCTAAAACATAAAAGCCGCCTTGAGCCGTAGCAATATCCCTGCCTTTGGAACCACCGTCCTCTAAAGGCTTGCCGGTAATCATAGCCGGAGTATCTTTGCCGACCAATTTACTGTACTCGTCTTTCATCCAAGACATGATCTGAGGAGTGGTATAAACATCGGGAGCCGGCACGTCCTGCTTAGGACCAAGATATTGCTTAAAAGCCTTAACCCAAGACCTGGACAATCTTTCCAGCTCCGCTAAAGATAATTTCTTAGGATCAATTTTAGCGCCGCCTTTGCCACCGCCCATGGGAATACCAACCACTGCGCATTTAATAGCCATCAAGAGAGACAAAGTTTTCACTTCGTCAAGATTGGCAGTCTGATGAAAACGAATGCCGCCCTTGTAAGGTCCGCGGTTGTTATTGAACTGAACTCTGTAAATCTCCACCAATTTGTCCTTGCCGTTATCCAGCTTTAATTTAATTTTTTTAGCCAAGACCCGGTTAGGGGTAATTAATTTTTTAATCTGAGCGGCTGGCAAGCCTAAAGCTTCAGCCGACTCTTTGACCAACTTGACTGTTTTGGCAAAAGTTTTCATAAAATTTTAATTACAATAAATTGTCCAGCTTTTCCTTAAAGGCCTCTTTGGACTGAACACCCATAATTCGGTCGACTTCCTGGCCGCCCTTGAAGAAAATCAAAGTTGGCACGCTCATCACCTGATACTGAGAAGCCAGCTCCTGATTCTGATCAATATCCAGTTTTCCGATCTTGGCTTTGCCTTTATACTCTTGGGCAAGTTCTTCAACCGTCGGAGCCAAAATCTGGCAAGGACCGCACCAGGTAGCAAAAAAGTCCACCATCACCGGCTGTTCGCTTTTCAAAACTTCAGCTTCAAAATTTTGGGAAGTAATTTCCATAAATTTAGATGAGTTAATGTTAATAAAGTTATCTAATTATAATCCAAAAATGGGGGTATGTAAAATAGCCTAGGAAAAAAGATTTATTTATTAAAAAATATTTTTATAACCGCTTCCCCAAGAAATAAAATATTTATTTTTACAAAAATATAATTATTTATATTATTTTACGACACTTAATTTAAGCTAACTTTAGTCAAAAAAGAGAAAAAATCTTAAAAAGTTAATTCAAATTGTTCCACGTGGAACAATTTTGAAGACCAAAAAAGAGGTCAAAATTAAACCTCTTTTTCAAATTATACAATTAATTATTCAGCTAAATATTTTTCAGCTTCTAAAGCGGCCATACAACCTAAACCGGCTGCGGTAATGGCTTGACGATAACGCCAGTCAGCCACATCGCCAGCCACAAAGACACCTTCAATATCAGTAAAGACATTATTCTTAGGCTCGATATAGCCATGCTTAACCAAGTCCAGCTGTCCCTGCAAAAACTCGGTGTTAGGAGTATGGCCAATGGCCAGAAAAAGACCGTCAATCTTCATTGACTTTTCTTCGTTGGTTTGATTATTGATCAATTTCACGCCTGTCAACTTCTGATCGCCTAAGTACTCTTTTATTTCAGTATTTAAAATAAACTCTATTTTTTCATTTTTTTCTGCTCTTTCCAGCATCGGCTTAGAAGCCTTAAAAGCTTCAGTCCTGTTAATTAAGTAGACTTTAGTGGCAAATTTAGTTAAAAAAGTGGCTTCTTCCATAGCCGCATCACCGCCGCCAACAATAATTACCTCTTTGTCTCTGTAAAAAGCGCCGTCACAGGTGGCGCAAGTATGAACGCCTCTACCAACTAATTCAGTTTCCCGGGGTAAATTAAGCATTCTGGCTCTAGCTCCCGAAGCAATAATCAAACTTTCAGTTTCATAAGTCTGATCTTTAGTCATCACCTTAAAAGGCTTATTTTTCAAGTCAACGCCAATAACCATAGAGGTGACCATTTTAGCGCCAAACTTCTGAGCCTGCTTTCTCATATTTAAAACCAATTGAGGTCCCATTACGCCAGCCTCATCACCGGGCCAGTTTTCAACCAAAGTAGTGGTTGTTAATTGGCCACCCGGCTCTTTGCCTTCCAAAACTATCGGATTTAATTTAGCTCTGGCAGAATAAATAGCGGCCGTTAAGCCGGCCGGTCCAGATCCAATTATAATCAATTTTTCCATATTTTCTATATTTTAGCTAAAATTAGGCTATTTTTCTAAAATATCGGATAACATCGGATTAAACAAAAGGCATCCGATATTGCCTGGTGGACCCGAAGGGACTCGAACCCTTGACCTCTTGCATGCCATGCAAGCGTTCTAGCCAGCTGAACTACGGGCCCTTAAAAGTTAGTTTATTATACCTCTAAATTATCAGCTTATCAAGATCTATCTGGTACCCTTGCCAGGAATCGAACCTGGATCTAGAACTTAGGAGGTTCTTGTTCTATCCGTTGAACTACAAGGGCAAAATGTTCCACGTGGAACATTTTTTGACTAAAAATTACTACTTTTAGTTTATTTTAGCTAATATTAGCTTAAATTAAGCGTCGTAAAATATTATTATAAATATTTGACAGCTAAATTAGCTAAAAAACCGGTTCGGTTGTCCCAAACCGCTAAAGCCACCAAAATAATCGCAATAGCCAAGCTCAAGATTAAGGCTTTAATTAAATCTTTTTTAAAATAGTTCTCCATAAGCTAAATTTCATCCTCACTACTATAGTATAAAATCAAAAAAAATTCTAGGTTAACAGGCAGTGCACAGATTATTAACCCTTAGGGCTAATAATCAGCTTTGACCTAATAGCTCTTTTACACTAAAATATAAGAATTAAACCTAACTTTATTTATATGTTTAAAGAAGACCATTCCAGAGCATCTAAAAACACTGAAACCATTATTGGGCCTTCAGTTAAGGTAGAAGGCGATTTTGTCGGTGACGGCGATGTGATTGTTGAAGGCATTGTTTTAGGCAACCTCAAAACCAAAAATCATCTTAGAGTCGGCAAAGATGCCAAAGTCCAAGCCGAAGTTGAGGCCGACAGCGTCTATATTGCCGGCGAAGTCCAGGGCAATATTACTGCTCAGGGCAGCATAGAGGTTACTTCCAGTGCCAAGATAAAAGGCGATATTGCTGCCAGTTCTCTTTCCATTGAAAAAGGCGCCATCATCAACGGCCGGATCAATATGAGCGGCACTAAGAAAGAAGCGGTTAAAGCCAAAAACGAAGAACAGGGGTAAAAATTTTTAAGCTTTCTGTATGTATCTGTATATCTATGATACGTTTTTAAATAACAAGAAATATCTCAATCTCTTGAACGGTATTGAAAACCGCCTGGCCGATCTGGAAATTAAAGGCAAAATTTGCCGCCTCAACATTCTTAAAAACATGAAGGAGGTGATTGAGGAGGGGATTAAAAAAGGCACTCAGACCATTGTGGCTGTAGGCGATGATTTGACCTTTAGCAAGATTGTGAATATTATTGCCGATCTGGACGTTACTTTGGGTATTATTCCAATTAATAATAAAAGCAAAGTAGCGGAAATTTTAGGCATCCCGGAAGGGGAAAAGGCCTGTGATATTTTAGCCCAAAGGTTGGTTAAAAAACTGGACTTGGGAAAAATAAACCACCAGTATTTTATTGACTCGGCCACTATTGACGATCCCAACGTAGTTCTGGACTTTGACAAATTTCAAATCAGCCCGACCTTTAAAGATTCCAGCGTTAATCTGTGCAACTTAGGCTTTTTGACCAACGACCAATCAATTTATAAACAAAAAATTTCCGTACCAACCGACGGTTTTTTAGAAGCTGTTATTACCCCAAATAAAAAATCCTTTTTTAATAACAAAGACAAGAAACAAAGCATCTTTCCCTTTAAAAAAATAATGATTGGCAGCAAAGCCGAGCCGGTCACAGTTACTATTGACCAGCAAGCTGTTTTTAAAACCCCAGTTGAAGTTTCTATAGAGCCGAAAAAACTGAAGGTGATTGTGGGCAGTAAAAGACTGTTCTAAAGAGGACTTTTAATATTACCAAGAGAATTTGAGCTAACCTTAGTATAAATTTGAGTAGTTTCCAGCCTCTGATGCCCAAGTAAGGCCTGAATATACCTCAAACTAACCCCGCTTTCCAATAAATGGGTAGCAAAACTATGCCTAAGGGAATGGCAACCAGCCGGACTGATAACTCCGGCCTTTTTTAATCCTAAACTAAAAATTTTCTGCACGCTCCGAACAGTGAGCTTACCGCGCCCGCCCGAACCAGAAAAAAGATATTTCTGATTCTGAAAAATTAAAACAAAATAATTCTTTAATAAACCAGTAGATATTGAACTCAAAATAGTCTGACGATCTTTAGCACCCTTGCCGCCTCGAACCATCAATAAACCTTTGTCTAAATCAAAATCCCCAGCCTTTAAATTAACAACTTCCGAAACCCGAAGGCCGGAACCGTACATTAAAGAAATAATCAGCTTGTGCTTTAAATTATCCAAAGAATTAATAACTAATAAAATCTCCCGTCTGGACAAAACCACCGGCAAATAACCTTCCCTTCTGGGCCTTTTTAAATTAAAAAAGATTTTTCTTTTTAAAAAATCCTGATAATAAAACTTTAAAGCCGAAATAACCAAATTCAAAGAAGTATTAGATAGCCCCCTAAGCTTAAGATGCAAAAGATAGTCTTTAATATCCTGAGCATTAACCTCCCGAGGAGACTTGCCGATAAAAGTCAAAAAACGCTGATTAACCCCCAAATAAGATTTAATGGTCCGCCGAGAAAAACCACGAATCACCAACTCCTGAGCCAAGCCAGACAACGGATGGACTTTTTTGACCTTTAGATTATAATAAGATTGAGGTTTTACCTCATCAAAATCGCTTTTCATACGCCTTTCTGATTAGTAATTAACGTTCCTATATTGCCCTATTTACAGGCTAAAGTCAAATACTTCGCCTAACGGGTGTTAGCCAAAATAAATTTTTCTTTTAGTGGTAATTTTAACGATAATACTTTAAAAATAACGGATAAAATTTTGCTTTTCTTTTTTATTTTTAGGGGAATATAGGTGTTTTTGCCCCTGACAAAGCAGGGTCAAAAACGATTTATTTATTTTTAAAGCCCCCTTGACTTTTAGGGTAGCTATAAGCTAATGTAAATTATATGAGGAACAGGGTCAAAAATCATATAGTTTTTGCTATATTATCGGGACTTTTTACAGTCCCTTTTAATTTTGTTTTGGCGGCAGATACCAACTACCGTTTTACCGGCCAAGAATTAGATAAAGAAACTGGAATTTATGACTACGGCGCCAGAAACTATAATCCTAATACCGGCAGATTTTTGCAACAAGATCCTGTATTAAAAGACGGCTCTATTGATGCATTTTTCCTGAACAATGCCACTAAAGAAGAATTGAATGAGTTCCTGTCTAATCCTCAAAAACTGAATGAATACAGCTATGTTTTAAATAATCCTGTTAAATATGTTGATCCAACTGGGGAATCAGAGGTTAGCGCTTGGCTGAATAACCCGTATTTTACCGCTCAACAAATAAGCCTCTGGAATAACGTTGTTGTTAATGGTTATTTTAGAAATCAAGGAAAAAATATTTCCGCGGCCTTTTTACAACAATCCTTGAAATTAAGAATTGGTCATAATTTAAACATGAATATTAAAGAAGGCGGAGATCCCAACAACGTAATTAATACAATTAAACAGTCCGACGATTACAAGGCTTTTGTTAAAGAAAAAATGGAACAAGCCAAAAAATCCGGCGAAGCTTTTATACATTTTCAAGGTGGCGTTGGAACTGAAAATAATAGCTTGGTATTTAATAACGGGGACTTGCAAACTTCTATTGGTAAAGCGACAAATATTTATATTGACGGCAAAATGATGGATAATGGAACTTGGCAACTCAATGTTAAAATGTATGACCAATATAATTTTGAAATTACTGACAAATATAAAAATGCTATTAATTCCACTGGAAATAACTTAGCCACGCTAAGCCAAACCCAAGGAGCTATTTCCAACTACGACATCAACATTGAATTTAATGATACTTGGTAAGTATGAAATTTAAGTATAAAATAACCATTATTATTTTATTAATCATTGTTGCTTTGGCTTATCTAATTTTCGGCTTCATTAATTGGCAAAAAAGGCAGGATGCAAAAATGGCTTCCTGTGAATATCTTGATGAAAATAGATATGGAGTATCCATTGATCCTATAAATTTTATAGATTGTTTTGATATTTTCTCCATAGAACAAGAATCCTTGCTTTATCAAAATAATAGAATGAATCTTTATTATATAAGGGATGATAAACATGATTATAATATTTCAATGTTAAATACTTTAAAAAACTATAAAATTGATAATGGATTCATATATATTTACGAGCCTTTGATTTTTCCTGAATCTGAATACGCTCGTATTCAATTTGGAGATAAGCCGTGGCAGTTTCCTCAAAAATTTTTTATAAACGGAGAAGTTAAAGAGATCAACTATAAATCACCTCAAGAATTTCCAAATTACATACAAGTAGAGATGACCACTGGCGAAGTTACATTATATAACACTTACGACCAAATACCTGACGAAGTAAAAAATATTTTCAAATCATTAGAACAATAGGAGGGTATAATGCGCCAACTGCCTTCATTCTTTCAAGGAACAAATCCTTTACCCAAAACCAAGCTCAGCTGGAAACAAAGGCAAAAATCCGGCACTAAAATGGCCATTGGCACTCAGCGTCAGCTACGCCAAATAGGCGCCAATCTCTACATGATAAAGAAGCCCTAAAATGGCTTTTTTTACAAAACCTTGACATTTCTGTTGTAAAGTGTATAATTTAACGTTTTATTGGTATAATAAAAACATGATTACTAATTTAGTCAATTTAATACCTCTCGTAAGTTCCTTGTTTATTTTGGCTCTAGGGTTGTTTATTTTTTCAAAAAGGTATGAATTCCGATTAAAATCTTTATTCCTACTATTATGCTTAACGGCTTTCATGTGGTTATTTGGCACTTTTATGATGCTAATAAACCGAGAAAATGAAGCTGTTGCTATTTTTTGGGATAGATTTATTTATTTAGGAGTTGTTTTTTCTCCAATACTTTTTTATCATTTCAGCGTAGTTTACTGCCGTTTGCTGGAGAATTGGATGGTAATTAAGTTAGGTTATATTTTATCTTTCATCTTTTTAATTTTAAGCCGCACCGATTATTTTGTCAGCGGCTTATTTAAATACCAATGGATAGTGCACAGCAAAGCGCAAATTTTCCATCATTTTTTCATGGCTTTTCTTTTAATCTATATGTTTCTTTGCTTGCTGAATTTTTACAGAAACTATAAAAATTCGGCGGGCATTTTAAAAACACAAGGATTGTATATTTTTATTCCTTTTTTACTATTTATAATTATTAGCATAGTTGCTTTTTTACCGGCCTACGGTATTAATATTATTTACCCAGTTCCATATATCTCCGGAGTTATTTTTTCAACTATTTTGGTTTATTTAATTTTTATCCGGATGAAATAAAAGACCTTGACTTTTCTGGTAATTAGTGTATAATCATCTGTTTAGATATAACAAACTGTACATTCACAAAGGAGTATACAATGAACAGTCGAACGGCTACCACTACGGTAGTTGAAATCTCAAGGGGTCTTGAAGTATCCCGCCATGATATCAGCACCGTATCAGTCACAAAGCCGCTCCCTGTTTCAATGTATGAAACGAGAAGGTGGCTTTATTGGCTGGCGTTGCCGGTAATGTGGCTTCTTACTCTTTGGGTAATGAGCAAGAAAGGAATTCGCAAATTCTTGAAACTGCCTGATGTAAGGACTAACAGCCTCTGGTTTGATGGCTTGTGTCCTGAACTAAGGAAAGTAAAAGAAGGCGCAGCTTCCTGGAAAGCTCTTGACCAAATCTACAACTGGCGCTTTAACCAAGGTTACGGTTTAGGCGACATGCTGGGAGATTTCTGGTTTGGAATGATTAACGCGCAATCAGTGCGCAACCGTTTCAAACTGGTAAAAGAAGAAGTAAGGCGAGCGATTATCACCTGCAACGGCCACCAAGAGGTACGCATTCTGTCTCTTGCTTGCGGATCAGCACAGGCAATTATTGAGCTCATAGCCGAATTTAAAAGCAAAGGATATCACGTATCCGCAATGCTTTTAGATCAGGATCAAACAGCTCTTGATTATGCCCAAGTGTTGGCTCAAAAGCATGGAGTCAGTGATAGGATTCAAGTTATGAACGCTACGGTCTTTCGGGTTTCCGGAGTGGCTAAAACGTTCAAACCGCAAATCATTGAGATGTTGGGGCTTCTGGATTATTTGCCTTATCCGACGGCAGTTAAGCTGATTTCCAAAATTCAGGAAGTATTGCCCCCTAAGGGATTCTTTCTGACCTGCAACATCATGCACAATCCTGAACAGCACTTTCTCAAATGGGTCATCAATTGGCCAATGATCTATCGTACTCCGCAGGATATGGCGGAAATCGTTTCAAATGGCGGCTTCAACAATGTCCGTCTAGTAAGCGAACCGCTTAAACTCCACGTACTGGCCATAGTACAAAAGGAGGACACTCATGTTCTCTAAAGCCCGAGGAAATGTTATAATTATAGCAACCTCGGGCTTTTCTTATCTATGAATTATTACGCTTTTTCAGCTCTGTTTAACGCCACTACCAGTTTATTACTGGGTTTGTTTGTTTTTAACAAAAACAGAAAAGGCAAAACAAATATCGCTTTTGCCCTTTTCGCCTTAAGCGTGATTATCTGGAGTATTGGCTATTATTTTTGGCAAACCAGTAACGATGCAACCAGCGCCTTATTTTTTACCAGATTATTAATGGCTGGCGCTGTATTTATTCCGGCAACTTATTTACATTTTGTTTTAGCCTTGATTGGCAAATTGAAAGAAATGGGAAAATTATTGATTATAAGTTATTTGGTCTTTTTTGTTTTCTTCCTGTTTAATTTTACTTCATTATTTATTAATAGGGTTGAGCCGCTATTAACCTTTCCATTTTGGCCAAGGCCTGGAATGGCATTTCATGTCTTTTTGGCCATTTGGGTTCTGCTGGTAATTTATGCCACCTATCTTTTATACAAAACATTTCATCATTCAACCGGAATTATACGATCTCAAATTAAATATGTTTTATTAGGATTTGCCTTAGGTTTTATTGCTGGATCAACGAATTACCTATTATGGTATAGGATTCCAGTACCACCTGTTGCTAATATATTAGGATCTGTTTATGTTGCCGGCATGGCATATTCTATCATCCGCTATCGTTTAATGGATATTAGGATAGTTTTCCAAAAAATCTTAACTTATTTAATTATCGCTGCCTTTGCTTATGGTTATTTCTACGCCGTAACCAGCTTAAATAATTCTTTATTTGGCGGAGTTTTTATCAAAGGAGCCTATCTTTTGGGCATACCATTGGCCTTAGCTTTTAGTATAATTTTTGCCCCTTTTCAAAGATTACTGCAAAAAATTACTAAACGATATTTATTTTCCGATTTATATAACGCTCAAGAGACAATTAATAATCTGGCTAATAAATTAACCACTATAATAGATTTGAATCAAATTATTGATCTTGTTGTTGATACTATAAAAAATACCATGAACCTTGAACGTTCAGGAGTATTGCTGGCCGATGAACAGGCTGGAGTTGTTAAGTATAAAATTGCCAAGGTAGTCGGCTTTGATGAACATAACGGCATATCTTTGGTACAAAATAATTTTTTAACTCAATATCTTGAACAAAGTCAAAAAATATTAATCAGGGAAGAATTAGAATTTTTAATTACTGACGCTAAAAATACAAAAGATAAAGAGGGTTTTACCAATCTTAAACAACATATGACTAAGATTGAAGCTTCTCTGTGCTTGTCTTTAATTAGCAGTAATAAATTAATCGGAATAATAGTTTTAGGCAATAAAATGTCCGGCGATGCTTACAGTAAGGAAGATTTAGATCTTTTAAATATTTTATCTAAGCAAGCTTCAGTCGCCATTGAAAATGCCCGTCTCTATAAACAAGTCCA
>Ga0210057_1003846_pt1 | contig 20378 bp, 20 predicted proteins | sample CryGeyCG2114_010_2_FD_183968 | JGI IMG/M metagenome (GOLD analysis project Ga0210057, IMG submission 183968) | Groundwater microbial communities from aquifer - Crystal Geyser CG10_big_fil_rev_8/21/14_0.10 (SPAdes) (version 2) | ecosystem: Environmental > Aquatic > Deep subsurface > Groundwater ...
ATAAGCGAATCTTTGAAACTGTAATGCCGGCTAATTGCCCACATCCGCATATCGTCGGAAATAACAACTCCCTGAAAGCCGATTTGATTGCGTAAAATATCCTGCAAAAATTTAGATGAAAAGGTTGCCGGAAAATGTGCGTCTATCTTTCGATTGATGATATGGGCAGTCATTACTGCATCGAGCAATCCCCTTTCTTGAAGGAATTTATAAGGGAAAAGTTCTTCTTCTTGATAAGTATCAGTCACGTCCACCTTCCAGATATGACTGTCTTTTTGGGAACTGCCATGTCCGGGAAAGTGCTTTGCCACGGTAATAATATTATTCTGGCGATGCGCCATGATAAATGCCTGGGCCTGCAATGCAACCTGACAAGGACTGAAAGAAAAAGAACGGCCAAGAGCGCCGATAATTGGATTTTTGGGGTTTATGTCCACGTCAACTACCGGAGCAAAGTTCATGTTGAATCCGAGATTTTTAAGTTCTTGCGCCAGTTTTAAGGCCTCTTGTTTAGTAACGCCATAATCCTGAATTTTTCCCAATTCTTTGTGAGAGCGAATATCGAAAAATCCCTGTCTGGATTTAAGGCGATTGAGCTTCCCTCCTTCGGCGTCTACCACCACGAATAAAGGAATCGGGGAAAAATGCTGAAGACTGGAAATAAGCTTCTTAACCTGTTCGGGATTGGAAATGTTTTGCCAATATAAAATCAGCCCTCCCGGTTTCACGTCTTTAATCATTTTTACAATATGAGCGTCCTCTGATATGTTTCTTCCTTTGAATCCGGAGATTATCATCTGTCCGATTCTTTCTTTCATTTTACCTCCTTGCCCCGCTACTGCCGGGGCTTGTCAAAGAACTTTTACCCTTTTTATTATATCTTTTCGACGAGCTCAGAGCAAATAAAAAATCGTCCCGAGCGTAGTCGAGGGGCGATTTTTTGATCTATAGATTCTACGATATAATTATTGCTTGATGCCAACAACGATTCCGCTGCAAGTTGAAGCGTAAGTCGTCTCGTCTTGAGTCGCGCTGACTTCCATTGTGCCCTCGCCGGTAAATTTATAGACGCCATCCTCCACATAGAATTTATAAGTGGCCTTGCCGCTGACAGTCACTCCCTGATTCACCGTAGGCTCGATAATCTCTGTTGCTTTGCCGCGTTTATCAATGTCAAAACTCTTCTTGGTTTCTCCAACCTGCTCCACTATTTTATTATTGCTGACGGTAACAATCGAATCCATCGGTATGGCGGTAAGATTGGGAAAATTACCCTCGCAAGCCAGACTTCCGGTCATATGATAAGAGCCGTCCCAAACAATGGGTTCGACATTTTGCATGACCAGGAAATAGTAACCTGCTGCGGCCAGCACAACGATAATAATTATTATTAAAGCAATTTTTTTCATATTATATTTATGCAAATTAAAGCTTTAATGACTTAGAACCATCTCGACCTTTTACTTTACTATATTATTATATCACAAACTTGATTATCTTCGCCATACACATTGTTCATAACTGCGGGACTTGGATTCGAACCAAGATAACATGCTTCAGAGGCATGTGTCCTACCGTTAGACGATCCCGCAATAAAAAAATTGCTCTCGGCAATTGTTTGAAAATTAGCCACCCTGCGGGTGGTCAGCCGTAGGCTGAAAATTTACACTCTAAGATACTTCCGGATTGCCAGAAAACTGCTGACTACTCCCAGAACAACTCCCAAACCCAAAAGCAAAACCAAAAACGCCCAGAAATTTGCCTGAAAATAGACAAAGAAATCCTGAATCGACAAAAATCCCGAAAGTTTCGGGGAAAGAATCCAGAAAACCGGATATAAAACCGCTAAAGTAATCAAAGAAGAAATAATGCCGTACAAAGCTCCCTCAACAATAAACGGCCCCCTGATAAACCAATTATTTGCTCCAACCAATCTCATCACCCTGATTTCTTCACGGGCGGAATAAATTGCCAAACGGATAGCGCTGAAAGTTACCAAAATTACAATCAGAACCAGAAGTCCGCTCAAACTTAGCCCTATTAACTTAACGTTGATTATAATGTTGCTAAGCCGGTCAATGACTTCTTTATTCTGCCTATAATCCACTTTGTCGATAATGGTGCTGTAAGAAATCCCCCCCAGAAAATTAGAAATCCCCTCATATTGGGATGGGTCATTGGCCTTGATATTCAAACTTGCTTCCAGAGGATTTTCTCCCAATTCCTGAAGGCTTTGAATCAAATAAGGATTGTCCTGATGTCGTTCTTTGAACTTTAAAAGAGCGTCTTCTCTTGATACATAATCAACCCGTTGAACCTCTGCCAGTTTTTCCAATTGGGATTTGACAATTAAAATATCCTCTTCCGGCGCTTCGGATTTGAAATAAACGCTGATATCGATTTTTTCCTGAAGGTTCTCTAAAACTACGCTGGCAACAAGATTAACCATCAAAAGAGTGGTTATCACGATAAGAGTAAGAACCATAACGCTGATTGTTGCTGCCGAAAGCCAGCCATTGCGCCGAAAACTCTGGAAGCCGGATTTAATTATTCGTTTGAAAGTTGTTGTCCACATAGTTTAGAAATTAAGATTTAGGATTTAGGCTAGATAACGTCCGTTTTCCTCGTCTCTGATTAATCTTCCCTTGTCCAGGGTAATAACCCGTTTGCCAATAGTATTTATTACTTCCCTGTCATGTGTTGCCAAAATTACGGTTGTCCCCATTTCATTTATCCGGCACAAAAGCCGAATGATGTCCCAGGTATGAAGCGGGTCCAAATTGCCGGTCGGCTCATCAGCCACTAAAATCACGGGTCGATGGGCAAGAGCCCTGCCAATCGCTATTCTTTGCTTTTCTCCGCCAGAAAGCTGAAAAGGAAAATGTTGAGCCCTTTCGCTTAATCCTATCAATTTCAAAATTTCGGGAATATCTTTTTGTATTTCTTCATCCGTTTTTCCGGCTGCCTCCATGGCAAAAGCAACGTTTTCATAGGCGGTTTTATTTGGAATCAATTTAAAATCCTGAAATACCGCTCCGATTTTTCTTCTATAATGCGGCAAATCCTTATATCTAACCTTATCTAAATTCTGGCCATCAACAATTACGTCCCCTCGCGTGGGATTTTCTTCTTTGAGCAATAATCTCAAAAGCGTGGTCTTCCCTGCTCCGGATTGACCGGCAATGGCAACAAACTCCTGGGGGCGAATGACAAAACTTACGTTTTCCAAAGCAACGGTGTGTTCCGAATTAATCGGATAAATTTTGGAGATGTTTTTAAATTTTATCATAACTTTATTTCCGCTTCAATAAAATTATCCAAATCCCCATCAAGAACTTCCTTCGGGTTTGAACTTTCCACTCCTGTCCGCAAATCTTTAACCATTTTATACGGATGAAGAACGTAAGAACGAATCTGCCTGCCCCATTCAGCCGCTATTTGCTCTCCCTTAATCATTTTCTTTTCTTTCTCTTCTTCCTGCAATTTGCGCTGATATAATTTTATCTGCAAAAGCTTCATCGCTTTCTTTTTATTGGCGCCTTGCGACCGTTCGGATTGGCAGGCGACTACGATGCCGGTTGGCAAATGAGTAATTCTAATGGCGGATTCGGTTTTATTAACATACTGGCCGCCCGGACCCGAGGCTTTGTAAGTATCGATTTTTAAGTCTTTCGCTAAAATTTCTTCCGCCAGCTGGCGGATCTCATCAAAATCCGGCAAAACTTCAACCAAAGCAAAAGAGGTTTGACGCAAATTATCGGCATTAAAAGGAGAAAGTCGAACTAACCTGTGAACTCCGGCCTCTCCTTTCAAGTAGCCATAAACATAAGGACCGACAATTTCCAAAGTTGCATTTTTAATCCCCGCTTCCTGGCCGGAAGTAATATGAATAACCTGGGCTTTTAATTTGTGCTTTTCAGCATATTTCAAATACATCCTCAAAAGCATTTCCGCCCAGTCCTGGGCATCGGTACCGCCGGCTCCGGAATAAATGGACATTATGGCATTTCCTTTGTCGTATTTTCCCGAAAGAAAAATCTTTATTTCTTCTTCGGCTAATTGTTTTTCAATGTTTTTTAATTTTTCTTCTACTTCTTTTTGTAATTGTTCATCTTCGCCAGCAATTTCAGCCATTTCAACCAATTCCTCCGCGTCTTTGTCCAGTTTTTCCCAAAAAGCCAGTTGCTCTTTCAGGATTACTAATTCTTCGCTCACCTCTTTGGCGCGTTTGCTGTCCTGCCAAAAACCCTCCTCTTGGGTTAATGCTTCAAACTCAGCCACTCTTTGTTTCTTTTTTTCTAAATCAAAGACAGTCCCGCAGAGGCGGGATTTTTTCTTTTAATTCTTCGATCTGCCTGGATAGGTTTTCCATAAAGTCTAAGATTAGTATAATTGAAAAATATAAAAAAGGCAATACTAAAAGGAGCGCAAAATCATGCGCTCCTTTTTTTATAATAAAGGTCTATTTCTATTCTTCTTTCTTTTCCTCGTCCTTGCTTATTTGTTTCTCGAATTCTTGTAAGGCGCCTTCGTATATTTTCTGCTTTTTCGCATCTCCTTTTGCTTTGGCTTCTTCGATTATCTGCCGATACATCTCTTTTACTTCTGGTCGCATCTTCTTGCGCTCTTCTTGCATTTTTTTCGCCCTGGCTTCCTCGTCGGATAGCATATCCGAAGTAGCACGCATCACCTCTTCAGCAATTTGCTGTTTATCTTCTGGAACTTCGGGTAATTTTTTCTCTTTTCCAAAAAATTTAAACATATTTTCTCCTTAAGATTTATTCCGACCTTAATTTAATTATATCACTAATTTCAAAAAATTGCAAGCCGAGGGTGAGATTTGAACTCACGACCTAACGCTTACGAAGCGCTTGCTCTACCGCTGAGCTACCTCGGCATGGGTTTTGTTAAAACGATTTTGTATTTGTCAATTTTCTTCGGATCCTTCACTTCCTGAACATCTATATCGGCAATTCCTTCTTTTTTAAGAGCTTCTCTAATCTCATTAAAAAATGGCGGACTAATCCATTTTTCGTATATGGGCGCCAAATATGCTTTCCCGCCGGGCTTTAAAACCCGGGCAATTTCCCTAAAAGAAGCTTCGTAATCCTTTTTATTCTTCTCAAGATGGTAAGGAATTGCCCATGAAGATAAAACCGAATCAAAAACATTCGATTTAAACGGCAATTCTTGAGCCAATCCACCCACAGAACGATTCAACGCCCTTCTTTCTTCTCTGTTTTTTATGCATTCTTTTCTCAAAATCTTTCTAAAGCGTTCCGAGCCAAGGGCCCCACTTAAAGAGTATACATCGATTCCGCGCCTGGCAGCAGCTCGGGCAAATTGCCCTTCCATGCCAGAGCCCAAATCCAAAACAGTTTTTCCAAGAAATTTTTCTGTAATGGGTATTTCTAACGTGTACTCATATTGCCAAATGCCCCTATCCGTACACATTGAACTTTCGGCATCCCGCTGTCTTCGCTGACGCTCTGCTCTTGCTGCCAATTCTTCATTTTTATTTAATTTTTCCTCAAATTTCTCTGCGTTCATAAAGCGGGATACGAGAATCGAACTCGCATCTCTTGCTTGGGAAGCAAGTATACTACCACTGTACTAATCCCGCAATAAAACAGCCCCGAGGAGAATTGAACTCCTGTTATCAGGTTGAAAACCTGGCGTCCTAACCACTAGACGACGGGGCCAGATATTATCTAGGATAGCAAAAATTATTCTAAAAATCAACTATAATCCAAGCACTTTTAAAATCTCCGGGTCAAGTTGAACTCCAATTTTCTGAAGATATTGGGCATGAAAAATTGCTTTTTCAAAATCTTTTTGTTCGTAATAAAAAACCATTAAAGCATAATGGGCGTCAATATAATCAGAACTAAGCTCTAATGTCTTTTTCCATAATGCTTCGGCTTGTTCAAATTTCCCTTGTTTGTAATATAGCAGGCCTAAATTGTAATAAACAGTATCATAATAAGGATTAATTTCTATTTCTTTTTTAAATTCCTCTTCTGCCTCCTGGAATCTATCGCTATTCATATAAATCAATCCCAGATTATTGTAAACCATTTGCTCATAAGGATTAAGTTCAAGCGATTCTTTATATTCTGTTTCTGCCTTATCAAATAGACCTTCAAGATAATACATTGCGCCCATATTTCGATGGGCTAAGGGTAAATGAGGCGAATTTTTAACTGCGTTCTGCCAAAAATTCATTCGGTTTTTAAAATTTTGACTATGGATTAAAGTAATAATTGAGAAAACAATTATCACTGAAACGCCAACAGCCATTAATTTCTTTGGCTTATCAACCAATTTATTAATCAAATTTAATTCCAGTAAAACAATAATAAACCCAAATAGCGGCAAATATAATCTGTGCTCAATAAAATCAGAAAAAGCAGGGTCTTTAGGTAAAATAAATGAGGGCAATAAAAACATTAAAAACCAAATTAAGCCAAAAATAATAAAATTAAACCGTTTGGTTTTTGAAAAAATCAGACCCAAAATCAGCAAAATTATAGCAATAATTCCGTAAACAAAGGTTGTGTCTTTGATTATCGGCAAAACTGATAGATTAAACGGAAAGATAATTTTACCGATATACTGAACAAGGGCTGGCAGACCTGCGAATACGGATTTTATCATCTCAAAAATATTTGTTTCTTTTGGTATGCCAGTTGATAAAGCGCTTCGCCTTAAAATAAACCATATTAAAAAAATAAAAATCCAGCCAAAAATAAATTTCAATTTATGACGCCAGAGCAGCTTCTCTTTATAAATAAGACAAAAATAAACAATAATTAAAATTGGCAGAAAAATAGCTATTTCTTTAGTAAAAAGAGCCGAGGCAAAAAATAAAACATGGAGGAGAAAGTGTTTTATTTTTTCTGATTCTAAAAATTTTACAAAAAATATAAATGAGGCAAGAACAAAAAGAGCCAACAAAGAATCGTTTCTGCCAGGCAGCCAAGCTGTGGCTTGGGTTAAAACTGGATGAATAGCAAAAATGACGGAAAAAAACAGGGAAATATTTTTCTTGTAATTCAGTTTCTTTAAAAGATAAAAGACCAAACAAGAATTTATAAGATGGATAATAAGACTAGTTAAATGATAACGGAATAAAGAAAGTTCCCCCAGCTGAGCATCCAACATATAAGAAATAGTGAGCATTGGCCGATAATAAAAAGCTGGAGAACTCTGAATGGGAAAAACCTGCTGTTTAAAGGCCTCAAAAATATTGGAAATATTTCTAAGAAAATGATAATTGCCCAGAATCAAAACATTGTCATCTAAATAAGTAAAATTAAAAAACAAACTTGGCAGATAAACCAAAAAGCCAAGTAAAATAATTAAAAAATAAGGGTTTCTAAATAAATTTTGACTACTCTCTTTTTCCATTTTTTATTTTTCTGATTAAATATTTTAAAGCAGTTAAAATTGTTCCCAGGCCGTATTTTATGCTCCTTCTAAAATTAATGCTCGAGGATTCGGGTAAATAACGAACCGGAACAGGAATTTCGCCGATTTTATACCCTTTTTCAATTATCTGAAACAAAATCTGGGCATCAAAAACAAAATCATCAGAATTTTTAATCCAATCAACATTCTCTAAAACTTCTCGTTTAAAAGCTCTCATGCCAGTGTGCCACTCTGATAAATTTTGACCTGTAACCAGATTTTCAAAAAAGGTTAAAAAACGATTAGAGTAATACTTATACCTTGGCATGCCGCCAGCCAAGACTTCTTTCCGACTTCGGATTCGCGAACCAAGCATCACATCAAAATAGCCATTATTGATAAAATCTACAAAATATTTTATCAACTTTGGGTCATACTGATAGTCGGGATGAAGCATTACAATAATATCTGCTCCATGCTCCTGGGCTAGTTTATAACAAGTTTTCTGATTAGCACCATATCCCTTATTCTTTTCATGCTGAAAAACTGCCAATCCCAATTTTCTGCCCAATCCCACGGTCTCGTCATTGCTAAAATCATCCACTAAAATAATCTCGTCAACTACTCCTTGTGGTACATCATTAATGGTTTTTTCTAGAGTTTTTTCAGCATTATAAGCAGGGAGCACTAAAATAATTTTTAATTTATTCATATGTATTTTTTCATTATCTCAATCACTTCTTCATCAGAAACATCGTACCAATTTTTATAAACCTGGGCGACTGCCTGAAAAAATTCGGGAGTTTCTAAAACTATTATTTCATCAACTAATTCTGATACTTCTTGTTTAACCTCTTTCGATGAAACCGGCGCTGCCACCACAATTTTCTCGGCTTTTTTCTTTTTGCAAAGTTCGATTGCTGCTCTCATTGTAGAGCCCATAGCCAGACCGTCATCAATCAAAATAACCGTTCTTTTGGAAATTTCCGGCAGCGGTTTGCCCTCTCTTAATATTTTAATTCTTCTTTTAATTTCCTGGATTTGTTCTTTTTTGATTTTATCAATCTCCTCTTTTGAAAGCAGAATCTCGGCATCTTCGGAAATAAAAGTGCTTCCATCCTCGGCAATTGCTCCGAATCCGGCTTCTGGATTATCTGAAAAAGGCAATTTTCTTGATATCAGCAAAGAAAAATCTGCATTCAAAGATTTTGCAACATAGTAAGCAACTTCCACCCCTCCTCTCGGAATGGCCAAAACCAGAACTTTTTTGTCCCGGTATTTTTCTAATGCTTTAGCAAGTTTTTCTCCCGCCTCTTTTCTGTCTACGAACATAAATCTTTAAATAATTTATTAACAAAGTTCATATCAGCATCATTCAAGATAACAATATCGTAATTATTTTTATATTCCTCCAAACACTTTTCCACTTCTTCGTTTAAAAACCCGATTTTAATTAAATTATCATAATCAAAGCCCGTAATCATCCCAATGTCCCCCAAACTGTCTCCCAATAATACAACGTTCTTTCTGTTTTTTATAATCTCAAAAACCGGGTAATCCTGAATTGCGGTTTCATCTTTATTCAAAGCATGGATAACCGGCTGTTTGATGCCAATAACATTTCCGTTTTTGTCCCATTCAAAAGAATTGGAAATAATATAAACATTTTCGTATAGCCGCCCCTCTTTTTTAAAAAGCATAGAAATAGCTTCTCCCAATCCTGCGGAAGACATAATAATTAAAGGAACATTGTGAGCATAAAGCAAGTCTATAAATTCCGAAGCGCCTTTTCTGAATCTGATTTTTCCCGATTCTACAACTTTCTCCAGATCATCTCGGGTAAATCCGGATTTGGTCAATAAATCAAATGCTTTCATCCACCATTCATGCATCGCTTTTTTCTTTTCTGCAAAAGATATATCGGGGTCAATTTCAATAGGATGATATTTATTGTAAAGAGCATGGGCTTTGGGCGCATAATCAGGAGTCAGATAATTTCCGTCTCGCAAAATCGAAATAATGGACGGCATTGATTTCCCGTCCACAAAAGCGGTGGTTAGAGTTCTGTCAAAATCAGACAGCACGTGAATTTTATCAGCGCCATCTTCGGAAATTTTTTCCTTTAATTTTGCTAATTTCTCGGGATTTGGCAATATTACGTTCTTTGTCATATAATAATTATATCATGCTTATTCTCGGTATAGAAACATCTTGCGACGATACAGGAATCGCAGTAGTAAGGGTTTCTGGAAAACAGAAGCCTATTTTTGAGATATTATCAAATGTTGTTTCTTCCCAAATAGAAACCCATGCGCCGTTTGGCGGTGTTGTGCCGAACTTGGCTGCTCGGGAACATTTGAAAAACATCGCGCCCTGTTTAAAAACAGCAATAAATGAAGCCGATATCGCGCCAAAAGACATAGATTTAATCGCCGTGACAGTCGGTCCGGGATTAATTCCTTCTCTTTTAATCGGCGTAAATTTTGCCAGGGCCCTGGCTTATGCCTGGGAAAAACCGATTATTGGAGTGAATCACCTTGAGGGTCATATCGTCGCCGCCCTTAGCAGCGAAAACTCAAAACTTTTCCCCGCAATCGCATTGGTCGTTTCGGGAGGGCACACGCAATTGGTTTTAGTTAAAAAAATCGGAGATTATAAAATAATTGGCGAAACTCGCGATGATGCAGCTGGTGAATGTTTTGATAAAGTGGCCAAGCTGCTTGGACTGGGTTATCCTGGCGGACCGGTTATAGCTACCCAGGCAGCTAAGTCAAAAATTAAAAGTCAAAAATTAAAAGTCAATTTACCGAGGCCGATGATAAACCAGAAAAATTATGATTTTAGTTTTAGCGGCCTCAAAACCGCTGTTCTGTATCTACTCCGAGATGTTGGACGCTCGACTTCCAACATTCCCGCTCTTTGCGCGGAGGTTCAACAAGCGATTATTGACGTTTTAATAGACAAAACTTTACGAGCAGCCAGGGAATATAAAGCAAAAACCATAATTCTTTCCGGCGGCGTTGCGGCAAACGAAGAGTTGCGTAAGCAATTCGAATCCAAACTACAAACTACAAACTACAAACTACTCAAATTTTTGGTGCCAACCAAAAATTTATGCACTGATAATGGCGCTATGATTGCCATGGCTGGATATTTTGGAGCAAAGCGACATCCCGCTCAGCGGGATAATTCTTGGAAAAACATCAAAGCAAATGCTAATTTGCGACTCTAATATTTGGACTTCGCAAGTCCCAATATTAAAAAATAAAATAAGACCTGCAATTTTGTAGGTCTTATTAAAATTATTTTTTTCTTTTTTGTATTAAAAGCAGGCCGAAAATTAAACCGATTATAATAAAAGGCAAATACATAAACGGCATATCATCCATGCGGTTGCTAATCCATCTGGTCCATTGGACTGATGCGGAATCAGAGGAAAACCAATTAAGGGCATAATACGCATGCGCCAGAATTATTGTGCCGCTAATAACTACCATGGTAAAGCGAGACCAACGGGACAAAATCCTAATCACGGCGATAATAATAATCATATAAAAGATAAAAGCCGCGACAAAAGCCATGGGGTGCAATTCAAGTAAAAACTCACCAATAGGATTATGTTCAATAGAAATGTTTTTCTGCCAATAAGATACGGGCTGCCCCAACCAAGTCATCAATTCGTCGAAAAACATCATTGTAATCGCCACAATGCCTATTTCTGTAGACGGACTGCGCCAATGTCTTCGTTGCCAATAAACCAGCAAAAAATAGACAATAATCATGAGTATTAAACCAATCGATTTCCACGCCAGCCACATTTTATCCTCCTTTTTATAAAATTTTTAAAAAACTTAGAATTGTGTTATAATTAGCAGCAAGGGAAAAATAAAAACGTTAGTTTTTATTTTAACCGAGCGAACTAATTATATTTAGAATATATTTAATCATAGCAAAACTAAAAATATATGTCAAAAGAAATTCCAAAAACATACGAATCAAAAGAAGTGGAAAAAAAAATTTATAAACTCTGGGAAAGAGGCAATTTTTTTGAGCCCTGCCTCGCTGGCAGGCGAGCAAAAAAAGGCAAAAAATCTTTTGTGGTTGCTATCCCTCCCCCGAATATCACCGGTTCGCTTCATATGGGCCATGCTTTAAATAATACTGTTCAGGATGTGATGGTCAGATATCACCGAATGCAGCAAGAGCCAACTCTCTGGATCCCGGGAACAGATCACGCTGGGATTGCTACCCAAAATGTAGTGGAAAAAGAGCTTAAAAAAGAAGGCCTGACCCGGCACTCATTAGGCAGAGAAAAATTTATTGAACGGGTCTGGCGCTGGAAAGAAAAATACGGAAATCTTATTTTGGACCAACTCAAAAAACTTGGATGTTCCTGCGACTGGTCAAGAACCAGATTTACCCTGGACAAAGACTACATCAAGGCAGTAGAAACAGCATTTTTGCACTATTATAAAAAAGACTGGATTTATCAAGGACCAAGAATTGTTAACTGGTGTCCAAGATGCTCCACTGCTATATCCGATATCGAAATTAAATATATTCCACACAAGACAAAACTTTGGTATCTGCGATATCCAATATCACTCCAAAAATATATCATTGTCGCTACTACGAGACCGGAAACAATGCTTGGGGATACGGCCGTGGCAGTAAATCCAAAAGATGAAAGATATAAAAACTTGATTGGAAAAACCGTAATATTGCCGTTAATGAATCGGGAAATTCCGATTATTGCCGATAGATTGGTTGATCTTGAATTTGGAACAGGAGCGGTTAAAATCACTCCTGCCCATGATGCGGTTGATAACAGAATCGGCAAAATTCATAAACTCGAAGTTATAAATGTGATTGGCGAGGACGGAAAAATGACCAAAGAAGCTGGAGCTTATGCGGGAATGGATATTTTAGAAGCCAGAAATAAAGTAATTGCGGATTTAAGAGCTCAAAATCTGCTGGAAAAAGAAGAAGATTACGAACACTCATTGGCGATTTGCGATCGCTGCGAAACGCCGATTGAGCCCCTGATTTCAAAACAATGGTTCGTAAAAATGGATAAACTGGCAAAACCGGCGATTAAGATGGTTAAAAAAAATAAAATAAGATTTATTCCTAGCCGCTATAAAAAAGTTTATTTAGACTGGATGAAAAACGTTGAAGACTGGTGCATTTCCCGACAATTATGGTGGGGACACAAAATTCCTCTAAAAGGAGAAAATGATGTACTGGACACCTGGTTCTCTTCTGCTTTATGGCCATTTGCTACTCTGGGTTGGCCTAAAAAAACCAAAGATTTCAAAGATTTTTATCCAACTACTTTTTTGTCTACAGCGCGGGATATTATCTACTTATGGGTGGCGAGAATGATTTTCTCAAGTTTAGAGCTCTGTAAAAAAATTCCGTTTAAAGACGTCTATATTCACTCAACTATCCTCACCCTGGAAGGTAAAAGAATGAGTAAGTCGCTGGGCACGGGAGTTGACCCGCTTGAACTCATTGAAAAATATGGTGCTGATGCCACTCGCTTTGGCCTATTATATCTAACCAGCCGCGACCAACAGGCAATAAAATTTTCCGAAGACGCAATCCATGCAAGCCGCAATTTTGCCAACAAAATTTGGAACATAAATCGTTTCATCGACATGTCGATGAAACGAAGTCAAAAGTCAATCCGCCAGCTGGCGGACAAAAGTCAAAAGTCAGTTTTAGCGGATACATGGATACTTAGCCGGCTGAATGCAGTTATTCAAGAAATCAGCGAAAAAATAGAAAATTATCAGTTGGGCGAAGCTGCCCGGCAGCTTTATGAATTTGTCTGGCACGAATATGCGGACTGGTACATAGAAATCAGCAAACTACAAGAAATAAATTTGAATCCTAGTATTTTCAAAATTATTCTTCAGCTTCTCCATCCTTTTATGCCTTTTATTACCGAGCATATCTGGCAATTAAATTACCCGAAAAACAAACCGCTCATAATTTCCCAATGGCCAAAAGCGGATAAAAAACTTATCGATAAAAAGATAGAAGCTAAATTTGAAAAAATAAAGCAAAAAATAATTGAAATTCGCAAAGAAAATCCCGGGAAAAAAATATCCGAGCTATGGTAAATACTGCCCTCTATACAATTATTGCCGTTCTTCCCAGCATCGTCTGGCTGCTTTTCTATCTAAGAAAAGACGTCCATCCGGAACCCAATAGAATGGTTACAAAGATATTCTATTGGGGAATTTTGGCAACCTTGGCAGCTCTCGCGCTTGAATTCTTATATTCAAATGTCTTGACGACTTTCTCCCTCCAGAATATAAGCTTGCTGGTAATCGGCGGAGCGGCTTTTATCGAAGAATATCTAAAATATTTCGTAGTAAAGATAAAAGTTCTAAAAAATCCGGAATTCGACGAACCGATAGACGCAATGCTGTATTTAATAATAGCTGCCCTAGGATTTGCTGCCGCTGAGAACGTTTTTCTTTTAAACGGCCTTTATTCGGTCGGCATGCCAATTAAAGACGCGTTCCAGGTAGCCCTAGGAAGATTTGTAAGCGCCACATTCCTTCATGCTCTCGCCTCGGGAATTGTTGGATATTTTCTTGCCCATTCTCTTATTCTGAAAAGGCGCGAAAGAAAAAGCTTTGTTGGACTAGGAATTCTTATTGCCACTTGTTTGCACGGAATTTACAACTATATTATAATGGAATTAGAGCCGCGTAACGAAAACTTTATTATCCTGTTGGGAGTCTTGCTTGTTTTTATGGCCATAAGCGTGTCTTTGGCCTTTAAAAACTTGAATAAAATTAAATCAATATGTAAATTATAAACATATGGCTAAAAAATCATTTTTTGAACGATTGGTTGGGGTAACGGAAGAAATTCGCAAGAATCAATCCGAAGAAAGCCCTTTGCCAAAAAAAATCAGCACTGATTTACCTCGGGTAGAAACCAAAAGAAAACCAGCCCAGAAAGAATCTAAATCGGAAATAACCGCTCCCGAACCAGCTGCGGAAGAATGGCCATCAGACGAAGAAGGGCAATTGACCATTGACGTTTACCAAACAGATACCGATATTGTTATTAAATCAACTATTGCCGGAGTTAAATCAGACGATATCGATATCAGCGTTACCGAAAATATGATTACCATAAAAGGCAAAAGGACGAAGGACGAAAAAGTAAATCCGGAGAATTATTATTATCAAGAATTATATTGGGGCCCCTTTTCCCGTTCCGTCATTCTTCCGGTTGATGTTGATACCGATAAAATCAGGGCTGCGCTGAAAGACGGGATTCTGACAATTCGGCTTCCAAAAACAGAAAGACTGAAAACCAAAACCATCAAAGTAAGAGAAATAGAATAGTTATTGACAAAATTATCTCATTTGCTATAATAAACTCTCTTGGTTTTTTAACAATTAAATACCGGAGGTAGGAAATGAGAAAAATATTTTTGATTTTTGCTTTGGTTTTTAGCCTGGTTTCAGCAGGATTGGCTGGTGATGGCTTCCAGATTAAGCCAAAATTATTCTGGTCGTCTATAAGCCCTTTGATTATCCGTCCTTTCAACCTAAGCGATTGTCGGATTGGATTTACAGTAGTCGGCTTTGACTGTTCTTTGTTCAAGTATAAAAATTTCTACTTTTTGGCCATTGGCGGCGGACTTCAAGCATATCAGGGAGCAGTAATCGGTTGGCATCAATATTATGACTATTATGGCTATCCGCAATACTACTATGGGAAAGGTTATACATTAAAATTCGAACCCTATTTAAAATTTGTGCCTGTGAAATATCGCTGGAAATGGGCAAGTAAAGTTTTGAACCTGGATAGTTATCTGGAGCTCGGTATTACCAATAAAAAAGATATCGTCGTCGGTGTAACTTTCTCCGGCAATCCGTTCAAGAAAAAAGTAAAAGAAGTTGAAAAGGAAGATTGACAGAAAAATTGCTCTGCGCTAAACTTAACTAGTAATAAACTAATATTCCAATAATATGCCGAGAGAACAATTTTCTAACAATTTTAATCAAGAGGAGAAAACATTGGGAAAAGAATCTTTGCAAGAAGAGTATACGAGATTAAAGCAAGAAGTAGCAGAATTGAATAAAAGCCTGAACGAGCAGCAAAAAGAGTTTCGGGGCGAAAATGCGCCAACCGCAGATTTTTATGCAGCGCACGCACTTGTAGATCACAAAACCAAAAGACTGAAAGAAATCGAAGCACAGCTTCGGGAAAAATAATTCTATTTTCAAATCTCAAAAGAGTTCCACATACGTGGAACTCTTTTCATTTTCTCTTTTTCTTCGTAACCCAGAATCCCATATATTTCCCTGCCATTAAACGGGTTTGAGAAATCAAGGCCGGAATGGCTCCAAAAACAATCATAACCAGAGGGACTAAAGCCCACTGAAGAATCATCCAAAGATACTTTCTGGCCCTGTATTTTGCCGGACGAAAAGGCAGAAGCTTTAAAGAATAAAAAGCCGAACCCACTAAACCAACCATGGCTAAGGTCATAATTAATCTGGTCAGTCGGGGTAAATTATAAGAAAAAACCGTCTGATTAAATTCTTCCCCGCCTAAAATTAAAGGTAGCCAACCAAGCATAAAAATCAATAAGGAATTAGTTGCCCAGGACCAAAATGCTTCCCAGTGATTGAACAAATGATAAATCTTCTTTTTCCAGCTTATGGCTTTATTTTTTAAACAGCCGAAAGTAAAATAAGGAACGTTTTCCACTCCCCAGCTCCAGCGGGTTTGCTGTTTAAAAACATTAACTATTGTCTGCCAAAAATTATCTGCCAAATTGGCATCCATAGAAATCGGATAATATAAAGGAACAGTATGATAATTTCCGTCATAAAATAAAAGGGATTTCCAAAAAATCCTGGAATCTTCGGAAACATTTTTAGTCGGCCAAAAATCCATTTCCACAATCGCCTTAAAGCTCATTGAATGGGAAGAAAAAGTTGACATCCGTTCGGGCCTTTCCTGCTGAACCATGTGCCAGAAAGTTGCGCCAATGGCAATTACCCGCGATATGGCCGGGGCATCCCAAATATTGTTGTTATAAATAGGGATGGGTTGGAAGCTGGAACGCAAGGAATCTTTCGAGGTTAAATAATTATATGTTAAACAGGCAAAATACTGGGGATAGACCTGAGTATCAATATCAAAAGAAGAAACAATAATGTTTTCGTAAGGAAGTTCTAATTTGTCTATAATTTCTTTTTTTGCCATCCGACCAGCCCAAGTTTCATTGGAACCCTTACCGGCTAATTCGCCCCTTAGACTTTTAGGATGAATAGTGATTAACAGACGGAAAAATTTATCTCCGAATTCTTCTTTGATAGCTTTGGCTATCTGCAGAGCCGGTTCGCCAACTCGCTCTTCGACAGCCAAAACAACAATCAATCTATCCAGGGGATACTTTGAACCAATCAAAGCCTGAAAGGTTGGCCGGACTACTTCCAGGCCCTCTTTATACATTGGCAAAATCACCAAATGATATATGTCCCGCCATTTTGTAACCGGCAACTCATCTAATTTTTTCAGCCAATCAATTTTCAAATTCTTTTTCATTTTCTTAAAAGACGCCTGCTGATGAAATGACAGGTATAAGGTTTTTAAAAGCCAATAGATATCAAAGCAAATTATAAAAACAGCGATCCAGGCCGGTCGCTGCCAAGAAAGAAAAATTACCAATAAAATAGTTCCCCAGCTCAAAGCCCCGGGCAAAATCTCCAGCAAACGAAAAATTCTTCTATCTCTGAGATTATCTATGTCTGGCGAAAAACCGATTTTTAAATAATCCGTTTTTCTCATAACGCTATTTTTAATAATAGCCCAATCTCTGCGACGCGGCAATAGAAAAAGCCCTTCGACGTTACATCGAGGGGCTTAAAATTTTGCCGTTGTATTTTAATCAAACACAAGATCTGACTGACCGCCGCCTCTGGGAGTCACGCGCTTAATTTTATTGTGAGTACATTTATAAAGAATGAACTCGCCATTTTCCATAGTTGTCAGATACACCTTCCTCCGCCAGAGTTTCTGAATGTGTTCAAGTGTTTTAAAGGTATATTCCTGAAACAAATCGCGTCCGTCGTGCTCATGCTCTAAAACCAGTCCCTGTTGACCCATAAAATCAGCATCAACAATTTTAATCACCGGAATTCCGTTAACTCCTACGTTCCGTATCAAAGTTTCCTTAACCTCTTTCCAATTTTCTTCATCGGAAATTTTGGCAATTACTCGCTGCCCCCGTTCTGCTTCGTGCTGAAAAATATCCATCTCTTCCATCAGCTCTCGAGTAAGATATTGCCTTAAAAAAGAAACGTCTCTGTCAATCTCGCGGCTAAAAAATATTCTTTTTAGTCCCCATCTTTTTTCTATATCCTGCCAAATTTTAAAACCGACATAATAAGGATTTATGAAGCCTCCTTTTTTGGGACGAGTTACGAGTCGATTATGCTCCATAATAAATCCCTGATGAACTCCATCGGGCAAATCCAGGCTATTCAATATCTTGTAATGCCAATAAACGGCCCAGCCTTCATTCATGATTTTCGTTTCCAGCTGGGGGAGAAAATACTTGGCTTCTTCGTCAACAATGGTTAAGACGTCTTTTTCCCAATCTTTCAAAAGCGGGTTATTGTCGCGAATAAAAAGCAAAATATCGTATTCGGAAGAAGATTGTTTAATCCTCAAATAATGAGACCTCTGCAGATATAGCGCCCGAGCAATGTCCAATAAATTCTCCACCCCTTCTAAACCGATTGAAGGATCTTCAATATAGGACCGGATTCTGTCGGCTCGAGTTTTAAACTGTTCCAAAACCAATTCCGGACGAGTATGGCTATAACTTACATTGTTTTTAAAAAAATCATTATGCCCGTAAACATGAGCCATGGTTAAAAGCTGCATTGGCAATGTATTGTCTTTCATCAGATAAGCCAAACAAGGATTGGAATTAATAACCATCTCGTAAGGAAGACCGAAGACTCTGTATTTATACAGCGTTTCAGTTCTCTCGAATGCCTTGCCAAAAGACCAGTGAGGGTAATAAGACGGCATGCCGGTATAGGCCATATAACCTATCATGTCTTTATGCGAACAAATCTCGAATATCTGTTCAAAAAAATCCAGACCGAGTTCCTTCGCCTTTTTTTCAATTTTATCGGCCTGTTTTTCCAAATCTTTTACAGTCCAATCTAAAGCACCGTTCATTTGCGTTACTCCTTTATTCTTTCTTTTTTGAGAAGGCGTTTAAACATCGGATAAACGTCTTTTTTGTGACGAATTTTCACGATAGCAAAATTATCAGCGTCAATATTTTGCTCAAATAACTCTGCTATTGATCCCCAATTGCTCCCTCCGCCGGGCTTTATTTCTCCATAACCGAAAAGATTGGAGATCTCGCAAAGATTCTTGGCCAATTTAATGGCTTTCTCATTATCACTATCCCAATTTTCACCGTCAGAACAATGAAAGGCGTAAATATTCCAAAGTGCCGGATTATATCTTTCTTCGATAATCTCCAGGGCCTTCTGATAGCCCGAGGAAATATAGGTGCCCCCTGAATCACCTTTATGGAAAAATTCATCTTCGGTAACTTCTTTAGCTTCAGTGTCATGGGCAATAAAAACCAGCTCAACGCTCTGATATTTTGTCCTGACAAAATGATAAAGAAGAAAATAAAAACTCCGTGCCAGATACTTTTTCATGGTATCCATAGAACCGGAAGTATCCATGATGCAAATCACCACTGCGCTGGATTCTTTTTTGGGAGTGACAGTAACGTGACGATAGCGCAAGTCGTCCTGGTGAAAGGGAAAATCCTCGTTATCTTCAGGTTCGCCTATTCTTTCGGCCGCCTTTTTTCTTCTTATTCTCATTTCGGAAGTTTTCCTTTTGTCAAGGCGGGGACGAATGCCTTTTTTTCTCCTGCCCTTAATTTTCTGCTTGTATTCGGAAATAATATATCGTAATTTCTTCTTCTCCATATCGGGAAGCATTAAATCCTCAAAAAGAATATCTATCAACTCTTCCAACGTAATTTCAGTTTCATAAATATCCTGACCCGGTTTATTCCCTGCCTTATCTTTTCCTTTTTGACCTTGCTGTTCTTCTCCAATTATATCGCCCGGCTGAGAACCGCCCTGGCCCTGACCTGAGCCGGATTTATTGGTGCCATAAACAAAACGATATTCCTTCATGCCTCGAATCGGCACTCGGATAATTTTGTCTCCGCTTTTACCGATAATTGCTTCATCGGCAATAATATCGGCAATATTTTCCTTAATTGCCTCGCGGATCTTCTGACGATGGCGCTGTCGGTCTTTCGCGCTTCTGTCGCTCGGTGAAACATACTCTTTAATAATCGGCATTTTCATACCTCCTTTACCCTGTTAAATGCTGCTCTGCAGCAATTTCGCCTTTGGCGAAATTATTTAACAGGGTGAATTTTCAAAGAACTCTATTTAGATTAACAAATAAAAAAGCCCTCTGTCAACTTACAGGGGCTTTATTTTTTATATTTTATATTTTAGTCTCTCCACAAATGATTGTGAGCGAACTTCAAAATAGTATCAATGCAGTGATCGCATTTATAGCCCATCTCTTTCAGCTGTTTGACTATCTCGCTGTATTTCTGAACCTCTTTATTGTCTCTGGCCTTTGCCTTGATTACAACCCGAATAAACTGGCTGGTTCCGGCAATAATCTTCTTCTCAATGGCCTCTCTGAGCGGCTCATAAGATTTCCAATCGATTTTCTGTCCCCTTCTCTGAAGACGGAACATCCAACTGATAATATCCTGACGAAAACCTTTCGCAGAATCTCCAACAAGCCCTATAAGCTCTTCGATGGAAGCCATAAATTTTTCATCCGGCTCCAGCTCTTCCTCGGTAACTCTGTCCTTCACTTTTGTTTTGTTAACAAATGCTTCGGCATGATCC
>Ga0210057_1003847_pt1 | contig 20377 bp, 22 predicted proteins | sample CryGeyCG2114_010_2_FD_183968 | JGI IMG/M metagenome (GOLD analysis project Ga0210057, IMG submission 183968) | Groundwater microbial communities from aquifer - Crystal Geyser CG10_big_fil_rev_8/21/14_0.10 (SPAdes) (version 2) | ecosystem: Environmental > Aquatic > Deep subsurface > Groundwater ...
AGAAGCCAAAAAAGAGGAGTGAAAATACAAGGTGTTATAGTAGTAAATTTATAATTTAAAAAATGAAATACGATTATCAAGAACCCCTAGAATATATATTAAAACTTATAGTAAATAATCCGGAAGATTTAGAAGTAACTCAAAAAGAAGACGGTACCGTGGTTGATTTATACGTAAAAGCAAATAAAGAAGATTACGGTATTATAATAGGTAAAAAAGGAGATAGAATTAAAAATATTAAGAAAATACTTACTGTTAAAGCCGTAAAAGATGGGGTTAAGCTTAACATAAAAGTAGATGACGACAATATGGGGCGAAAAGAAGAAGTGGTAGAGCCTAAAGCCGTGGAAGTTTCTGAGGAAACAGAAGACTTTAGCACGGAAGAGATGGAAAAAGAGGAGGAGTAGTTTATATAATAGATATTAGGATATAAAAGATATATAGGCATCTTTCTATATCCATAATATCCTAATATCGACAGAATTAGAGATTTGAAATGACTAATAGATAAGTTGAATTTTCATATTAAAGCAAAGAACGCGTTATTATCTAATATCCATTACCCATGAAAATTAACATAATCACTCCATTTCCAGAATTTTATGACTCTTTCTTAAAAACATCCTTAATAAAAAAAGCTATTGATAATAGAGTAGTGGAGTTTAATATTATAGATTTAAAAAAATTTGGTATTGGTAAATACAATAAAATAGACGACAAACCTTATGGTGGAGGAGTTGGAATGATTATTAGAGTAGATGTAATAGAAAAAGCAATCGAGAGCATATCATCAAAAGGCATAAAAATAGCCCTTACACCCTCAGGAAAAGTTTTTAATCAAAAATATGCTAAAGAGTTAAGCATAGAGAAAGAAATAACAATTATTTCAGGAAGATATGAAGGATTTGATGAGAGAGTCTACAAATTGGTCGATAAAAAAATCTCTATAGGTGAATTTATAACAATGGGAGGAGAAGCGCCCTCATTATGCATAATAGAAGCAACTGTAAGACTAATTCCTGGGGTTTTAGGTAAAATAGAATCAACCATCGAGGAGTCTTTTTCTACAAACATAATAAAAGAATACCCACAATACACCAGACCAGAAAAATATAAAAAACTTGCTGTGCCCAAAGTATTACTTTCTGGAAACCACAAAAATATTCAAGAATGGAGAAAAAGTAAATCTAAGAAAGCATAGAAAAATAAAAATAAGGGTTTAGGGTTGAACTCCTTCTTGCTGCAAAAGATCTTTTAATACCGTATTTAAGTCATCAGGATTGGCCTCTACATCTTGAGTAGAATCCTCATCGGAGTTACTACTAACAGGTGTTGGTAAAGGGGAACTATCACCTTCATTTGTGGAATCTAAAGTATTTATATCAACAGTATTAGTGTCAGCAGGAGTTGTATTAAGCAAATCATCCGAAGTAGTAGCTCCTGTATTAGAAGTATCTTCGGAAAAAGGATTGTCTTTTCCAATAGTAATTGTTGAGTTATCTACCTCTTTGTAATCCATGGATTCTAAAGTTTGAATTGTATTTAAATATTTTTCAATATCTATGGGTGTTGTAGCATTCGAAAAATCCTTATAATAGGTTTTTAAGAGCAGTTGTATGCTTATAACATCTACAAGCGAATCAACGTTTTCTGCGTTATTTTTTTGCAAACTATATGAAACATTTGAAATATCTATAAGTCTCCTGTATTTTTCAAGACTTTTGATAAATGTTTGAACACTATCAAATTTAGCGGTTATACTTAAATTCATATTAAAAGCATCATTTTCGGCAACAACAGCCGAAGAAGCTGTTGAAGTAGCTGTTTTTGCAGGTGCGGCTGGCGCAGTAGTTTCATCTACTTTACCAACATCAGAAAAAGAGAGCCCTGCATAACTAAATGCTTTTAAAGATACTCCAGAATCCTTTGCAATATTTTGAACCATGGTCATAACAATAGGAATTTCTACTGTAGTAGAAACAGCTTGATCAGCTAAGGCCGAATCTTTTTCAATGGTATCTTTTAAATCTTTTGCTTTTTCTAGCTGGGCAATTTTTTTATCTAGAATAGATATCTCTGCCTTCTTGGAATCTATTTCGGTTGATTTTACTGTAAAACTAGTATATAAAGGCAATCCACCAAAAAACACAACTAAACCAGCAATAACGTAAATAAAAAGTGAAAATACTAAAGACTTATAATTACCAAAAGACTTAGTATTTATTTTTAAGTTGTTTTTTAAATTGGTATCCATAATTATTTTAGTCCGGTTAACATTTCTTTATTTGCAACAACAGTTATGCCAAAGGTAGTTAGACCCGTATCTTCTTTTATAGAAACAGCAAGTATTTTTGCATCTGAAAACAAATTATCTGGTTCTTCTATTAAATGTGTTACATACCTCTGTAAGGCTACTGTGTTTGCAGCACTTCCGCTAAAAGATACTTCAAAACTCGAGTTTATATTTACACTATTTAAAACAATGCCCTCGGTTTGACGATTTTTTATTTCGTCTAAAAGCCGTGAATAATAAATTTTATTAGTAAGTAATGAATCAATATGCGCAAGCTTAGCCGTAAGTATAGATCCGTTTTTTTGCACGTCCTCTAAGCTTTTTAATTCTTCCTTTTTTTGGGATACTTGTTTAGTAACAGAATTTAGCTCCTGTTGCTTTGTATAATTAATATATAAAAGACCGGCAATACCCAAGCCTGTAAGTACAAGCACCAAAATACTTACAAACAAAAACCTATTATAAGTCGCGTGCATTGAACGCTCTTTTATAACTTCAGAAGGTATTAGATTAATATTCTCAGGCATTATTGAAATTTTACAACGGATACAAAAGTTTGGAAAGAAAGTTAAGAAATAAAGACGGCGAAATAATAAAAATATAATTTTCGATTAGCTTGCAGGTTTTAAACCTAAACCCACGGCAGTTGTAAACAAGGGACCGATATCCTCTAATTCTTTTTGACGATCTGCGTATTTACCAAGAGAGGTTAAACGATTCCAAGGATTTGCAATTTGTACCTCAGTATTTAAATAGTTAGCTGAATACACAACAAGTCCTGGTATTAAAGACCCACCACCACAAAACACTACTCTTTTTACCAAATTAGAGGAGTTTCTACTTTCATAAAAAGTTATAGACCTCTTTATTTCGTTTAGTATAACACCCATTATAGGGGACACCGCATCTTTTATTTTTCCGTTTAACTTATCCGACAATAACCCATAACTTTTAACATATTCAGCAGCTTGTACTTTTTCTAAATTTAAATCTTGAGCTGCTGCCTTTACCACAGACTCAAAACCGGTGGAAACACTTCGTGTAAAACGCAACGCAAAATCTGAATATATTAAAATATCGGTATTTTTTTCGCCAATATCCGCAATAATTGTGGTAGGGTTTTCCCTTTCTTCATCCATAATAGCCCTAATATTTGCGGTGCTTGTTGGTTCTATAGCTTGTATTTGCAATCCGGAGGATTTAACAATATTTAAAATTTTTTTTGTTAACATATTAGGTGCAATAACAACCAAAACTTCGGTGGAGTCACTTTTCCCTGCGTTACTAGGCAATATTTGATAGTTTTTACTTGCATCTTCTAGCGGAATAGGGGATTCTTGTACCATTTCAAACTCAATTGCTTTTTCGAGGTCTTTACCTTTTAAATCTGGAAATGAAAGTATTTTTGTAAAAATTAATGCTTGGGGGATACTAACTGTAACGTACTTTCCCAGTAGTTGATTTTGCATAACAAAATCAGTCACAAAGGTAATTGCTTTTTTAATATCAGCCTCAGAACTAGACAAAATATTAATACCCGTAGTGTCTGCTTTAGCAATTTTTAAAAGGCTTGTGTTTGATTTTTCACGCTGTACTTCAACCGCTTTTATTACACTACTACCTAAATCTAAACCTAATTGATTCATAAGACAGGACTACAATTTTGTAAACTCTACTATATTATATAAAATTTTCAATAAAAACAACTTAATATAAATTTCTAATTCACCTAATTGACTTAATTTCTAAACAAGTAACAAACCCCAATTAACTTAACATAAAATCAAAAAGTATTTTTATTAAATCAATTAGTATAATTAGAAATTAGTACCTTTGCAAATAATAACAGATAAACAAAAACTATGTAATGCAATAATAAAACTTTTACATAGCTAATCAGTTTTTTCCCTCCAATAAATATTATTTACAGAAAGGGCTGTACCATTAAATAATATGTTAACAGGAAAATTAATAATTTCAGAAGCGCCTAAAGTTCTATCAGTACTTCTACTAAAAACCAGGTTTTGACCAATTAAAGCTCCTTCAATATACACTTTTTCAGATAGGTTTTCATCGAGCGATGTAAATATTTGGTTTGTAGAAAGTAGGTTAACATCAACATTTTGTACAGTATTATCTATTATAATATCACCATTTACCAAATAAAATATTTCTGAATTATCTGAAGTTATGGGTTGATTGATTATAAGATTTCCATTAATAAATATCAATTGGTTGTTGTCTACATAAGTTATGGGTGTGTCTATAGCATAATCCTGATCTAATATAAAAATACCATCGGTGTTATCAATATTGGTAACATACGTTGCATCAATGGCTAATTTTTGAGAATAATCACTATAAATTGTGTTAAGGTAAGGGGCTTGATAATTTTTTACAAAAATATTTGAAGAAGAAGATATATCAGAAACATAAGTTCCGGACACAGCAACACCCCATATATTAGGCTCAGTTCCAAGTCCCATTTGCGAAATATTTTGTCTAGCAAAAGTATTGCCATAATTGCTAACAATATAGGGACCATTTACGCAAATACTATGACTTCCCACATTACCTGCCAAATCTTTAACATAAAAATTTAATTTTTTACAGTTTATCCAATTAGCATCACAATAATCAATTTGAGGGGTAGAAACTGTTCCAGAACTGGAACCATTACTATAATTTGTTGTAAGGTCAATATAAGAATCTGTTAAAAAATTACCTGTACAAGTATTATAATTTTCATAATACCCATCTGTAATACCATCAACCGCATAATTAAATAAAGACGGGTTAGAAACTAAAAAACTTGTGGCGTCGCTAACATCTATTTGGCTTGCAAATTTTTGTAAGCTTTCTTGGTTAAAAGTACTAAAGTTAGTAAATATGGGTGGTGTAACATCTACATTAAAGATACTTTGTTTTATTCCTTCAATATTTCCGGCGCTATCCTCGGAATAATAATAAATTGTGTTGTGTCCTTCTTGATTTAAAGTAAAATCTACAGACGTATTAACACCTGCCAAGGACATATAGGCGTCATCAATACTAACTTGCCCCATACGTGTTATACCGATTCTTAAATATAGTTTTCCGCTAGGAAAGTCCCCTAAAGTAAAACTACCGGAATATTTTTTATAATTTAATTTAATATCTATATCTTCTTGTCTAACAATTATAGTTTCACCAGTGTCTGTTTCTAAAATAATTTCATAAAAAGCATTATCAAGCCAAGAGGTATAAGACATCATATAAAATGAATAATTATATGTTTGAAATGGTTGAGCTGCCAAATAATCAGTTGTAGTCCAATAAGAATATGTAAAAGGGTTTATACAAATAATAACAGCGCTGTAATTTCCGGTATGTTTAGTAATAGAAGATTTTAAACCAAACGAAAAAATAGGGCCTTCAAAATTCCAGTCTGTAATATAGCCACTTTCAAAAGAAGGATTATGAATTAAATTAAGACCTTGCGAAAAGTCAGACGTGTTCCACACACCATTGTTTATTTTCCAATGAATTGCAGAAACTCCGGATTCAGAATCATCCGCATCAATATTAATTTGAGGGTAGGTTGTATACCATCCATTATCTCCATTTGGGGTTAGGGGAGTGGCAGTTAATGTAGAAATAGGGGGCGTTGTGTCAGCCGCATATACTGGAGAACTGAAAAACAGAAGAACTGAGGAACCAAGGAACAGAAGAATTAAAAAACTTAATAAAGTGGTAGTTGAACTAGATACTTCGAGAAGAAAGTGTAACCGTGTCTTTGTCATAAATAATTACAAAAATCAAATGTAAAATTAAAAATTAATGCTAAACACCAAATTCAAAAATTTTTATGCATTTGTTAATTTATAATTAATTTGCCATTTGTTATTTTTAATTGGTCATTTACATATAGATGAAGGTTTTACCCGATACTGGGCTGCAAATAGTTCAGTTTTAACTAATTTTTACTTAGTAATACTTCCTTCTTCAGAATATAAAACATAATCAAAAATAGGCGGAAGTTGGGGGTTCATACGCTTTACTTCTAAATTTCTAACCACAGTACCTGCTGTGCCGGAGGCATTTACTAAAAAACCCAAATTATTTGAAGCATCACCATATACTCCTAAGGTAACATCATCTAAATATGTTCTAATTCTAACCAGACTTTCGGGACTTGTTACAAAACTTGAGGATAAATCTACATGACAAAAATCAACACCATTCACAGTAAGAGTATTAGCCATGGTAAAACCGGTAAGATCACTACTGGGAAAACTACCAGTGCCGTTATCACATCCATATGCCCACTTTTTCATTTTATAAGTACCGTCAGTAGTGTCTAAGTAAGCTTCAGTTACTTCTATTGCCGAGGGGTTGTCTATACCCTGCAAACTTTTAAAATTAAGTACTAAAGAGCCTCCAGTAGAAGTATCTATTTGCTGTACCGCATCTTTTGGAATTTTTTCAAAAATTAATTGATTAACATCGGTACTAGGCATGGTTAGGGACGATATTGTATAGCTTAAGGAACATATATCTTTACCACCGGAATCTTGTAAATTAGAAAGGGCAGAACCATCGCATTCAGAGGTTAAGGTTGGGTCAAGTCCTGCATCTTCTTTATCTTTAATACAAAGCAATGCCTTTTCAACTGCAGAATTTGCGCACGAAAAGGCTTGATCTGTTTGTGAAGTATAGGTAGACTTTCTAATACTAGTATTTGACCTTTGAGAAACTGCAATTCCAATGCCTAAAGAAACAGCCATTACCATTAACACCACAAGAAGAGTAGTTTGACCAGATTGAAAAGAGCGAGTATTTACTTTTGGCAGGATACAATTCATATAGGTATAATGTAACATAAAAAAAGCGGATCGTGAATAAAATAATGGGTGAAACTTTTAATAGTCATTTCATACTTATATATTCTGGGTTGGTCCCATTTGGGACCGTCCCTTATAAAGTAATATTATTATTGCAAACCACCAAGAAGATTAACACTGGTTTGAAAAAAAGCTTTTACATCACCGGTTGGGCAAGGTGTAGCACCCCCAGCCGATAGTCCAAACGAAATATATACAATATCAAAACCTCTTTGTCCTGCAGTATCGCGCAATCTAACAAATGGGTCAACAGGAGTAAAAGCCCCTAAGTTGGCGTATCCAAAATCTATAACCGATAAACTTTCTCCCAAAAAATCGGATCCACCTCCGGCAGATAAAACCAAGTTACTAAAAGATGCACCATCTCCAACAGTATCAAGACCTATTTCATTTGTACCCCCACCATCACACAAAGATATATTATATCGTTTATAAGTAAAATCACCGCTTGCCTCAGGAAAACTCAATAAAATTTGGCTTGAAGCCTGATTCGGATCATCTGGAGCAAAAAACGTTCCAGCACCAATATCGTCCACTACTTTTATATCAATTGCAGATCTAATGTCTTGCTCTATTAAAGTTAATGCATAACTGCCGTTTCTGTCTACTAAACTAAAAAGTTCAGCTTTTCTATAGGCCCTAATTACAGTTGCTAAAATATCCCCTCCAATACCCACTATTATTGCAAGAATTCCAATTGAAACCAGTAATTCTATTAATGTAAATCCTTTTTGCTTTTTCATATTAATTTCTTCTCCAATTTGTAATATCTCTTGGAACACTAACCGTTTTAACACCTTGAGTGTCTTCCCACAAAATAGTAGAAACAACACGCATATTGTCATCATCTAGCCTTTCAATAGATAAAACCCTGTAATAAGCAAGCCCGGTGGTAGGGCTAATTACCTGGTCCCCATTAGGGTCAATTGTGGTATCTGGATTATGGGGACAATTAGGGTCCGTATCAGAAATCAGCACCGCGGAACTATCCATACAATAAAATGCGGTAGTTCCAACAGCAGGAAATATAGCATCATTAAATCCTTGTGAATTTTTAAAAAACAAAACGGCCTCAACACCGGCATTTGCAAATTTTTGGCTTTCACTACGCCTAACAGCATCTTGCGCATTTTTTAGCGAACTTATAGCTAAAATAGAAAGACCTACTATAACAATAGAAGCAACTCCCATTGCTAATGTTATTTCAACAAGTGTTTGTCCTTTTTGTAATCTTATAAATTTTCTCATGGTTTTATTACCTTTCTATTAATTAAAAGTTAATCTTCCACTCACGTGATCAATTAAAATAGTTTTAGTTCCAGTAAACCCTGCTTTTTGCATTGTTATAGAATCATCCGCGGCTGGTAGCACAGGTAAGCCTGTAAGCCTTTCAAAAACCCAGCTTGTTTGAGCGCTACAATTAAAAGTTACATCATTTGTAAGTGTTTTTGTTACCGATTCCCAAGCTGAAGTAGTATTATTAAACGCGTTTAGGGTATATTGTGTATTGTTTACACTTCCACCGGGACAAAAAACAATACCCCAATTTGCGGAATCTCCAACATTGTTTGCATATGCACCCGATAGGGCCTTGTTTTTAACAAGTTCAATATCGTTGGTAACATTTAAAGCCTGTTGCTGTAAAACGCTATTATCCGAAAAATTACCAAATGAGGGAATAGTAATTGCAGAAATAATAACAAGTATGCTTATTGTTATAAGAAGTTCTACCAAAGTAAAACCACTTTGATTTATTATCATTGTTTCTATTAGAGTTCCACTTTTTCAACTCAAATTAATAACCCGTTCTATTGATGTGTGTCTAATGTCAAAATTAAAATGTCAAATAGCAAATCAATTTCAAATTACTAAATTATTCATTTTCTAATTTGACGTTATTCATTTAACATTTGAGCTTTGCTATTTGTAATTTAACTATTCACTATATCCGTGTCTTCTATTACATTATTACTCTTTCCTATTATTTCCATTTAATCTAACACTGTCAATTTATTCCCCATTTCAAGCTTATTATCATTATTCCCGCCATCAGATGTATTTTTTCCATTTTCTAAATACGATTCAAGGGTTGCATCTATTTCAAAACCAACACCATCATGCCTATAACTATAATAATAGGTGGCGTCGTTAACCGGATCAATATACATAACAGGCATAAATTTGCTTAAGTCAACATCAATCCAACCACCCGTAGAATCAGATAAAGATCCACCGGCAGCAGATACAGTACTAAACCTTGTAGTGTCGGCAGAATCAGGATAAGTTCCATTATCCAAGTGATACTCTTGAATTGCTTCTGCCAAAACATTTAGGTTAGAAAGTCTTTTTGCATCTCTTGCTTTTTTAAACTGTTGCTCTGGGTTTACTATAACAAGCATTATTCCAAATAAAATTGCAAGAACAGCAATAACAACCACAAGCTCAATTAATGTAAACCCTGATTTGTGCCAATATTGCTTTTTGGTATAAAAAGGCATTGCTTAAATTCTAAATCGAAAGGGTAGGGGAGTAAAGGAAAATAAATTACTAATTTCAAATATATATAAATAAAAAGCTTCTGGTAAAGATTATTAAAAAGGATTTTGAACACAAAATTGAACATCGGCCGCGGTGGCATTACCATCTACATCATCAGGTCCTGGAGCATCAAGTGTTGCACACAATGTATAATTTTGTTGTGATGTTTGCGTGTAGCTATATGCGGCATGTGGGGGAGTTGCTGCTATGTCAGGGTCAAGTGGAAAATCATTTAAATAAGTTATAGCGCCGTTAGTCCATGCTACCCCTGTTGTAAAAGCAGCATTAAAAGCAGCATCAGCAGGAAGAGGGTATTGATTATTATCAGCATAATAACGCTCTAAAGCACCTTGTATAACTGATAAATCTTCTTTTCTGTTAGAATCTTGAGCCCTGTCCCTTAGTGTTTGAGGGTTTAATATCATTAAAGTAACACTGCTCAAAACAGCTATTATACTAATAACTACCAAAAGTTCTATTAATGTAAATCCTTTTTGTTTTTTTTGATTCATGTGTTTTGTTACAAATTCAGTTAACGTAATTCTAAACTCGTTTCGGAATTCATTTCCGACAATGTTAAATAAATAATTGATAATTAATAAATAATAATTTAGTTTTCTAATAACGTTCAATTATCAGTTATTAATAATTAATTATTTAACAATATTCCCCAAAAAATTAATCCAATGACCTTTATATCTTAATTCAAAGGACTACATACCGCTGTATTCGTGGTGTCCGCGGCACAAGCACCTGCCAAATCAGCCGCAGTACAATTAAATTGTCTGCTATTTGGGTGCCAAACAAAAAAGTTAGTTCCTGGTGAAAAGTTAGATTCAGCTGCAACACACCCGCCACTAATACCAAAATCTTGATAAATAAAAGCATTATTAGTAGCTCCTGTATTAACACCGTCTATGCTAAATCTAACACTGAGATTTCCAAACCCATCATCTACTGTACTAATATAGGTAGGGCTATTTACTTGATCTAATATAACACATCTATTAGTAGTTCCATCGCAATTTACGCTATTGGTAATATTAGATGGAACTTGAAAAAACTGCCCTTCGTAAGCTTGAACAGCAACGGCTATTTTATCGAGACTGGCAATAAGAACACCATCTTGGGCTCTATTTCTTTGCGCAACCGGATTGATTATTGAAACAGTAATTCCAGCTAATATAGCAATAACAGAAACCACAATTAATAATTCTATTAGAGTAAAACCTCTTTGATATATTTTAAAGTAAACTGGCATTAAGTTAATTATATAAGAGTAATTAAAATAAACAATAAAAAAAGCCCCGATTTCTCGGGGCTTTTAATATAAAAGCAATTACTAGACTACTGTACTAAAGTACACCCAACATGGTTGCTTCCTACAGTATAGGTAGTAGGGCAATCATAGGTTCCTTCATCAACAGCGCCTGTTCCTGGTACAACCTCATAGAAAAACAAGAATACACTCTCAGGACGTGCAGCTCCGCGAGCAGCAATCTCAAAAGATGTAGTGTCTCTCTGATATGCAAAAACACACTGTACACCAGCAGGATCTACACCTGTATAACCAGTACCAGTACCAGTACCCTCATCTACACAATTTGTAGGCATGGTTATACCAGTTATAGAAAATCTACATAAAGCATCAGCGGCAGTAGCATCGGAGGTGGCTAAATCGTTATCAGCACCACCACAGGTTGGAGTAATAACATCTGCATCTACCGCGTTACCTAAACCACCAAAAAACTCTTCAGGAGTAGGAGACTGATTAGTAGTTCTAGGGGAAGAAACAAATAATGACTTGGAAGCTAAAGATGCCTTACTTATACTAGATTTCACCGTAGCGTCTCGTGCTCTATTTTGTTGTTGCACAGGATTTAACACACCAATAACAAGACCAGCTAATATAGCTATAATAACAATGACAATCAAAAGCTCTATTAACGTAAAGCCTGAATCGTCAAGTCTTATGCGGGGACTTTCTTTTCTGTTCATATGGACAGGTTTTTTTAAAATTTTATAAATTTGCTTTTACTTCCCCGCCAGTTAAAAAAGCAAAGCTTTGTGTTTTGCTTGTTTATATGACGAAAGAAGTATTACATATAAAATTTAACAATAAAATTGCCAAAAAGCAATGAGGTAATTAAGCCTATAATTAAAAATGGCCCAAAAGGAACACGTGATTTTACAGTATTTATTTTCAATATGATTGTTATTACCCCATAAAACGCGCCTACTAAAAACGCAGAAAATAAAAATATTACGCCTGCTGGAAATCCAGCAATTAATGCAAGTAGGGGGGCAGTATAAACATCACCAAAACCCATACCCCTACCTTTTGTTATTAAAAATAAAAAAATAAAAAATATAAATACAAAAAAAGCAAAATAAAAGGCATATAATATATTTTCTGTAATAAAAAATCCCGTTCTATCATTTACTATATTTGTTTGTAACAAATACTTACCTAAACTACCCTCACTAATATTTGTAATTAAATTTTGTTTATATGCTAAAATTTTAAAAACTGTAAAAATAATCCATAAAACATAACCAATAAAAATAGGTTTAAAAGGTATTTCAAAATATTTTATATCGTAAAAAAAAACGAAAATTAAGATTATAGATATTGATAGAGCATATAACAAGTATATTAATTGAAAGGGAAGCAATACGCCTGCAAAGGATATATAGGATATTTGGATATTAGATAATAGATAATAGATAATTGAAAATACTAATGCAGTAACAAGCTCAACAATAGGCATTGTTTTATCTAACTTTTTTTTGCAACAGCGGGATCTTCGTTTGTAGTAAATAAAAGAGAATAGGGGAATAAGATCTTTATAAATTAATGGCTTTTTGCAAAAGTCACAAAATGATCTTCCGGTAAAAGCTTTTTTTGCGCGAGTTCTGTATATGGCCATATTAATAAACGAACCAAACAAAAGCCCCAATGCAAAAAAGAATACAAGATTTAAATAAAGTTGAATCATGTAGAAAGTATAAATGAAGATGTTAAATGTTAAAAGTTAAAGGGTTATAAATTAGATTCTATCACTCCGCTTACGCTCGTTCCAGAATGACACCAATAAGAGGGGATAAAAAAACTCCGAGTCATCCTGGAGTTCCGATTAAGTCGGAACGATAGGATCTATAGCTGCTCATATAAATCAGTCCAAGTTGGATTTTTATTTTCGATTAAAAGAATCTTCTTATATCGTAATAAATTCTTTATTTGTTTTTCTCGGTTAATTGCATCATAAACACTATTCAAAATTTCATAGTAAACAAGCTTGTTCACATTGTACTTTTTAGTAAAACCCTCAACAATTTTATTCTTATGCTGCCATACTCTCTTTTTAAGATTACTTGTAACTCCAGTGTATAAAACACTATTATTTTTATTGGTTACTATATATACAAAACCCTCCTGATTCACTTTTTAGATTCTATCACTTCGCTTACGCTCGTTCCAGAATGACACCAATAAGAGGGGATAAAAAAACTCCAAGTCATCCTGGAGTTCCGATTAAATCGGAACGATAGGATCTTTTTTTAGGGTAAATTAAAATTTATACAAACAAAAACACCCCAAGCTGGGCAAGGGGTGTTTTATGCGATAATAATTACAATTATTATGGTATGGTTGTTAAACCAGGTCCATTTCCTATTTCGTATACAGCAACATCACTTCCACCATCGGTTGTATACAGTGCTTGAAACTTTGTAGTTTCAAAACAAGTATTTAGCTCATACTTAGTTCCATCTGATGCAAATAAATATCCGCCTGCACAAGGTGCGTTAACTCCTTGAGGATCTAAAGGTAGGCTTGGAATATATCTTTGCATTCCTTCCATACCTGTAGGCACTGTAAATTTAACCCAACCGGTATTAACAGCGCCACCGGCTACTGCATCAATTACGCCACCATCGGTATTAGAAGCCCCTGTAGCAGAAGTTGTAGTGTCCCCGGCTAATACTATTTCACTATCGGTTAAAGCTAAGTCCAAGGCTTGTCTAACATTCTGTAAATCTTGTTGGCGTCTGGAATCTCTCGATTCTCGTACTCTTTCTAAAGGGTCTAGTGCAACAAGAACTACACCTGCAAGTACTGCAATAATAGTTATAACAACTAACAGCTCAATTAAGGTAAAACCTTTATTCATATTCTTTTTTAACATAAATATCACCTCCTTGAATTATTTCTTAATTTATAATTTGAAATTTTTAGTCAATTAAAATTGATTAAAAACTAAAAACTTCAAATTTAAAATTGAGATGTGAGCTTATATATTGGCGTAATTACCGATATAATAAGCACACCAACCATTCCTCCTAAAACCAGCATTATTAAAGGCTCAAGGGCTGTTGTTAAGTTTTTAACTTTTCTATCAACCTCCCCTTCAAAATAGTTACTTAGGTTATTTAAGGTTTCATCAGTGGTACCGGTTTCTTCACCAACTTTTATCATTTTGGCAACAATAACAGGAAAGGCAGTGTTATTTTCAATTGCCCCAGATAATGGGTTACCCTTTCTAACCTCATTTGTAAAATCAGAAATGGCATCTTTATATATAACACTTGTAACAGAGTCTCTGGCAATAGTTAAAGCATCTACAATAGAAACACCACTTGCTGATAAAAGTGCTAAAGTACGAGAAAACTCTGTGATGTCTTTTTCTTTTAAAATAATTCCAAAAACAGGGATTTTAAAAACAAAATGAGCAAAAACGTACTTTCCGGAAGCAGTTTTTATATATTTTCTAAATCCAATTATAGAGGCAATCATACCTAATATTACTATGTACCAATAACTTAGCGTAAAATTTGAAATAGCTATCATTATTTTTGTAGGAAGAGGAAGTTCAATATTAAAACTTTGGTACATATCTACAAGTTTTGGAATAACAAACACAACAATAATTGTAAAAACACCAGCCATAGCCATCATAATAATAGCCGGATAAATCATTGCGCTTTTCACTTTGCCCGAAAACTCCCTTTGTTTTTCCAAACTTTCTGCCAGCCTTTTTAAAACCTCATCCAATTTACCTGAAGCTTCTCCTGCTTTAACCAAAGATGTATATCTTGAATCGTATACTTTAGGAAACTTAATCATAGAATCAGAAAGTGAAGTACCACTTTGAACATCTTTTATTAATGTCTGAACAACTTCCTTCATTTTGGTAGAAGAAACTTGTTCTAATAAAACCTCAAGAGCAGAGGACAAAGGCAAGCCTGCACCTATCATTGAGGCTAAATTACGCGTAAAATTAACCTTTTCTGTAGCAGAAACACCTTTAAAAGCAGATATATCTATATTAAAGCCGGAGGTTTGAGAATCTAGCGAATATACAATGTACCCACGATCCCTTAAAAGTGAAACCGCTATTTTTTTGCTATCTGCCTCAACAATACCTGTTACATCTTGTCCATTAGGGTTTTTAGCTTTGTACGTAAATTTTGGCATATTACTTTTTTAAAGCATTGGGATTTGATACAAGTCTTTTTACCTCATCAGGCTTTAGTGTATACGAAAGCGCATTTTCTAAATCTATTTTTCCTTCATTTACTAAATTAGCTAATGATCTTTCTAAACTTATCATTCCAAGTTCTAAATTAGTATTAATAATATTATCAATTAAATGTATTTTACCTTCACGAATTATATTTCTAACAGCGCTATTGGCAATTAAAACCTCAACTGCAGGAACAACACCCCCATCTAAAGAGGGAATTAATCTTTGTGAAATAATACCTTCAATAGTATCTGCAAGTTGTGACCTCACCTGGGCTTGTTGAATATCAGGAAACACATCAATCATTCGGTTAATAGCCTGAGATGCAGAATTTGTGTGCAGTGTTGCAAAAACCAAATGTCCGGTTTCTGCAATTGTTACTGTAGAACTAATTGTTTCATAATCACGCATTTCTCCAACAAGTACAACATTTGGGTCTTCTCTAAGGACAGATTTTAAACCACGCTTCCAGCTTAAGGTATCTTGATTCATTTCTCTTTGCTGAATAATACTTTTATCATGTTGAAAAACATACTCAATAGGATCTTCTATGGTTACAATATGCATACTTCGGTGAGTGTTTATATATTGAATCATTGCAGCAAGAGTGGTTGACTTACCCTGGCTGGTAGCACCCGTAACAAGAACAAAACCTCGAGGCAACTTACAAAAATCAGAAATTATAGGAGGTAAGTTTAATTCTTCGAGGGTTGGAACTCTGTAGGGAATAGATCTAAATGCCGCGGCTAAAAACCCTTTTTGAAAAAAAGCATTTGCCCTAAACCTAGATTTAGTTCCCAGCGAAAAGCTGAAGTCAATTTCTTTTTCTTTTTTTAACTTTTCCTCTTGAACATCGTTTAAAATTTGAAAAACAAACTTTTCTATAGCTTCGTGGTCTAAAACGGACATGCCAGATAACGGTTGAAGTTTGCTATTTACGCGAATCATTGGCGGAAGCCCTACGGTTAGGTGAATATCTGAAGCTTTATTGTTTACTACTTGTTGTAAAACATCTTTTGGGTTAAGTTCCATGGCAGGATTATTAAATTTATTTAAACATTAGAAATTATATCATAATAATTTTGTATATTGTATGTAGTATTTGTAAATATCACAGAAAATTCGAGGGTACAATTCTTATTAATTTCAAAAATCAAATAACAAATGTCAAATCAATTTTAAATGTTTAAATAAATAACTTTTTAGTTGTATCTTTTATTTATTTTACAAATTCAATAACGTTCCCTCCAAAAACAGCGGTTCGTTCTTCTATGTCATACCCTTTATCATTATATACTTTGTCATTCATTAGACATTTTGGTTTTGATATTTTTAATTAAAGTAAAATCTATGATAATTAGTAATTGCATTAATATAGAAATGCTATGCTAACAATTCTACTCATCCGCTACCCTCAATACTTCTTCGAGTGAAGTTATTCCTTCAAGTGCTTTCATAAAACCATCTTGCATTAAAGTAACCATCCCGTTAGCAACAGCCTCTTTAGTAAGTTCTAATGTGGTAACCTCACCTGCTATCATTGTGCTAATTTTATCTGTCACATCTAAAACCTCAAATATACCAATTCTACCTTTATAACCGGTTGAGTTACATTTGTCGCAACCCCTTCCTCTAAAAAGAGAAAGCTTGCCACTCGCAGGCTTTTCATCGGGCTGATCTAGCGACATTTCACTAACCTTTATCTCAAATTCGTGCATAGATTCTTCTTCATTTTTGGTAGCACCGGTTTTGCCAGGAATTGGAACTGTATTGTTAATTTCTATCAAATTTTTTGAAAGTAAATTGCCTAAAGTTTCCTCAATACTTTTTTGTGCAGATTCAGGTGCATCATATTTTTCTTTACAATAAGGACATATTTTTCTAACAAGTCTTTGGGCAAGAACAGTATTTATAGTAGATGAAAGTAAAAAGTTTTCCACCTTCATATCTACCAAACGGGGAATAGCACCTGCAGCGGAGTTTGTATGAAGAGTTGCTAAAACCAGGTGGCCTGTTAGGGCTGCTTGCACAGCCAAACCTGCAGTTTCACCATCACGAATTTCACCAACCATTATAATATCAGGATCTTGACGCAAAAAAGATCTAAGCCCATTTGCAAACGTTAGCCCCGCAGTAGGGTTAACCTGTACTTGGTTAACCCCGGGAATACGTATTTCAACAGGGTCCTCTAGTGTCATTGTGTTAACTCTAACAGAATTAATTTTGCGAAGCGATGTTGCCAATGTTACAGTTTTACCACTACCTGTGGGACCTGTAACCAAAATAATTCCATTTGGCCTAAGTAAACTTCTTTCAAAATTTTTTAAAGCGGTACCTCTAAGACCTAAGTCTTTAAGCTTTATAACATCTCCGGTGTCCCTTAGTAACCTAATAACCACTTTTTCACTATTTACGGTTGGAATAATTGAAATACGCAAATCAATTCTGTCTCCACCTATTTCAATTTTAAAACGACCATCTTGCGGTTTTCTACGCTCATCTATTTTTAAATCAGCTAAAATTTTAATACGCGCAACAATAGAATCATGACTAGATTTTGGAAGTTTTGAAAGTTTTTCTTGCAAAATACCGTCAATTCGGTAACGTACTCTGGTACGATTTTCTAAAGGTTCAATGTGTATGTCCGATGCTCCAACTTTAGCAGCATATTCTAAAATAATACTAACAACCCTAGCAACAGAAGAATCTTGAACAATTCGGTCTGCTTCTTCTACATCTTTTAAGTTTTCTTCAAGTTTTGTAGTAGTACCTTCTTCATCTGCGCCCAAAGCCTCAGAAACGTCTCTTCCTATACTACGACCGTATTGATCACGAATAGCTTTTTGAATTTTTTCAGGCTGAGACATAAACGGCTTTATTCGCAAGCCGGTTTTTCGTTCAATTGTTTCAATTGCAGGCAAATCTAAGGGATCAGCCATTGCTATAAATAGCTGATTTGCCTCTTTCTTAAATGGAATTAATAAATTCTTTTTTGCAACATCTTCTGATATTAAATCTAAAACATCAGGGGTAATTGCTGCACTAGATGGGTCTGTAAACTCAATTCCTAAACTTTCTGCTTTAGCTTTTTGCAAATCCAGGTTTGAAACAAGTTCTCGCTCTTTTAGAATTTCTTCAATATTCTTACCTGTATTAGCACTTTCTATTTTTATAGCGCTGAGCTGATCTTCATTTAATTTTTTTTGTTCGAAGAGTATATCGGCAATTCCCTTATTTTGTGTTTGCATGGGCAGTTTTTAAATGTGTTCTATTATATAATAAATTATACGTTAATATTTGCAAAGGGGAGTTGTTATTTAACCTTCTTTTTTAACACTAAAACTTCCTCCTCTAAACGAGACATTCTACTACTTAAAATTAATAGTTCGTCTTCGTGTTTGTTTAATGTTCCAAGTATTTCATCTTTCATCTCGTTAAATTCTTCCCTTGTAGGTAAATGGGATATATCTTCCCGCAGTTCGGTTTTTATTCTTACTTCAGCATCTTGTACTATTTGAGAAACCGCGCCTACTATCCAATTTTTATCAGTTTTTGTTAGCGACATAATAATATTATAAGTTAATCGCGTAACGATTGACAATAAAAATAATACCCCTTAACAAAGCCCTCAAGAAAGACCAGGTCTTTCTAGACAAAGTCATTAAAGCATTCCTCTACTTCCTTTTCAATCGCAATTTCTTTTATCATAGTAATTTCAGTCTGTTTAATTTTGGCATTTACAAATTTTCTATATTCCCCAGCATTCATGTATCTATATAAAAAGCTGTGATCACATAGGGTTCCATCTCGAATTTTTACTGCATCTAAATAAGACGAATAGGAATAATCTTCCAAGTTTAATATGTTTAACTTTGTGCTTAAGAGGGGATTAATGTGAAAATATCTGATACACTGCAAATAATAAGCATCATCTAAAATCACTTTACTTTTAAATTTAGATTCCCATAAAGTTCCTCTGCGATTTACTTTTTTGTTATATATATAGGTAAAACTTTTTAATATTCTTCCCATATAATGGGATATACCTCCGTCTGTTAATTGTTCTATAAGTAGATGAAAATGATTTGGCATAATCGTATACGCGTGTAATTTTACGGGCACTTCCTTTTGTAAGGCCCCTGGTAAAGACCAGGTCTTTCTTGAGGGCTCTGTTAAAGTAATTTTATCTTTTCCTTTAAGTAACCACATTTCTTTGTGTTTAGAATAAGAGGTGTTATATGTTTTGCAATGATACAGTAGTTTTATAAAAAGGTCGCAGAAGTTTGCTCTTTCAAAAGGTAATACATTGTCTAGAGTTCTACTATAAATATGATATATATGATCTGTATGCAAAGGATCTGTTCCTTGTGTAATACCCAACCTTTTTGGCACAGTATAATTATAATTTTATCTATATAATACTTGATTACAATAAAATTTCAAATTGGTTTATTAAGGTTCTAAGAAAGACCTAGGTTCTAAGAAAGACCTGGTCTTTCTTAGCCTAGGAAAAAATTATGTTTATGAGATGTATTACATCTAGTATATCTACTTTCCCATCACTATTAATGTCTGATCCTTGTATTCCACTTGGTGTGAATATTTCATTTATTAATATTATTATGTCTTGTATGTCTATATTTGTATCTTTATTTATATCTCCTAATGCAGGTGTGGGACTAGAACTTGGCGTTACATTTACAGCTTTTTGAGATTCTATTATAAATACACCATATTTAGGATACGGATTATAATTAACTTTTGAAACTGTAGGAGAATTCAACGAAGGCTCTATTGTTCTATCAACCATAGAAATACTAATAGGATCTCCAGTATAAATATGGGTGGTCATGTCATTAAAATAGTCCAGTGCATTGTGGATCACAATCGTATCTCCCGCACTCAGGGGAAGAGATGAGAGATCCAGATCAATACTATCTGCAAGATCCCAGTTGTATACCAGCACGGTCGCGCGCGTGGGGTCATATTTACTCGGCGTGACATAGGTATCAACGCCGGTTTTTACCCCGATATACGAACCGTTCCGGTCAAAACCAAACTGCCGGATCTCATCAAGCGTCAGGATCGGATACACCCATTTGCCCGTTGCCGCATCATAATGCTTGTACCGCAACACG
>Ga0210057_1003850_pt1 | contig 20365 bp, 19 predicted proteins | sample CryGeyCG2114_010_2_FD_183968 | JGI IMG/M metagenome (GOLD analysis project Ga0210057, IMG submission 183968) | Groundwater microbial communities from aquifer - Crystal Geyser CG10_big_fil_rev_8/21/14_0.10 (SPAdes) (version 2) | ecosystem: Environmental > Aquatic > Deep subsurface > Groundwater ...
CTATTTTCCTGGCTTGATATGTTGTCATTCCCTCATTTTTCCTACGAATTATCTCCAAAACTTTAGTTCTGGTTAGTTTCATAACCTCATTATTTTTATCGTAGGGAAAAACTTTCGGGATAACACAGTAAGATTCATTTTGGAAACATTTATAAAGAAAATATAATAAATCGATAGTATGGAATTTAAGGTTCTTGAAGAAACGAAAACTCGATTATCTTTCCAGCTGAAAGGAGAGACACATACGTTCTGTAATATTCTCAAAGAAGAACTTAACAAAGTAAGTGGCGTTACCATCGCAACGTACAAGATTGATCACCCGCTTATCGGAATTCCAGAATTTTGTATAGAAACAAAAGGTACTGAACCACGAAAAGCCCTTAAAGAAGCTCTTAAAGCTGTAAAAAAGAAAGCGGAAGAGTTTAAGAAAGAAATTAGTAGTTTGTAAGTTTATCCAACAAGTTCCTCTAATATTACAAAAAGAATTTAAACTTTCATTATTCTAACAATGATATGCCAATATTAACAAAAAGTGCCATTCTCAAATTCTATAAACGGAGAGACATTCAAGATGCCATAATAATTCATGCAAAAAATAAAGAAATTGGAATGCGTTTCGGTGACGGTTTCGGCAAGAGACCTGACGTGTTAACATATCCGCGTGACATTCTTGAATTGGCGTTACAGGGAGTCACATCTCTTCATGCAAGTGAAGAAATATGGGACAATCCTTTGGCAATAAGTAGTGATTTGTCAAAGAAAGAACTTAACGAACTTAGAATCGGCTGGGATTTAATGTTAGACATTGACTGTGCAATTCTTGAATATAGCCGTATTTGTGCTGATCTTGTTATACAGTTCTTAACATACTGTGGCGTGAAAGATATCTCTGTAAAATTTTCTGGTAATAAAGGGTTTCATATCGGCGTCCCGTTTGAAGCATTTCCCACAACAGTAGGAAATGAAAAGATGAAAGATATGTTTCCTGACGCACCGCGAAAAATTGCGTTATATATTAAAGAGAATATTAAAGAAGAGTTAGGAAAACGGATAATGCAATTAGAAAATAACAATTTTTCGTCCATCGTTGAAAAAACAAAAACAGCAAAGGAAGATATTACATATTACAAAAAGAATGAAATGGGAACACAAGTTCCACATCTTAACGTTGAACCTTTTTTAGAGATTGATACAATATTACTATCATCACGTCATTTGTATAGGATGCCCTACAGTTTTCATGAAAAGTCTGGATTAGTATCTTTACCTATTGATCCGTTCAACGTGATGGAATTTGAAAAGTCGATGGCAATGCCAGAAAAAGTGTTAACGCCAATGTTTACCTTCCTTGACAGAAATTGTACGGGAGAAAGTGCACGAAATCTTTTAGTACAGGCGTTAGATTTTAAAGTTAAAGCAGAAGATGAAGAACCCGAAAAGAGGGATTATGAAGAAATATCTATTACCAGTCCCATAACAGAAGAGTTCTTCCCCCCGTGTATTCAGTACATCTTTAAGGGAATGGACGATGGAAAGAAGCGAGGGATGTTTATCCTTTCAAACTTTTTGGGCAAACTTGGCTGGCAGAAAAAAGATATTGAACAGTTTATTCTGCGATGGAACCCGCACAATCCAGAACAATTACGTATGTCGTACATAAAAGGACAATTGAGCAGTTTCACGCCAGGTAATAAATTACCGCCTAACTGTTCAAATGATGCATATTATACTGGAATAGGAATATGCCATCCTGACAGATTATGTAAATATATCAAGAATCCTGTTAATTATACAATTGCCAAATGGCGTAGGCATTTGAGAGATAATGAAGAGAAGAAGCCGGAAAGTGAGTAATTGGAATGTAAATAACTATGTATCTATTGTTGTAGGAAACCCAATATCTTTAAGTGCATTTAATGCAACTTCAAAATCTTCCTCTCGAATTAGAACATAATCTTTTGAAAATGTAGAAACAATGAGAATGTTAAGATTCTGATTAGAAATTGTTTTCGATATTTTTGCAAGAAAACCGGGAGTAAGAAAAGGGACTGAAACCTTAATCTCAATAAGTTTAAACCATTTGACCTCCTTTTCATGTTTTGTTGTTAAGACATTTTTTTCTTCTGTAATTATTGTTGTTTCGTCCTTATCACGACATATCAAAAAATGGTTTTTCAACTCGTTCTCTTCCCCTTTTAACATCCGTCCGTGTTAAATACCCCGACGACATAAGGGAGGAGAGTGCAACGTGGTCGAGGTTTAAATTCCCGAAGGGAATATTAAACCGAAGAAGTAATTTTTGGTGATTCAGGTGAACACAGTGAGCAATCCAGTTAATACATCCAGACGACAATTTCGTTACTTTCAGCCCGAAGGGCTTTTTAGTTAGTACATAAAGGGCAATCTCTACTTAGAGTTTTACATTTAGTTTATTTCGGCACAGAGTTTTTTTAGGGGTTTCCTCGTTCCTAACCAAAGGCTCTTTCAATTAATACATAAAGGGGCGTTTTAAGAATAAGTTATTTAAAGGAAAGGTTGTTTAGATTAGTCATGAACAAAAAAGAGTTAGATTTCCTACTTAAGGAAAGAGAAGGATATAATTTAGAGTTTAAAGAAACAGACTCCAATTTAGCTAAAGAGATTTGTGCGTTAGCAAATGCTAATGGTGGCAAAGTTCTTTTAGGAGTTACTGACGAGGGTAAGATCAAAGGAGTTAATATTACCAACAAGTTCAAATCTCAAATTACAGACTTAGCCAGGAACTTTGATCCAAAATTTCAAGTTACTCTAGAAGAAATTGATAAAATTCTAGTTGTGAATGTTCCTGAAGGGAAGAACAAGCCATATTCAGCAAATGGAAAATTTCATTTACGTATTGGTCCAAATTCTCAACAACTTAGCAGAGACGAGATTAGAGAATTTTTTCTTAAGGAAGGTTTAATTTTATGGGATGAAAAGGAAAATAAAGATTTTGATTTAGAAAAAGATTTTAACAAAGAAGCATTCAACAATTTTGTTCAAAAATCAAATATGACCAAAGTTTTAAGCAAGAAAGAACTCCTGCAAAATCTCTCTTTATTGAAAAACAATCACCTAAAGAATGCTGGAGTGTTATTGTTTTCTAAAGATGTTCAGAAATTCTTCCTCAAAGGAATAATTACTTGTGTGTTGTATGAAGGAACAGATAAAGTTAATATTATTGACAAAAAAGACTTCACTAAAGACTTGTATTCTAATTATTCTGATGCGATTAATTACATTAAATCAAAATTGAACACAAGAATAATTATAACTGGAGGACCTCATCAGAAGAAGTTAGAACTTCCTGAAAAAGCACTAAGAGAAGCTTTAGTTAATGCAATTGGACATCGTGATTATAATGTCCGAGGAGCTAAAGTTCTTGTTGAGATTTCTCTTGACAAAGTTGAAATTACAAATCCAGGTGGTTTAGTTAAAGGTTTGAAGAAAGAAGATTTTGGTAAGAAAAGTTTGAGCCGGAATAATTTGCTTTTTGGCTTGTTACAAAGAATAGATTTAGTTGAAGATATTGGTTCTGGAATTAAACGAATGAGAAAATTGATGAAAGCAGACGGTTTAGAAGAGCCTATATTTGAGTTCTCAAGGGATTGGTTCTCCGTCAGCTTCAAAAGACCTCTATTGCAGAAGTTGGGTAAAGGGTGGGGTGATAGATTGGGTGAAAAGTTGGGAGATAATCAAAAGAAGATTATTGAGTTAATGGAAGAAGACAAGTATATTTCTATCTCTCAAATAGCAGAGAAAATTGGGATCAGCACAACGGCAGTGGAAAATAATATTGCTAAGCTGAAGGAGAAAGGGCTTATTCAAAGAGTTGGGTCAGCTAAGGCTGGCTATTGGTATGCCAAAGCTTAATCAGGAGTGTTTTAATGTATTCTAATAATTTTATCAATTAGGTCCAGTTCAAAGTTTCCCTCTTTTGTCACCAATAAGGTTTCATAATTTTTAACGACATCAGGGAAGTTATCTTTTAGTTTTGTTAGCATTGCACATAAGTTCCTAAAAGAATCAATCTCAACTTCTAGTTCTAGTTGCCAAGGTCCTACACAGAATATGATGGCAGTTATATTTTTTTGCTCTCTACACCAGTGTACAACAGACGGAATGATTCCTCCTCGTGGATTATGCAAGTAAAGAAGAACTTTGTAGCTCTCAAATCCTAGTTTTGTTGTGTCAATTGAAGGCCTGAAATATACTATAACACCAGATTTCTTTAATTCTTGGATTGTTTTTTTAATCGTCTTAACATTTTTATTCGTTTTTTGCCCTAACTCAACATAACTAATTCTTGAGTTTGTTGAGAGTAAACGAAGTATTTCCAAAGAATCTTTAGAGACAGTTTTCACTGATGGCTTCTGCTGAAATGCACTTTCTATAAGCTTAGATGGAGCGTTAAGAAGAAATCCTCTATTATGAAATTCAAAACTGACATTAATCAGAATTGAAGAATCAGTTATTATTTTCCCATACTTGTCCTGAAGAAGATTAAAGAATTCGTTGAATTCATGAGGGGTTTTGGCGAGAACGCAAATAACTGCATCATAAATTCCAGCACACTCTGCATACCACCAAATTCTAGGGTGTTTTTCTACAAAAGAAAAAAATCTTTTTCTCTCTTCTGAAGAAGTTGAGCGTAAAGAAACCCATAATTTCCATACAGTTAAACCAAATCTAGAAGGGTCAAGTAAACAATAATATCCTCTAATAATCCCTCTTTTTTCTAACTGTTTTAATCGATACTTAGCTACTGTTCTCGATATTCTTGATTTTCTGGCTAGTTCGCTTATAGGGATGCGAGCATCTACTTCAATTGCAGATAATATTTTTCTGTCGACTCTGTCCAATTGTTTTTTATTAATATCTTCCATTTTGGATTATTAAAATTGCTTGTTATTAGTAAGAAAGAATGAATACTTATTTAAATAAGTTTCGCTAATCTCTTGAGTTATGACAGCAAAAGTTCATTTGAAAGGATTAGGACGAGCAACAAATCGCTTCTTTAGTAGTGCTCTTTCTAAGGAAAATGAACAGATGTCTGAATTAATGAATATGATGATGCACTAGATGCATCTCGTTTTCTTCTACAAAATTTGAAAATGGGAGGTAAATAAAATGACAATACAGGAAGCAGAACGGTTTGATATCGTATGGAAAAAAGGAAAATATGATGGTTTTAGTAGTGGAACTAATGGGGAAGTTACAACTCCATTTTTAGAGTTATTGCTTGGAACATTGCAGACTTACTCAGCAAGATTACCCCATGTTATTGAAGGGGGAGCGGGTTCGGGTAATCATTCATTTACTCTTGCCAGAAGAGGATGTCGAGTAACATCTGTTGAATATAGCGGAGCAGCAGCCGATAAAATAAAAGCTCGTAAACAGGCACAGCCCTGCTCTTACAGAGATCGAATTACAGTTGTTCAGGGTGATTTACTTGGATATCTTCAAAATGGTGCTGAAAGTGCTTTGGCATTCTATGCAAATTCTGTGCTTCATTTCTTTAGTGCTGATGAAAGAGCTGAGCTTTACGAAAGAGTCAGAGGTCTTCAGCCAGCTAGAGGGCTAATTGCTGTTTCTTTTAAAGCAGAGGGAGATGCTTTACAAAGTCGTGGCGATGTTATAGAAGAAATTGAAGCAGGAGTTCTGGTAAAAAGCAGAGAAGATGATATTACCCGATTGTTTGTTCGTAACCCAGGAGCATTAGCTAGAGAAATAGAACAAGCAGGTTATCTTGTACCAGATAGTGCAATACATCAATGGGAAGTTCAAGGATATAATCATCAGGGAGAAGCAGGAAAGTTCGTTGGATTTCTTGGCGTCAAGAGGTAGAAAAAATGGCAAAGATAAAAACAACTGTAATTGGAAGTTATCCAAAATACCCAAGGATTATTGGTGAGAATTTTGATACAAAATGGCTAGTAAGTCCAGGAGAAAATTTGGACAAAGGCTGGAAAAGTAAGGAAAATTTAGAAGAACTTCAGCAAGAAGCTATTCGGTGGGCAGTAAAGGAACAAGAAAAAGCTGGCATTGACATTCTTACAGATGGAGAGCAAAGAAGAGGAAACTTTGTTCTCTATCATTGCCAACATTTAGAAGGATTTGATTTTGTTAATAAAGAAGAAAAGAAACTAAGAGGGGGTAGCAGAACTGAGCTTGTTCCTACAATAAAGGGATTTGTAAAGAACAAAGAGCCATTTCTCGTTAAGGAGTTTGAATTTCTGAAAAAATTAACCAAGAAAGAAATTAAAATCACAATTCCGGGACCACTAACAATAATTGATTCATCAAAAGATTTGTTTTATGACGATGAGAAAAAATTAGCTTTAGATGTTGCGAGAGCAATAAGAGAAGAAGTAAAATCTTTAGCCGAAGCAGGTTGTAAAATAATTCAGTTTGATGAACCAGCATTTATCAGAGAACCACAGAAATTTTTTAATTATGGAATAGATGCTCTGGAAGAATGTTTTAGAGGTGTTGAAGGCATTACAACAATAGTTCATATTTGTAGAGGATATCCAAGTAAAGAAAAAGATGTTAAAGCCGAGAAAGAAAACTATGCCCAAGTAGTTGAAGCATTATCTAAAACAAATATTAATCAAATCGCTATAGAAGATGCCCATGAGCATTTAAATCTTGACTTTTTTAAAAAATTCGGATCAAAAACTGTCATTCTCGGTTCTGTAGAGATTGGAGGAGTAAAGGTTGAAAGCGTAGACGAGATTCAAAAGAGAATAAAAGAGATTTTGACAATAATTTCTCCAGAACAACTGCAAGTATCTCCAGATTGTGGCCTCTTGTTATTAAGTCCAGAAATTGCTAAAGCGAAGCTGACAAATTTAGTATTAGCAGCGAAAAAAGTGAGTGATTCAGTATAGGTTTGTGTTATTAAAACGCCCCCTATTTGTATTTTTTTAGAGGAAACCCCCATTTAGTTTTTCATAAAGTTTTATCATCAAGTGCCGAAATAGTTTTAGTTTACAGTATCCATTTAAGAGATTGCCCTATTTAGTTTTTAGAAATTGTCGTCTTTAAATTTATTATCACCAAAAATTATTGTATTTAACTCCTTTTATGTACAATGAGCGGACTTGAGATAATGACGTCATGTAAAGAGAGATTTTTCATATCCTTACACAAAATCAGGTATGTTTAAATTATTTACTATTACGTAAGACACATTTTCTAACATTCAAACACATTAAGTACACGAAACCTTTATAAACAAACTCCAAAATTACATCATAATCGGCCCGAGTTCACGCGCATAGGGTTCATGAAAGCGTTTTTCTCGGCAGACACTATAATGGCAGAACAACAAACTTTTAAACACATTGTCAGGATTGCACAAGTTGACGTTCCTGGAGATAAAGCTATCCGGATTGCACTGACAAAGATTAAGGGTATTGGAATTAATGTGGCAGATATACTTTGTACAGTTGCAGGTATTGATAAACGCCACAAAGCAGGAAACCTTTCAGCAGACGATGTTGAAAAGTTAAACAACGTTATTGCTAACCCTTTAAGTCATGGCATTCCTGCATGGGTATGTAACAGACGAAAAGATTACGAAACAGGTGAAGATCAACACATTCTTACAAGCACACTTAATTTTGTCCAAGATAATGATATTAAACGATTAAAGAAAATTAAAACGTTACGTGGTATTAGACACCAGAAAAAACTTCCTTTGCGTGGTCAAAGAACGCGAAGTAACTTTAGGCGAAGTAAAGGAAAAGTTATTGGTGTAAAAAAGAAAGCACCGGCACCAGCAAAGAAAGGTAAATAAGTATGGGAGATCCAAAAAAATTACGGAAAAAGTACGAAACGGCGATGCACCCGTGGATTAAGAAAAATATTGATGAAGAAAAAATACTTCGCCGTGAATACGGTCTCAGAAACAAAAAAGAGATACTTAAAGTAAGTTCATTTCTTAAAAAGTATAAAAATATTGCAAAGAAATTAACGACAGTAAAGAGTTCACAAGGAGAAAGAGAAAAGAAACAAGTTCTTGAAAAGTTACAAAAGTTAGGTTTGCTTCCAGTAGGTGCAGAACTTGATCAAATATTAAATTTACACGTTAAACACGTACTTGAAAGACGAATACAAAGTGTTTTGTTCCAGAAACATCTTGCACAAAGCATGAAACAGGCACGACAATTTATTACACACAGACACGTTTCAATCGGAGATAAAGAAATCACGTCTCCATCGTACATCCTTTCACTTGAAGAGGAAGCACAATTACAATTTAAACCATCGTCAGGATTAGCTGATGAAAATCATCCTGAACGTGCACATGAAATTAAAGAAATACAAAAAGAAAAAGAACTGATTAAGAAACCAGTTAAACAAAAGGTAGTAGAGGAAGAAAATAATGAGACCACAGGAACAGAATAGACAAATGCCTGACCAAATGGCACGAAAGCCATATCAGATGGAAAAAATACGATGGGGAATTGCACACATATTTTCTACATATAACAACACATTGATTACAATAACTGACATTACAGGAACGGAAACAATTGCACGATCAACTGGCGGCCAGATAGTAAAGACTGATAGGTTAGAAAGTTCTCCGACAGCAGCAATGGGCGCAGCAAAGAAAGTTGCAGAGATTTGTAAAGAGAAGGGAATAAAAGGCCTTTATATTAAAGTACGAGCGCGTGGCGGTCATAACGGTCCAAAAAATCCGGGACCTGGTGCGCAAGCAGCTATACGGGCATTGTCACGTGTTGGCATGCGTATAGGAAAAATTGAAGAAGTTACTCCCGAAGCACATAATGGATGTAGAGCAAAGGGCGGACGACGAGGAAGACGAGTATAAAATTAAAAAAATGGCAATCAAACTTCAAAAGATTAGGGAAGAACGAAAAAATAATAAACTACTTTTTCGTATCGATGGTGCAAGTGAAGCATTCGCAAACACTATACGACGGCTTATCATAGAAGAAGTTCCAACACTTGCTGTTGAAGATGTTGAGATTAAAGAAAACGATTCTGCATTATATGATGAAATGCTTGCATTACGATTAGGGTTAACTCCAATCAAGACTGATTTGAAAAGTTACCGCCTTCCTGAGAGTGAAGATGAAGTTACAGAGAAAAGTGCACGATGTACATTACAATTACGTCTTAAAGCAGCTAAGAAAGGGTATGTTTGTGCAGAAGAAGCAGAAAGCGGCGACCCAAAATGTATATTTGTATATCCAAAAATGCCAATTGTGAAACTTCTTTCAAAACAAAAACTTGACGTTACAATGACAGCAGTTATGGGCCAGGGAAAGGACCATATTAAATGGGCACCCGGCTGGGCGTTCTACATGAAAGAACCAGTACTAAAAGTTGGTGCGGTAAAATATCCACAAAACATTATGAACCTTTGTACTGACAACGTTTTCACATTAAAAAATAATAAACTACAGGTTAATCAAGATATGGTATACCAAAGTCATCTTTTAACATATTATGCTGAGATTGACGAGAATATTATAGTAGAATATACTGACAACATTATTTTCACACTTGAAAGTTGGGGACAACTCTCATGCAAAGAAATTCTGCAGAAGAGTGCAGAGATCCTTATTGACAAAGTTACGGAGCTTGAACAGCACATTTAAGAAAATGGTAAGACGAACAGGACCTACAAACAATACGGTACAAGAGCTTTTAGTTGAGCTACGTGGTAAAACGCACGAAAGTAGGTTCTGGAAGAGAATTGTTCACGATTTGAATAAACCAACAAGACAAAGAAGAACAGTTAACATTTACAAGATTGATAAGTTTGCGCGTGACGGTGAAACAATAATCGTCCCGGGGAAAGTGTTAAGTGTTGGAATGTTAAGTAAGAAAGTTGACGTTGCCGCAATGAACTTTTCTGATGAAGCGCGGAGCAAGATTGTGCAAGCAAAGGGAAAAGTCCTTTCCATTAAAGAATTACTTGTACAGAATCCTGAAGGTAAAAATGTGAGGATATTAGGATAAACGATGAAAATATACGACGGCAAAGATTTATTACTTGGACGCCTTGCATCAAGAGTTGCAAAGGATGCACTATTGGGTGAAGAGGTAAAGGTTGTAAATTGTGAGAAAATAATGGTTAGTGGAAAGAAAGTTGTCGTGTTCACTGAAGAAAAAGTGCGAAGGGCGCGGAAAGGCTACCCATTAAAAAGTGCAAAAAGGACACGATTAGCAGACAGGTATGTACGACGGTCTATTCGTGGAATGCTTCCATGGAAACAAACGCGTGGAAAAGATGCGTTTAAACGTATCATGTGTTATACAGGGATTCCTGACATTCTTGCAGATAAAGAGCTCATTACATTACAAGATTCATCAATAAAAAAACTTCCTACGCGAAACCGCGTTACAGTGGGAGAAATTTGTAAACACGTAGGTGGAAAATGAAAAATATAATTCACGCAAAAGGATCACGGAAACAAGCTGTTGCGCGAGCAGTATTATATCCTGAAGGGAAAGGGAACGTTATAATTAACAATCAGAGAATTGAACAGTACGGGAATGACGTTTCGCGGTTACGTATTAGTGAACCTCTTGTGTTAGCAGGTGCAAAGGCAAAAAATGTTGATTTGGATATTACTGTTAACGGTGGCGGGATGAACGGCCAGGCAGACGCTATTCGACTTGCAATTGCACGTGCACTTGTCCAGTACGACTCAAAACTTAAGAAAGATTTTACAGAGTATGATAGATTATTACTTGTTGCAGACGTTAGATTGAAAGAAGTATGTAAGCCGAACGATTCAAAAGCACGAGCTAAAAGACAGAAAAGTTACCGATAAGAGGACACAAAAAATGATAATTCCAATACGTTGTTTTTCCTGTGGGAAACCTGTAGGTCACCTTTGGGAAGAATTCAATGAGCGAAAGGATAAAGACGAGAATACTAAGAAGATTCTTGATTCTTTAGGATTAGAACGGTTCTGTTGCAGAGCACTTTTTTTGGGCCACGTTGACCTTATAGATATTGCTGGTGAGTTTAAGAAGAGTTAAGTGTTTGCACGACATATACTCGCAGCCATGCTAGGTACAGAATAAAAAGTATTCCTGTTATGATTGATACTGATATAAATTTCTCTGTTATAAATAGTATACAATTAAGTACAACTGCTGTTCCCAATGCGAAGAGGTACAGGCACTTAATTTTTGACCATTTCTGTTTAATTAATTCGTAGGTGGTTGCGAATGATTTCCACACTTTATATTCTTGTGTAAAAGAATACATTAATATGAAAAGGAGTATTGGGAAGATAATAAAGAGCGCTATGGTTAGAAATGCGTTAATCACTGTAAGAAATGTTGATGATGAAAAAAGTACATTTATGATACTTTTCACAAAGAAGTAAAGTATGAAGTATGGTAACAAATGAAACGGCACAAGAACGAGAAATATGTTCCATCGCCAATAATTCTTTTTAGAACTTTTCTTTTTCAGTAAATTGTTCCAGATAAGCGATCGTGTGAGTGAGAAGAGTAGAAGTGAACCAACAGTTAACACAAGAATGCCAATGATAAGAATAACAAGGAAAGACCGTAAATCTGTTATAAGTGCCTGTGCAATTTCGGGCGACGATAATAACTGCTCTTTAAGATTCTGTAATGAAACGTTCTGTAACGTACCACTTTTTTTTTGTAACAGAAATGCAACAACACCAGAAATGATAAATAATGCAAGACCAAAAAGTATATCTACAAAGAATCCCTTTAAGATTTTTGTTTGTTTCAATGAATTGATATACTTTTTAATCATTTTAACAACCATTTAGTCCACAGTACGACCCGCTTTCATCGTCATGGACACTTGATGTTCCTTTTACTTTATCGATAGATATTGCTTTTGCCGTTACGATTGTATTACATCTGTTTCCTATTTCTTTTAATGAATCGGCTCCACCGCCGCCACCCCACATACTATTTGCCAACGTCTTCGGCTTATTATCTCCCCAGATGACACAAATTTCATCAAAGTTGTATATTGAGTAGTCAACAATAAGTTCAGGGTAATACTGGCTGCTTCTCTCGCCATTGTCAAGACCAATAGAATTTTCGTCTGCGATTCCTGTATTATTACTTGCGAATATCCACACATCTTTCATTCCTTTAAGTTGTATATTAAACATTACGGGTTGTTTATCCTCATCAATTTGTGCTGTCCACTCTTCATCTCGTGGTGCAGTTACGCCCCAACTTATTTTATAAAAGTATGATTCTTTCGGCGTCTCTTTTCCTTCTTCGTAACAGAGCCCATCTTTTTTACATTCTAACTCGGCAGGACATTTAGCATCTTCATCACACGGCATTGCACCCGCAACCGACTTTTCCGCTTCAATATGTGCAACTACTTGAAATGTTCCAGACTGCGTTTCTATAAGTGATACGCCTGCAGGTTCGTCAACATCGTATCCAAAACTTTCGCACAAACCTGACGACCAATAATCTAATCCTAAATAGTTCGCTGCAAAGAATCGGTCTACGTCCTGCATCCATGTTTTATAATCCATCCACGTAATCATTTTACTCCCAAGATATCGCATACTTGGAAATTGAAAAAAGCCACGTGATTGTATTTGTTCTTTTGTTTGACCAAGTTTAAGTGCTTGACTTTCGTGTTTTTGCTTAAGCTCTTTTTGACTTTTTGCTTGGTATTCTGCACATGACATACCATATGCTTCTGTGCAAAAAGATTCAGAGGGAAGAACTGAAGCCGGTTCTCCAGAATCTGATCCGGCATCGTCAGCAGGTGCACCTATTCCAGAAGTAACTCGTATTTCTCCCCTTTGAATTACAGGAATCTGTCCTTCCTGGTCTTCAACTTGTACTAAAACTTTTTTTGAGGGATCATATTCGGCGATTATATATCTACCCCCTTCCCTAGTCCTTTTGTATCTGCCATCTTCTTGTTTAACCCATTCACCGTCACTTGTATCTGTTAATGTTTGTGGAGAAGTATCTGTAGCAGCACCAGGTGCAGGAGGAGCAACAGCAGGAGCTGGAGCAGTTGGTTGTGGAGAAGAGTCCACTGTATAATCTCTTCTCTGACTTTGTCTAATCTCTGTATCACCGTCGATATAAATAACTCCCGCACCATCAATAGAAAGAATTGTTGCTTTAACTCCACCAGGCCCAACCAGAATCGTCCCTACATCCACTATAACGTTAGCAATCTTTACAATCGGATGATTATCACTACCAGCAGCTTGTCCAACAGAAGGGAAAGGTTCTGCAACGGACGCAACCGGCGGACTGTACGTCGGAGAAAGACGTGCAAGTTCATCGACACTGTTTGGATGAAGAGTAACCAGTTGATTAACCAAGTTAATATCATCCCAACCAGTACCGTGCTGTTCAGAAATCCTCATTATTGTTCCACCTTCAACTCTTCCGATTAAATAACTATCTTGGTCAATTGGATTAACGAGCATATATCGATCTTCTGTAATGGATGAACTCATTCTTACCCATACATCACCACCATCATCTTTTATTCTTTCAGGCAATTGCGGCAATATTGGCGGTGTTGATTCTGTGACCTGAGAAGAAGGTTCTTCAACAATTTCTATTTCCAGTACAGGTTCTTCTTCAGAAACAACTTCAAGTTCAGGTGTCTTCTCAACAACAGGTGCAATAGGTTCTTCTCGAGGAACAGCTGTTTGTGATTCATGTGGTGTAAATGGTGCAACACCTTCATCTCCTTCTTCAGAATCTGGTGGAAAGTAAGATTTATATTTATATTCAGGAACTTCTCCTTGTATATATGTTACATACTCGCCCTGGCCACTTTGTTCTATGTCAAAAACGTATTTCTGTACTGTTTCTTTTCCGTCAATTAAAGGATATACTTTTGTATTTGTATCGTCATAATCATAAATATAAACTCCACCAACATCATATTTTCCACTTGCAAACTTCTTTCCAATACGTTCACCAGTTTCAACATCTCTTAGTTGATACCAACCATATACTTTTTTCAACTGAACTTGGTTAGAATATCCCATTCGTACATCAACAATGTATGGATCTGTTTGAGTTCCCAAACCTTCATCATATTCAAGAAGAACACTTGATGATCCAACCACCGCATCACTTCTGTCGAACCAACTCATACCAGCACGATTATCAGGGTTGCCCCATAAGAAACACCATACTTTTTCCATGAAACTTGTACATGGTTGATCATCTACAACCTCTTCTGCGATAACCATACTATCAAGTAGAAAAACCAAAAGTACAAGTATACCCATCATTTTTTTCATTGTCATTCTATCAAACTGCAATATGATTTACCTATGGCACTTTTTGATTCTAATGCACTTGTAACACTGCTAAGTACATCTACCAATTTTTCAACGACTTGAACTCCGTTACAAATTCCTGCACCTGCTGGACTCGTAGGACAAATAATTCCACACACTGCTGTTGGAACATGAGTTAAAAAACCAACCCAGTCCTGTAATGCTCTTTTTAATGTTTGTAATATGACATCTATGCCACGTACCCAGGGAAGGAATTCTAACACTTCTCCCGTAACGTATTTACATACCATTTGTGATTCGAGCTGTTCACAGACACTCACAGGAACGCCCGCAGATTTAACTTCTGTTTCAAGACAATATACTTTTCTACATGCTATCTGACGCATTTCGTCTAAATTTCTAATAACTCCTGGAAGACATAGGCCTACAACAGATACTAAAAAATTATCTTGAATACTTCGTACTTGACGAGGTTCCGTCACGAATCCTGTTGCAATACCTTCCTGTGCTAAATCAAGAGCAAGGTAATTGTACCAATCTAAGACTTTTCCGTGCCATTCTCCTAAGAAACCAAATGCTTGTTCATTACATGTTAATATTCCTGTAACTCCTTGAATAAATGACGTAACTCCAGACAGTGTTCCTGATCCACTCGCTAGACCAACACATGCGCTTGTCGCAGGTGCATTCAGTAAAATAGTTTTTGATGGTGTTTCCAACGCCAATTTAATGATATCAATTGCTTCAAGTATTGAAATTAACGGTTTTACAATGAGATTGTTTACAAATCCTATCCAGTCAAGAACAGTAAGTAACTCGTTTGTCCATGACCATCCTTTGTTCATTGCAACGTCACGTGCATCATCAATCTTATCTTGTAATGCTTGATCCTGTGCACCCAATTCAGATAATGCAAATTTAACCGTAACAGGAACGTTTTGCATCTCAGCAGATAATAATGCGTTCTTGTCAATCCGTGAATAAATTTGAATGGTGCAATTATACTCTCGCGGAAATTCTGCAACATCTTCATTCTCTTCAACATTAAAATATTCGAGACCGTCAAACTGTTCAAACTCAAGTAATAATGTTGGCTTTGCAGTGTTTGATCCTTCAATGGACGCACCGTACATAAAGATATTACTAATAACGGGCGCTTCATCTCCACCGTCACACGTTAAAGGTTCCATCTGTAACAGTTCAACGTTCTGACCTGCAGAAAGTTCAACAGTAACGGGCATACGTAACGGTGCAAGTTCTGTCGATGAGATGTCAATAAATTTAACTAAAAGATTTACACCTTCCACCTGCCAATAATCGGGGGCTATTTCTTCATCCAACCCTAACAATTCAAACGAGATACTTTTATCATACCCTTTATTTCCCGCAGTATCTTCCACTACTAACTTAAAATTGACTTTATCATAGCCGCTTTTGACAGGTTTTGTAAGAAGTGTACAGTCCCAAACAGTTACGTCATCTTCTGCTCGTTCACAACTTTCTTCAGTAAATTCTGCCCAACCATCTTCAGTAAATTCTCCTGCAGGATATTCGGTTTTTGCGTCCATAATAACATTATTCATGTCGGCAAGGATGCGTACACCGTTCCTATCTTGAACTTGAACTTTAATCATCAGTTCATCATTACTTTGCACATACTCCTTTTCCTGGCCGTTAGAAACGCCAAACAGTCCAACATCTCCAATGACAACAGGTTTTACAGTATCAACAACAATATCAGCAGACGGTTTTACACCTTCATTCCCAACACCATCCTCAAACCGAACCAAATAAATCTTTGCCGTTGTTTTTCCTGTAAGAGATGTGCTTGAAATGTCCCAATAACAAATGTACGTTCCTTCAACCGAACCACACTCAGTTGGGTGTGCGTTAGAAGAACCGCCAAGTGAACTTACATCGGCGATAATAGTATCTTGTGTTATGCCGGAACCTTGTTCTTGGACGATAAGTATAACTTTGGTATCACCAGAACGAGCATACGTCTGATCATTATACACCCTGTTTGTCCCAAAGAATGTAACTATGGGTGCATCAGTATCGGGAACAAACGTTGTAGGAACACTTTCCGTCACAGAATTACCAAATTTATCTTCAGCAGTGATAGAAAGTGTAATTGTCTCACGAGCAAATATAAGTACATCTTTCCATGTACATGTATAAACGCGTTCCTCATTAGTTATTTTTGGAACACACGTAGCGATATCATTATCTAAATCTGCATCAGCCGAAGTTGCCGTTACTGTAATAGCATTACTTGTATCTGTTATATCAAGAACAATGTTTGACCGTGCACTTGTTTCACCAATGAACCTTCCAAATGACGTAAAATTTAACGTTTCCTTTTGAATAACAGGAGCAACATAATCAACTTTAAATGAAACAGGAACGCTTGTCGTTTCATGACCCAGAATATCAGAAGCACGAATTTTAATATGTTTTGTTTCAGCGCCTGTAAGTTCAGCCTCTAACTTACCATTATACAAAAACTCTTCATCACTTTCATCAAAAACCATTGTTTGTAATACTGTTCCGGTATCGGCATCAACAATTTCGACACTCTGTAAACCAACAGCAGGAAGAGTTGATACTCTATCTGTTACTGAAAATGTAATATCAACAGTACCATCAACATTTTGTGAGACGTCACCGTTACGGAACGTTATAGAAGGAGAACTACCATCAGCAGTAACTGAGTTCGTTACTGAGCGAACAGTTTGAGTAACACCGTTAATATCAACATTCTCGTACACAACATGGAAAGGATACGTATTTTCGGGTATGCCATCCTCAAGAGGACTCGCATAGGTACATATCGTACCAAGATCTGTACTGCTACATGATTCAAACTGTGCGTCACGAGATCCTACAACGAGCTTAACATTCTCAGGTACGACTTCGGCAGGAGCATCAGTAATAACAGCTTCAACTGTCCATGTATCACCATCAACATCTAAAAATCCGTCAATGTTTGCAGTACCATGACTTTGCGTCACAGAAACGTACGTTGCAAGTGCACTTGCGGAATAGAACGGCATGAGAAGGACTAGCATAATCATAAACAGTCCTGCGCCGTTCCATATTGTTTTTTGTTTCATTGTATTCTTATATTTTCAGCGTGTAGTCAATGTTTATTTTTTATTTTTGGTATTCATTTTTTGTATTTATTCTTCATTCATGTCAATGTTGGTTGTAACATCCGCCGTATTGACGGTTGTCGTGAAATGTTTGTTAACTCAGCCATAACGTTAAGATCTTCCATGACACGTACGTGTTGTTCTTCTGGTACGTCTAAGATTTCATGTACCGGTAAATATAATATTATTCCTTGTGATCCATACAACTGTTCAGGCGTTAGTGTAATATATGTGCTTTCCGTGTTCCATTCGATCTGACTTGACACGAATGCATTTAAACTAATTTCATCGATTGTAAAACATTCCGATTCTTCCCAGACATGGGGAATAACTTCAACTTTAATACACCGCCGTTCTTCTGGTATCCGGACAACATCGTTTAGAAGAACTGTTCCTGTAACTTTATACACGCCTGGAACAAGTTCAACATTTTGTGTTTCTTCACCCGTAATGGTTATTGCAGCTTGGAATGCTGAGTTGAACACGCCAGGAACAGTATCGCGAACACGTTCAAGGAAAACAGTTGCCGTTTCTGTTTCATCAAGCGGCTTCTTTGCTCCCGTTAAAACCCATGAATGGTCAGAATCTAGCGTTTCAGGTCTGTATGTAATAATCGGCTCTGGAGAAAATAATGAACCTGCAAAGAAACACGTATCATCAATACATTTCTGTACAGGAACCTTCTTAACCGTTACAGGAACCGTCACTTTTTTGTGGAGTGGTATAACATTTTCAGGTTGGCCAATAGCATATCCTATAATTCCAGGTTCGTCCTGAAAGTTATATGTGTCAATAGGATAAAAGTTTGTAAGGTACTCTTCTTTCATAAAATTAAGAACGCCGCCCGTTACGAGCGGGTACGGAGTTTCTAGTGTTCCCTGTTCGTCCGTCACGCCAATTAAACATTCAGTTTCTTCAGGGATAGTTAATCCAATACGAACAGTATCAACTGGTTCAAATGTATAACTATCAACAACAACCAATCGTACAAGTTCAGTGTTTCGTTTATTTTCATCGCATATTAACGGTTTTGCAACTCCTGCAAGAGATACTGTTGTACCACCATCTTCTACTGCCCAATTGTTACGTAAGTTTGCTTCAAGTGCAAAATTGAACGTGTATCCTTCACCATCAAGTGCTTGTTCGTCCTCAATTGTAACAAGGATTGGGTAACTTGTATCATACTGTGTACGATACTTTTGCATTGCAAGCATGAACGGTGGAAATCCTAACGGGTTACTAAAAAACAATTCTTGCGGTTTTACAGTCCCACTTTCCGTAAGATGGAAATAAAGTGGCCAGTTAAAATAGTTGAACCTGACAGACACGCCAGGATTGTCCCATTCAACAGGAACTATAAAATTGTCATAAACTGACTGGAACGTATCACTTAATCGCGATGAGGGAAACACATAATCAAACATATTATCACTGCCAAAAAAGCGCAGCATGGGAACATGTGTTGCTAATAATGACTTAAATTTTTGTTCAACGTCAGGCGTTGTCCATTGTACACCAACAAAATCAAACTGGACATCGTACGTTGGTGGTAATTTTTCAGGAGATGCACCAGCATACATTTCTATCAGATTAATACCCTGCAATTCTAAAAAACTATAATTTTGTTGCGCGTCTGTTATTGCAGCTGCAACTTCATAATACTTTTGTAATTGTAACGGTACGGATACCGAAAAACGTTCCATTGTACGTTCTGCAGTATCTTTCTTCACGCTCAACCGTTTCGTTAATAAGAACTGAACTGCACTAGGTGCAACAGAAACGTCAGCACGTGATTCGCCGGCTTCTACCCTAAAACCTTGCCATGCAAACGGTTCGTACTGAACAAGGCAATCATCAATTTTTTCTTCAACATACCTACTTAGTTGCGCTTCAACGCTCAGTTCAGTATCATCTTCCATATACAATGGCGGTTTCCCGGATGCAAATGTAACGAGTTTGTCATTATTTTCTTCTTTGTTATAGTACCAGTAGGGAACCCGCGCCGGTTGAATGTTAATCCCTACAGAGTTTGTTGGATCAGTAACTGAAAAGTCGCCCACTAATTCAGGGTAAATGTACCCGCCCTGTTCGCCAAGGATGTTGAGGCCGCGTGTTGCAACCTGAAGAAGGCAGTTTTCGGTATATGTTTGAATTGGATGAAATTCTAAGGGAACGTCTTCACGCACATATTCACCCTCTGCCGTAACATCTTCTTTGATAACCATCTTTGTGACAAACAAAATGCCTGCTGTGACGAACAAGATAATTATTCCAATAATGATAAAAACTGTTATCTGACCACGTTTGTTTATAGCGTGAAAAGTTGTAGAACTAGTACTAGATTTGCTCCCCTTTTTTACTTCCATCGTATCACGAGAAAGAAAAGAAGTAGGGTATATAAAGGTTTTCGTTTGCTATCGTCTTGTGTTATCCCGAAAGTTTTTCCCTACGATAAAAATAATGAGGTTATGAAACTAACCAGAACTAAAATTCTGGAGATAATTCGTAGGAAAAATGAGGGGATGACGACATATCAAGCACGGAAAATAGCTAATATTTCTGTACGGCGAGTTAATCAGATTTACTCTTATTATCTTCAGAATGAAGAGCCTCCTACCGTTGGTAGGAGGATGGGACGACCTATCCGCCCCATAACTGATGAAGAAAAGAGCCTTGTTCAAAAGGCTTACGCAAAGTATAGAGTATCTGCATCCACGCTTGAGAAGCTCATTGGGCGTGATTATGGGCTTCATTTACCCCATAATCACATCCATAAGATAATGCTTCTTCTTGAGCTTTGTAAACCAAAGAAAAGCAAGGACATTCGCAAGAAGAGATGGGTCAGATACGAGAGAAGACATAGCTTAACAGCAGTCCATATTGACTGGTATTATGATTCAG
>Ga0210057_1003851_pt1 | contig 20362 bp, 39 predicted proteins | sample CryGeyCG2114_010_2_FD_183968 | JGI IMG/M metagenome (GOLD analysis project Ga0210057, IMG submission 183968) | Groundwater microbial communities from aquifer - Crystal Geyser CG10_big_fil_rev_8/21/14_0.10 (SPAdes) (version 2) | ecosystem: Environmental > Aquatic > Deep subsurface > Groundwater ...
AAGACCATATGATACCTTATTCTATAAGTGCAATGACTCGCTCTTTCAACTTCCATTAAAGAATAAGAACTTCAGAGATTATTAGCTTTGCCCAGCCGCAGCAAGCTGCGGGGTAAAACGATTTAATTTATTAACGTTAATATTTTTGATGAATCATGAAAAATATTGTATACACCAATCACTTAAAATTAAGATTAAAACTTAGAAATTTTCCAGAACATTATCCGATAGAGATATATCTCAATTCTGAACAGAGATTTTTTGACGTTGTTGAAACGAAGAATATCGCTATAAAAAGCTTAAATATAATGGGAGATTTAGAAATATCATGATAGCTTACGATGTAATAAAGGAGTGTATTGAAATAGTCACGATACATCCGATTGCAGATGAAAAGATAATAAATAGAATACTTAACGGTAGGTGGATAAAAAATGAATAAGAAACATAATTATGATAAAGAATCAGACTCCTTGTTTATTTATATCAAAGAAGGAGAAGAAGATAGCTTTGAAGAAGTCGCTCCAGGCGTTAATCTAGAAATGAATGAAAATGGAGAGATAATCGGAGTTGAGATTCTTAATGTGTCTAGATTTCTTAAAGGAATAGAAAAGACAGACTTGAAAAGTTGAGATGAAATAGTCGCGTCAATTCGTTCTCATTTATTTCACCTTCGCCACAATAATCATAGTATCTCGCATTCGAGGGATAGGTTTTGAGAGAATATTAATCTATTCTCTGGCTTCTTTATAACTCAATAAACCAGTACAGATATAATTCCTACGACGATATTAAATAAATTCCATCTAAAAAGATTATAAATAACATCTCCGAGTACAACTATACAAATTATTCCGTAAAATAATTGCTTTAACAATGTACATATAATCAAAATGTACTTAGAATTTAATTAATTTGCGGAGGTTTGGTTTTTATGAATAGTGGAGTTTGAGTTAGAGTTTTGATGGACGACTTGACGGATTGGTGTGACGGATTAAGACGAAAATTTATATACTAAAATGTCTCTAATAGAATATGAAAAACGATATAAGAGAATTAAAAAATAAAATTAGAAAAATATTGAAAAAATACGGAATAGTCAGAGCAGGATTATTTGGAAGCTTTGCAAGAGGTGAGCAGAAGAAAAAGAGCGATATTGATATACTTATAGAACCCCCTACAGATCGGAAGTTTAGTTTGCTTGACTTGTCTGGACTAAAAATAGAACTTGAAGAAACTTTGAAAAGAAAGGTGGATCTTGTAGAATATTGTGTGATAAGAGAAAGAATAAAATCTCAGATATTAAATGATGAAGTTAAATTAATATGAAAAGAGATCTCCTGTTATTTATTGAGGACATTTTAGAGAATATTAATCTAATAGAATCGTCAACAAAAGTTGCGAGAGACAAGTTTGATACTAACAGATTATTAATTGATGCAACAATAAGAAGGCTTGAAATTATTGGCGAAGCTACAAAAAATATTCCTGATTCATTGAGAAATAAATATCCTGAGATTCCATGGAAGAAAATAGCTGGATTTAGGGATGTTATCATTCATGGATATTTTGGAATTAACTTTGATAGGGTTTGGGAGATCATAAATAAGGATATCTCCACATTAAAGTCACAAATTCAAAAAGTCAAAGATGATTTGGACGCAGAAGAGAAAAAGAAAGTGGAAAAGATTTCTAAATGGAAGAGAAAGTAGTCATGAATTAGTTTTGGTTACCGTTTTGTTTTATCTTAACCAAGATAAATAAGTTGGAGCCGAAGAGGTATGCGTAGAGAGATGGAAAGTTGAATATGAATATCCAAAATCTTAAAAGTAGGATATTTTTAGAAAGGAGATGGATAATAAAAAGTTGAACCTCGGTTGTGGAAACGACATACGACAAGGATATATTAATTTGGACGTGGCGAAACTGGACGGGGTTGATGTTGTGTGGGACTACGAAAGAGACGAAGTATTTAAAAAATCCGATTTCTTAGATTAACCATGGAAAAGCAATGTAGGTTTTCATATAATGACATGGATGATAGCTTCAGTATTTCTTGCAGAGAAGAAAATGAAAACATCAAGGAAAACTTTATGTTTGATGACTTAATTTTTAGTTTGACGGGAAAGGGGAAAATTGTTGGAATACAAATAAAAAATGTATCCCAGCTTCTAAGCGAATCGGGAGTAGATTTTGATGATCTGGATTCTATTAAAGATGTTTCTTTGATTGTACTTCCAAAAGAAAATAGTTTTTTTATCGGAATAATACTTCTGAATAAAGAAAATGTTAGAGTGCAACTTCCTTTAGGCAGAATCTATTTACCTCAACTTAATGCTATCTAAATTTATTTGCATAGTTTTTTCTTAAGCTTTTTTCAAATTGTTTATAGTTTGTCTTTGCATGAAAGGCATTTATGATTAGGCGCGAATTAAAATCAATAGAAATCACCACATAGGTTCCATCATCTATCTCAAAATTTATACTGTGATACTGTTGACCTTTATAGTTCTCTCTGAGTTCAATTGATTTTATAAATGAGAACCTGGAGTACGTCGTTTTGATTAAATCTTCATCAGTAAGTTTTTCCATGATAGAAAATTCAAAATGATAACTTTTTTTAAACCTATCAAAGGATATTTTTTTCATAAGATCGACGATCTTTTTTATATCTGCCTCTTTTGTTAAGATCTCTATTATTTTTGTTTCCATAATATGAAATGATAATGGATGATTGGGGAAGGATTAATTTAAAGTTTGCTATGGGTGATGTATAGAGTATTACCCAGCTTTCGCCACTATAATCATTGTATCTCTCATTTGAGGAATTGGTTTTGATAGAAAATTAATAATTCTATGATCTATTCTTGGATGAAAAGTAGGATAATCTTCGTAATGAATTTTTAGGATATTGAAGTTGAATGCTATCATCCAAAATCTTAAAAATACGTTCCTTTTACTAGAGGAATGAATAATAAAAAGTTGAACCTCGGTTGTGGAAACGACATATGACAAGGATATATTAATTTGGACGTGGCGAAACTGGACGGGGTTGATGTTGTGTGGGACGTTAATAAACTTCCATTGCCGTTTGGGAAGGGCGACTGACGAACGACGATTGACGGACATAAAAGAAAAGTTAATAAGCCTAATAATCTTTAAATATTAAGAAAAGAAGGAATTGTCTATGGAAGAAGAAAAGATAAAATTTGTTAAAATTTATTCTAATCTTCCAGACAAAATCAGGAAGCAAGATATTATAGTTGTTATTGAGCAAAGACCTTACACTTGGAATGCAGTCTATTTTGAAATAAATAATAATACTGTCCTAGGAAAGAAAATCTTAAAAAAGCTGAAAGAGATGGATATAATATGAATAAACAAGAATCAGAAATGGCAAAAGAAAAGGAAGTAAAGGAATTAGTTTTAGCTAGGATAAGTGTTATGCCTCCAAACTATAAGCTCTCTGTTGGAAATAAAGGAACTTTTACTAAAGAAGAGATAATTAATCATATCAAAGAAAGAGATGAAATAGGAAATCAAATAATTGGTATAGAGATGAATTTTATAAAAGCGTTAACTAGTGGAAAATTGCTGGAAACTCTGAATAGATAAAATGGGCGAAATATTGTTAGTTACAAGACCAAAATTTGATGATGCTACTGAATATTTATCTTATTACGCTTCCTTGATATTAAAAGAAGCTGATAATCTGAGGATTGAAAAAAAAGATTTTTCTGGAAAAGAGGTTACTAGTAAAAATATTTCAAAATTCATAGAAAAGAAAAACCCAAAGTTAATTTTTGTCAACGGACATGGAGATCCAAATTCTTTGGAAGGAGATGAGGGGGAGATTATCTTTTCGGTACAAAAAAATGTTCATTTATTAAAAGATAAATTACTTTATGCTAGAGCTTGCAATGCAGGATTAATCTTTGGAAAAGAAATGGTAAAAAACAATGGAGGATGTTTTATTGGATACAATACTCCCTTTACCTTTTGGATTGACGGAAAATATTCTGCAATTCCGGCAAAAGATACTCTGGCTAGTTTATTTTTAATGCCCTCTAATGAAATTGTTAATTCACTCATTAAGGGACATAGCGCTAAATCCTCAAACGAAAAATCCAAGAAAATGATGATTGAAAATATGAAGAAGATACTACAGATGGAAGAAAAGAATGAACCTGGAGCAATGGGATGGTTAGGGGCATTATGGAATAATTATGAAGGTCAAGTTGTGCATGGAAATGAAGAGATGTATTTTTAGATGAAAATAAATTATTTATTACAAAAAATTTATATATACGAAGCTACTTTTAACATAGACATGGAAGACGTTAAAGGAAACAATAAAAGAGAAAATGGAAAAAATACGAAAGACGATATTATGCTCACTTGTGAAAGCAAGTTTTTTAGGAGATGATGAAAAATGAATGATAATTTTAAAGAGATAACTAGCGAAATTTGGATTAAAGTAAATCGAGGAATTATATTAAGTGCGGCAGGAGCATTTAGTTTAGCATGGTTTATTTTAAAATATTTATTCTCTAAAGAATATTAGAAGAAAAACCTAAAAATTTCAAAGACTTAAAACTAATATGGAAATAAAAGACCTTATTAGTATCATACTTGGAATACTTGCTTTAGTTAGTTTTATAATCTTTATGAGAAGTGCTCAAGATATAACTAATTTCACAACTGCGATATGGAGTTGTTTAGTGACCGCTGTTTTAGTAGCAATCATTTTGGTATTAAATCCTTGGCTCGTCGGAAAGAAGTAAGGAGATGAAAATACTAAGTTTCGTCTTAGTTCTTCACCTTCTCCACTATAATCATTCTATCTCTCATTTGAGGAATTGGTTTTGATAGAAAATTAATAATTCTATGATCTATTCTTGGATGAAAAGTAGGATAATCTTCGTAATGAATTTTTAGGATATTGAAGTTGAATGCTATCATCCAAAATCTTAAAAGTAGGATATTTTTAGAAAGGAGATGGATAATAAAAAGCTAAACCTCGGATGTGGAAACGACATCCGACAAGGATATGTTAATTTGGACGTGGCGAAACTGGATGGGGTTGATGTTGTGTGGGACGATTTTTTCTTTTTTTGACTAACTTTTACGACGCGATTGTTAATATGTTTACGGGTTTGGTCGAGTTTTTGGGGACGAAAGAACGAATGGACGAGGAAAAAATATTAACTAAAAAGAAAATTCTTCTTACTTCTTTATTATTGTAACTTCATCTTCACTTAAAATAAATATGCTGTTTTTTATTTTTTGGATGATTTTATGTTCGAATATTTTTTCTAAAGAATTTATTGCATTTTTTGGACTTTGATTCTTGCATCTTATCAGAATAATTCCCTCGAAATCAGATTGATTATTTTTTACAATACCTAAGAAATCTTTGTCATGTGTTAGGACAATTCGATTTTCTTTTTGAGCGATTCCAAATATCTTCTTATCGGAAGATCCAAATAAAGATTCTTCCTTGACGTCCTTAACATCATGACCCCTTTCCTTTAGAAATCTTACAACAGAAACAGCGATGTTTTCATCAGCAATAAATTTCATTTTAATGTAAATTATAAATTTCTTCTTTTTCTAATATTCTTGAAGCGTATTGTAAAGCTGCAAGTATATCTTCTTTTTTTAGATGAGGATATTCTTTAAGGATTTCTTCAATATTCATTCCAGAGGCTAGCATTTCAAGTATAAATTCTACTGATATTCTTGTTCCTTTTATTATTGGCTTTCCTGCTAAAATTTCATGGTTAAATGTGATTCTTTCCATGAATTATACAATAAGCCAGAGTTTTTATGGTTTACGGTGGGGAAGGAGAGGGAAGGATAATTTTGAGTTCGTTGGATTCGAGCTTTCGTTCTATTTCACCTTCGCCACAATAATCATAGTATCTCGCATTCTAGGAATTGGCTTAGATAGAAAATTAATAATTCTATGATCCATTCTGGGATGAAAGGTAGGATAGTCTTCGTAATGAATTTTTAGGATATTGAAGTTGAATATGAATATCCAAAATCTTAAAAGTAGGATATTTTTACTAGAGGAATGAATAATAAGAAGTTAAACCTAGGTTGTGGAAACGACATATGACAAGGATATGTTAATTTGGACGTGGCGAAACTGGATGGAGTTGATTAGGTTATTTCTTTTTGACGGCTGGATGGAAAGACGGACTATTCTCTCAAGAAAAATTTATTTAAAATCTTTTTATCAATTTTAATCCCTTTAAATTCGCATGCTCTAAGTAATCCAATAGAAATTGAATTTTCAAAATAAATCACTTCCATTCTTTTCCCTTTTTCTCGTATGTATTCTGGCAAGGGGGCAAAATCTCCATCTCCACTGAATAATAATGCCGTATCAAACTTGTTATGATATGCATCTTTTTGCATTTGTAAAGCTAATCTAATGTCATCTTCTTTTATCTTATGGATTTCTTTCCCGTCCTCACTATCTCTTTTACTTCTTTTACACAAAATAATTATGACGCCAGACTTCCGTAATCTAGATAGCATTTTTTGTTGTTTACTATATGTCTGTGGATTGAGATCTTGTTTGAGAGGAGCAACAAAATAATAAATATCAATAATCTTTCTTTGTTTAGCGATCTTATTGATATATTTCACAAAATCAAATTTAAAATCAGTATATCTTTCATTAATGGATTTTATTCCGTAATAGAAATTAGCACATCAATAAATACAGAAACTCTTTCCATTTTGAAAATAAACCTGCGTTGCCTAAGCAACGACAGGGAACACTATGCGGGATTCTGCAAGCAGATTGAGGCGCTCCCTGGTACCTTAATATACCTCAGTCTCTCATAGTTATAAACTTTACGGCGATAGAAAAACCTGAAGAGTCATAAATGCGCTCTCGTTCGTCGTCGAGATTGAGGTTGAGGTTGTTTTGTTTTGGGACGGACGAATAACAGATGGGGTGATTAGGTTATTTCTTTTTTGACGACTGGATGATGAGAATGACGAATGGAGTTGAGGTTATTGCGTTTTGACGACTATAGCGGTTTGGACGACTATTCCTAGAATATAAATATTTAAAATAACTCTCTCGTTATAATCTCAATGAAAAAACTTAATCTCGGTTGTGGAAACGACATACGACAAGGATATATTAATTTGGACGTGGCGAAACTTCAAGTGATTAGATTATTTCTTTTTGACGGACGTTTACGTTTAGGGGTTTGGATGTTTAAATATTCTTTTTTGACGGAGACGGACGAAGACGAAAATTTATATACTAAAACAATTATGATAGAATATGAAAAACGAAGTAGAAACTATAAAGAAGAAATTAATTCCGGTTTTGAAAAAAAATAAGGTTGTCAAAGCAGGAATATTTGGAAGTTATGCTAGAGGTGAACAGAAAAGAAACAGCGATATTGATATATTAATCAAGATTGATGACAAAGAGTTTAGTCTGCTAGACTTAATTGCTCTTGAAATGAAACTTAACGATGTTCTTGGAAAGAGGGTTGATTTAGTAGAATATAAGGCGCTACATTATCTTCTAAAAAAAAGAGTGCTCGGTGAAGAGATAAAGATCATATGAAAGACAATTTAATCTATCTGAGTCATATTCTAGAAAGTATATCTCATATTGAAAATTTTTCCAAAAATTTGACAAAGAAAACTTTTTGTAATGATAGATTAAGACAAAGCGCAATTGTAAGAGAACTGGAAATTATTGGTGAAGCAGTCAAAAATTTATCTTTAGATTTTCGGAAAAATAATTCAAAGATAAAATGGAATTTGATAGCAGGATTAAGAGATAAATTGATACATCATTATTTTGGTATTAATCTAGAAAGAGTCTGGAATGTGATTCAATATGATCTCCCTGTTTTAAAGAAACAGATTGGAGAAATAAATAACGAGAAAAAGAAAGTAGAAAAGATTTCTAAAGTGAAAAGAAAGTAGTCATGAATTAGTTTTGGTTACCGTTTCATTTCACCTTCGCCACAACTATCATTGTATCCCGCATTCTAGAAATTGGACTAGCTAGAAAATTAATAATTCTATGATCTATTCGGGGATGAAAAGTAGGGTAATCTTCGTAATGAATTTTTAGGATATTGAAGTTGAATGCTATCATCCAAAATCTTAAAAATACGTTCCTTTTACTAGAGGAATGAATAATAAGAAGTTAAACCTAGGTTGTGGAAACGACATATGACAAGGATATGTTAATTTGGACGTGGCGAAACTTGAGGGAGTGGACGTGGTTTGGGATGTGAAAAACCTGAGGGGTCAAAGATAGTAAATTTTCCACAAAGCAAGTTTGATGGAAAATTTAGAAATAGATTGAAACGAGACGGACGTGACTTTAGATTGGAATATACTACCTTTGCCGTTTGGGAAGGGCGACTGACGAACGACGATTGACGGATGACGAAAAACTATTAAACGATTAATCCTATAAGGACTTATGAAAAATTATGATATTTATTCAACTGAAGATTTTGATAGGGAAATGAATTCTCTAGAAAAGATTGAACAGGAAAGGATCAATAAATTATTTTTAAAATTGAAAGAAAATCCTTATACTGGAGACCCATTAAGTTATAAATTCTTTCGGGAAAAAAGAATAAATGGAAAAAGAGTGTATTTCCTGATTTTTGATGATTTTAATGCAGTGCTTTTTGTCGCATTCAGCGATAAGAAAACTCAACAAGAAACTATTGACTCTGTTATTAATAAAATAGACCAGTTTAAATTTTATTTAAAAGAAAAAATAAAGGGTTAAGCAACTTTTCTTATTCTTCCCGCTTTGACATCTTCAAGACTTCTTGAAATTTGTTCAACAAACTTAAGATCAATTTTTGATACTCTCATCTCTATCATTTTCAATCTTTCGTATTCGTTTTTCGGAATTGTTATTGTTTCCATGAAAAACATAACGCAGTCTAGAATTTAAAGATTTCGGTAGGGAAAAAACAGAACAGTTATTTTAATAATATAAATATTTAAAATAACTCTCTCGTTATAATCTCAATGAAAAAACTTAATCTCGGTTGTGGAAACGACATACGACAAGGATATATTAATTTGGACGTGGCGAAACTGGACGGGGTTGATTAGGTTATTTCTTTTTTGACGACAATGGAGGACGAGACTAAAAATTAAATTTCAATAATGAAACCTCTTTTCATACTCCGGATGACTAAAATATTCAATAATTACTGCCAAACATTCTTTATTTTCTAAAGTGATGATTGTATACACTATTCTCCATCCATTAGGAAGATTATAATGATACAAATTATCAATTTGATATTTTTGAATATATATTATGGGAATTAATCTCTTTGGGATATTTTCCCCACAAAAAATATTCACTTTCAAATTCTGAATTGATCTATTGAGAGCTTTTTTCAACCAATCATTTTCATTTAAAGAATTAAAATTGTCCTCAATTTTTTGTTCAATAAAAATAACGTTGTTAGCCGGTTTAATAAACCCCATGGAGATTAATATCTTTTAGCACTTAATAATCTTTTTGCCAGAACGGGATTCCAGGTGTAAATAATATATCCTTTATCATCAATAAGAATTCTATTATTATCATAAAGATGTTGAAGAATGACATTAAAAGTTCCCCACATCATTTTTTTTGGTAGCTTGTTGAGTAATTCAGTTTTCTTGAATTCTCCACTATGTTCTTTAATAAAATTTTCTACCATAACGATCGTATCAAGTCTTGGACTTCTCGTGATAATTTCTTGAGTATTAAATTTCATTTCTTTTTGTGTTTCCATTGTATATTATCTATTGATAATATTATCATATGATAGTATTTAAACTTTTTGAAGGGGTAAAATCACCTTGTGATTTTAAGAAAGATAGTAAAATTTCAACAAAGCAAGTTTGATTGAAAATTTTATTGATTAGGATACGTTTTTGGGTTTACGTTTTGTGGGGGATGAGACGACTTGACGACACGAAAAGTTTAAATAGTAATATCATTTGATATTATTAACAAAATTAAGACTAATTTGAGATGGAATCTAGAACAATAAAAAAACCAAAAAGTTATTTTGAGAGTAATGATGTAGCAAGAAGCCCAACATTACAGACAGTTATGATGGTTGAAAAGTTCATTGACGATAATTCTGGTGAATATAAAAAAACAGAGTTGTTCAATAATTTGCCTAAGAAGATGATGTGGCAAACTTTTCAGGTGGTGATGGAATACTTAGAGAATTCATTAAAGATAGTATATGATAAAGAAGGTTATGTAGTTTATATTTGGAATCCAAAATTTGCTGAGAAATATAAAAATAAACCTAATTTAATATGGAAGGAATAGTAATCTTCGCCGATGAAAAGCTCAAAGAGGCGTATGAAAATTTGAGGGAAATTGATAAAGATTTGTACGATCAGATAGATAAAGCAACTGATGAAATTAAGAATAATATTTTTTGTGGAAGAAATGTCAAGAAGAAACTGATTCCCAAGTCGTTTATCCAAAAGTATGGAATAGACAATCTTTGGATTTATAATTTGAGAAGTGGTTGGAGATTGCTTTATTCAGTTACATCACCAGACAAGATTCAGATATATGCAATTGTTCTTGATTATATGAGTCACAAAGATTACGAAAGATTATTTGGATTTCAGTGAAATAAAATACGCTTTCGTTCATAGTTGAGTTGAGTTCGTAATCGAGTTTTGGTGAGGTAAAATCACCTTGTGATTTTAAGAAAGATAGTAAATTTTCAACCAAGTAAATTGGATTGAAAATTTTATTGATTAGGATACGTTTTTGGGTTTACGTTTTCGTTCTCTTCTCATTTCCACTGCACAATCACACAATATTTTATAAATTCCTTCTCGTATAAATCTCTATGAAAAAGTTAAACCTCGGCTGCGGAAACGACATAAAGGCAGGATACATTAATTTAGATATAGCGAAACTGGAAGGGGTTGATTAGGTTATTTCTTTTTTGACGTTGACGGATGGGACGACGAGAATGACGGATGGAGTTGATTAGGTTATTTCTTTTTGACGGGCGAAACCAGACGAAACTAAACTATTACTTCACCCTTTAATTTTTTCCTGATATCTTCTACTTCTTTATGAGTAATAGAGTTAATTTTAGTTTTAATCGATAGGATGTATTCTCGCAATGAAGAAACATCAATATCAACAGTTCTGTTCTTTAGATAATACTGATTGTCTATTCTTAATTCTTTATGAGACTCTAATTGAGAAGCATATCCCTTTGAGATTATATTCATTTCCTCAAGCATTTTAGATAGTTCTATGGTGCAATCATGAATCTCGGTTGTGATGCCTATTCTTTGAAGGAGGGCATATACAGAGAAATATTCGCAATAATATTTTGTCGTTGCAAGTCACATATTTGATTTTCCACAAATATTTATAAGAATAGACAATGTTTCCTCTGCGCTTTGAATATATTCTTTTGCTAAATTGATATTTTCTTTTTCAATTCTAAGACCATTCTTTTTTGTCGAATACCACTTCAATTTTTCAACATCCATTGTATAATCTCTTCAGAATCACTTATTATTAAATGTTTTTCAATTATCTCTTTTTTTAAAGTCGATTTTACATCAGATAAATGCTTTAATGAAATGACATGAAATTTGATTCCAAATTTATTTTGGAAATCATTAAATGATTGTTTGTTATAATCTCCAATTAAAAGAATATCTATATCGTTTGCAGTTTTTATATTATTGACAGCCGACCCAAAAATAAGAAGTGGATTATTAAAACCGTTAAAACCGTGCAAAAATGAAGTCACCTCTTTTAACAGAAGATCTTTATTACATTTATTTATGAGCTTATTTTTTTCTATCATGACTAAATAATCTATAATTAATGGATTGTCATAATTGATTTTATAGTTAGTCAATCTTCCTTTTATCTGTTTTCGAACTATTCCCTTTTTTTCGAAAAGATTTAGATGTTGCCTTAAGGTCGGATGAGGAATTTTTAACATTCTTGATAATTCAGATAAATGGATCCAATCCGGATTATATAAGAGGGGTTCTAGATAAGTTATTATTGTTATATTATTAACCATATAGTTATATTTATAACAATGGTATTTAAAGTTTTTGGTGGTGGCTGAGAAGCTAGCAATTTTTAGCTGAGTAAATCAGACGAAAATTTAAATACTAAAACGATTCTAATATACTATGAAAAACGATATAGAAGATTTAAAAAATAAAATCAGAAAGATTTTGAAACAATACGGAATAGCAAGAGCCGGAATATTCGGAAGTTACGCCAGAGGCGAACAGAAGAAAAACAGCGATATAGATATTTTAATTCAACCAACAAAAGATATGAGTCTACTTGATTTTGTTCACATTAAACTCGAATTAGAAGACATACTTGGAAAGAAGGTGGATTTAATCAGCTATAAGTATATTCATCCTTACTTAAAGAAAAGAATTTTAGAGAGTGAGGTGAGTATAATATGACAAGAGAAATTGTCTTATTTATTAATGATATTTTAAACAGTATAAAAAAGATTGAATCGTTTTCAAAGGATCTAACTGAAAATGAATTGTCAAGTAATGAATTAAAACAATTTGCAATTACTAGGGCCTTAGAGATTATTGGAGAAGCGGCAAAGAATATTCCAGATTCTTTTAGAAATCAATATAAAGAGATTCCATGGAAAGATATCGCTGGAATGAGGGATGTTATAACTCATTCTTATTTTAATGTAGATTTGGACATTGTTTGGAGAGTTATTCAGAAAGATCTTCCCATACTCAAAAATCAAATTCAAAAAGTGAAAGACGATTTAGATGCAGAAGTTAAGAAAAAAGAAGAAAAGGTTTCTAAAGTGAAAAGAAAGTAGTCATGAATTAGTTTTGGTTACCGTTTTATTTCACCTTAGCTACAATAATCATAGTATCTCGCATTCTAGGAATTGGTTTAGATAGAAAATTAATAATTCTATGATCTATTCTGGGATGAAAAGTAGGATAATCTTCGTAATGGATTAGCTTTTGGTTGAGTTTTGATGGGTGATAGAGTTGGAAGGGACGGTTTGACTTTAAGAGAAAAACTATTAATCTAAAGTTTTAATCAAATCAGATGTAGAGTATATTTTAACTTCACTTTGATTTTTTAATTTTTTATCATTACTCCAAAAAGGAATTTTTAGTTTCATGGCTAGTGCAAAATAAGTAACATCTTTTGGATCGGGTGATATCTTTTCTGCTTGATCGATATATTCCATTAACTCGTCATCATCAACAAATGTAACAAACTCCTTAAGACTCATTAATATATCTTCAAAATCTTTGTTAGTTCTATGTGTTTTTGAAAGAATATCGCTCGTATATTTCATTATTTCTTCAAAAATAAATTCCGGCGCATATAATTCAAGATTTTTATTGAAGAATAATTCTGCATTGGTGCTATTTTTTATGAATATAGAAAAAATGACGTTTGCATCAATCACAATTTTCATTTTTTGCTTTTTTTATTGTTTCTTAATCTCTGAGTTAAAGACATATTGACTTTTTTACCGAGATGTATTGCATCTTCATCAGTAAATTCACTTTCTTTTGTAAACTCTTCAATTTTATCTAAGATATTTATTCGCCTTTCAAATGATTCTCTTGCAACAGCACTCCAATTGATGATAGTATGTTTCTCCATCTTTCGTTTTAATTCATCTGGAACAGATAACGTTATATTTACCATTTTATCATTTATTTATATTATGTGTAATATGTGTAAATATATAAATGTTTTGGTTATTCGTTATTGAGATTTTAGGAGGAGAGACGGAGACGAACGATTATTTCACCTTCGCCACAATAATCATAATATCTCGCATTCTAGGAAGGGGTTTAATTAGAAAATTAATGATTCTATGATCTATTCTCGGATGAAAATAGGGGTAATTTTCGTAATGGATTTTTAGGATATTGAAGTTGAATGCTATCATCCAAAATCTTAAAAATACGATGTTTTTATTAAATTGATGGATAATAAGCAACAATACGATGAAAAATACAAAGTCTATGAATCTTCAATAAATCGACACGTTTACGATAATGTTCCAGGAAAAAAGACGGTTTTTGATGTTGGGTGTAATGCCGGAAGTCTCGGAGAATTATTGAAACGAGAAAAGGGGTGTGTGGTTTGGGATATCAATAAATTGCCTTTGCCGTTTGGGAAGGGGGAGTTTGACGAAATACTTTGTAACTGAATAAAACTTGTTTTAATAATATATTTAAATGCGAGTGTATTTGAAAACTAATCTAAAGATGAATAGACGAAATCTTAAAGCAATAAAAGTTGTGAAAGCATTAGAGAAAATGGGGTGTATTTTAGTAAGACAAACGGATCATGGTGTAATTGTTGAAAATCCTAAAAATAAGAAATCAACAAATGTGCCGACGCATAGAGATATTTTAGCAGTATGGATCTATAACAACATCATAAGACAATTAGAAATTGATAAAGAAGAGTTAGAGCAATATCTGTGAAACCAAAACTGTTTCTTCTTGGTCAACTAAAATCTTTCTCTTTTCAGGATAAGCTTCTAAATACATAGTAAGAGATTTTCTGAAATTGTCTATTGCTTGTTCAAGTGTATCCCCAAAGTCAGCTACTCCAGTTTCGTCATTATTAACTACAAAAACCTTTTTACCTTCCATTTCTTCTTCTCGTACAAGAATATTTACAGATAGTCTTTCTTCCATGGATTATAGAGAAGGTTCGAGAATTTAAACTTTTCGTAGCCGTTTTTCCCATATATAAATATTTAAAATAACTCTTCCGTTAGGAAAAGAATGAAAAAACTCAATCTCGGTTGTGGAAACGACATACGACAAGGATATATTAATTTGGACGTGGCGGAACTGGATGGGGTGGATGTGGTTTGGGATGTGAAAAAATTGCCGTTGCCGTTTGGGAAGGGCGAGTTTGATGAAATACTTTGTAATGATATCTTAGAACATATTGATTATATTCCGTTACTCAAAGACTTACATCGGATTCTAAAAAAAGACGGTGTTCTCAAAATACGAGTTCCGCATTTTACTTCGGCTAATAACTACCGAGACCCGACGCACAAAAAGATGTTTTCGATTTTGACTTTTGATTTCTTCGTCAAAGGCCACGGTCGAGATTATTATTTTGATTTTGAATTTGGTGAAGCAAAAGGCAAAATTACTTTTTACAAAAGACCTTACTATTTTTGGAACTATTTACTTGAACTGATCTTTAATCTGAATAAGCGGATGAGAATAATTTATGAAGAAACGCCGTTTAGATTCTTTCCGGCGGAGAACTTGCTTGTAGAGATGAGGAAGTAAGAGAGTTATTTTTTTGTTATTTCAAAAACTTTTGTCCAATCATTACTATAAATTACATTTAAATTATATTCTCTCTTTAAATCCTCTTCAAATATTAAATTCTGTGTATAATAAATACCACCGCTATAATACGTACCAACATAATAAACTTTATTATTATCCTTCAATGAATCATCAAATAATTTAAATATTAATTCTTTTTGAGACTGATTGTATAGTTGAATATAATATACATCATTAATATCTGGATAAAATATTTGAAAACTTGGTCCATCGACTAAAATTATCTTTGGATTCTCTGATCTTATAATGAAATCCATATCCTTCTTATTAACATCAATATTTTTCTTTATGGAATTTACTTTATTAATTCCATAATCTGGATAATCTATCAGTAGAATAATAGAGAATATTGAAATTAATACTATAGAGATTATAATGAATAGTTTTTTTAAAGAAAACGATTTTTCAAAGAGCTTACTAATAGTTATTGAGAATAAAGGGATTAATAATACAAAAAATGGAAGTAAATACCTATAGAATGAAGTTTGAAGCGAAACTCTCCCCAATCCATAACTAACATTACCCCTACCATAAAAAAGAAAAAAGATTATAAATAAAATTAAAATAAATATAATTAATCCTTTCTCAGATATATTTTTTTTATATATTGGAACTAAAAAAACAAATAAAATAATTGGCCAAATCTTAAAAAATAAAATAATTCCAATTAGATTTAACTTTAATGCATTTATATTTTCTGACTCTAAAGAAAGATAGCTCTTAAAGGAATCGAATAATGATATATTTTGAAATGTTCCATTATCAATAGTTTGATCTTGAATAAATACCCAATCTTTTGCTATGGGAGTATTTATTATAATAAGTATAAAAACAATTGATATGAAAACTGGTATTAGAAAGATAAATATTTTCTTTAAAGCACATCTTTTATATAAGAGATAGGATAATGAGGGAATTATAATAAGGAAATCAGAATACCTTAATAATCCCAGAATTGAAAACATTAAACCAGCAATAAAAATTTTACTGTTATTTTTATTTTTATCCATTAAAAATATGATGCCTGTTAAGAAGAGAAATAAATTAAGAATATCAATAAAAAAGAAGGTAGACCAATGAAGAAATAATGGCATGGTCGCCAAAATTAATACTGATAAAATTGATGCATACTCATTTTGTGAAATTTCATAAGTAAGTATATAAATTGAGATAAGGCAAAGTATACCGAATAAGATTGGATAATAAATAAAAAAATCTCCAAGAATGAGTTTTAATGGTATAAGAATTATTATTCTCATGAATGAGTGTTTGGGATAATTACATCCATTAGCATTATATACAAAAGGTCCGATAAAAGAAGGATTTGAAAATTTAAATTCATTAGTTTCTTTATAACAAAAAGTATCATTATTAATATACTCATTTATAAAAAAATCATATGAAAATTCATCTGAAGTAAATATTAGGTTGCTTGAATTAGTAATTGAAAAAATTATATAAAAGATTACTATAATGAATAATATTAAATAAACAATTAAATTTTTTTTCATCTTATATTACCTCCTCATAAACTTCCAAGTGTTCTCTCGCGCATTTTTCCCATGAGAATTTCTTTGATTGCTTTAATCCTTTTTGTTTCATGTTTTCTCTTAACTTCTTATCGGATAAAACCCTTTTAATTTGTTTTGCTAATTCATCAACATCATTTGGATTTATCATTATTCCTGCATCTCCGACAACTTCAGGTATTGACGAGGTATTGGAGGTTATAACAGGACAACCACAAGACATAGCTTCAAGAGGTGGTAATCCAAAACCTTCATAATAAGAAGGGTAAACAAAGAGCGAAGCTCCATTATAAATTGAAGGCAAATCTTCTTCCTCTACGTATCCAGTAAAGATTACATCGTTTTCTAATTTTAATTCATCTATCGTATCATATATTTCTTTATACTTCCATCCTTTTTTTCCTGTTATGACTAATTTATGATTGATGTCTGATTTTATTTTCGCATAAGCTCTTAGAAGATTTGGAATGTTCTTTCTCGGTTCGAGTGTTCCGACATAGAGGATATAATCTTTTGGAATTTTATATTTATCATAGATGAAATTTATTTTGGTCTTTGGAAGAACCTTATAATTTTCATCTGCGCCGAGATAAATCACTTTTATTTTTGAAGGAGGAATGTCATAATATTTCATTAAATCATTTTTTGTGCTTTCTGAAATTGTTATTATAAAATCAGACCTTTTGCAAACAGAAGGTAGTAATTTAGAATATATTGATCCCAATCTAGTTGTATTTTCAGGATAAATTATTTGACTTAAATCAAGTATTGAAAGAATCTTTTTAGTTTTGCCGTAACCGAAAAAAAACGGTGATATCTGTCCGGGATCGTGTAATACATTGATACTAGCTTTTTTACAGATGATGGGTAATAAAAATGTTCCAGAAATTAATTTTTTAGGGATAGAAGTGAAAAATGGAAGTTTATACTCATCCTCTCCATAAGATTTTTTGTTTGTATGGATAAAAATATAATCGTTTTCTTTATCTAAGCTCTTCAAACGAGTCATCAATTCTTGAGTATATCTACCAGTGCCGGCATTATTGATATCAAAATTATTAGTTATTAATCCGATTTTCATTTAATATTTCCTCGTAAAGTTCGTAAGTTTTATACGCGATTATTTTCCAGTCAAGATTATTAGCATTAATCGGTCTAACATCTTTAATAGAAAGTTCATTTTTTATCGCCTCATCAAAGTCTTTTTCGTTTTCAATAATAACTGAATTAGTTTTATCCAAATAATCTTTAATACCCTCGGTTGGGTTAGTGAATATCTTTAGTCCCATAGCTAAACCCTCAACAATAGAAGTGTTACCCGCAGAAAACTTTAAAGGCCGATATAGAATATCTGCTAATGAATATAATTCTAATAATTTCTCCTCGCCTACTCGGTTATAAAATAGAATATTGTCTTTTGTTTCAATTTCCCATTTATTATTCAAGATGATGAATAGAAAGTCTTTATGACTCTTGGCGATAGACAGGACTTTTTCTTTTTGCGTCCCATAATTTCCGATACATAAGATAATTTTCTTGTAATTCTTTTTCAAAGATTCATATTCATCAGATAGTTTCTTTTTTCTCTTAAAATAATTTGTATCAATTCCATAATGGACGACATTTATCTTTGACGAATTAGTGTATTTAGACAAGATTTCTTTTAGATTTTTAGAAAGAACGATTATCTTATCTGACTTATTCAATACTTTTTTCTGTCTAAAAAATCGAAATTTAAGATACTTGGAATCCTTATCCAAATTCTTAAAAGTATGAAATGTTGATATCAATTTAACTTTAGACTTGACGGGTGCAACATCATCGTAGAGAGCATGAACTAAATCATAATTGCCAGATAGTTTTGACGCTTCATTAGATAGGATATTTCTTTTAAAATAAAATCGAGCAAATTTTGGAACTTTTTTTATTATAACTTTTATTCCATCTTTTTCATATACTTTATTTTCATCACCCCACGTTAAAACGGTCGCATCAATTTTATCTTTAGGAAAAAAATCTACAATTCGTTGATATCCACTATAAATAGAATGGTGAGAGTTTTCTTTCCAATGGTGTGTAACAAATAAAACATTTAATTTTTTCATCTCAAAACCTCCTCAAACTTTTTTACAATAACTTTATGATCGTAATTTTTTTTAATTTCTGAATTAAATCGTTTTTTATTTTTCATTGATATAACTGAGATTATTCCTTTTGATACATCTTCTGGATTATGTTTCACAACAAGTCCCATCTCTTTATTTTTAATTATTTCATTGCTTATGGGAATGTCTCCAACGACAAGAGGAGTTCCACAAGCTAAAGATTCAATATAAGAAACAGGGGAACCCTCCCTCCGACTCGGACAAACAAAAACGTCCGCGGTTGCATAATACTTAGGAAGCTTTTTGTTATCAACCCATCCCATAAAAATGATTTTATTTTTTATATTCAATTCATCTACTCTATTCACAATTTCTTCTTTGATTGTTCCTTCGCCGATTATCATTAGCTTTACTTCTGGAAATTTATTTATGACTTCTGGCATAGCCTCAATCAATAGATCAATTCCTTTTTCCGGTGCTATTCTGCCCACGTATAATAAAAAAGGTCCATCAATCTTATTTTTCTTCTTCAATGAAATATCTTTTTTGTCTTCATTAAATAAATCAGTGTCTATTCCCATAGGAATTACCTCAATAGTTAAAGAAGAATCTATATTTTCTAGAATTTCTTTTTTAATTGCGTTGCTCGCGACATTAATCTTTTTTGCATTTTTTAGTATAGCTTTCTTGAGAAATAAAAATCCTTTAAGACCCATGATGTCACTTCCATGACTTGTCACCACATATCCCACTTTCTTTCTTGATATTTTATAATTCAAATATGCAATTAATCCTTGCGGTAAAATCCAATGAGCATGAATGATATCTGGATTATCTTCTTTGATTCGTTTTCTCAGTGCAAAAAACTCTCCCATTAAAAAAAATGGAACTTGGAAATAATACCATTTATTCTTTTTTAGAGTGGGCAAAATTCCCCCGCTTCCTGCCAGCTTTTCATATTTTTTAAAAAAATAATGAAATCGATATACTTTCATATTGTCCATCGTTTCAAAATCTTTAGAGGCCGGATACGACGGTGCAAGAACTATTATGTCAAATGTACTAGTAAGTTTTTTAGATAATTCATAAACAAAGGGCGGAAGCGTGTCGTCTTTCCATCTCGCAAAAGTTGACGCCATAACTAAGACTTTTCGTTTCATCTCACCCTCCCCACCATTTCACATTTAAATCTATTATTGTCTTCATTGTTGTCTCCCAATTCTCCATCCAAAACCCCACATTTAAATCTATTATTATCTTCATAATTATCATCCTTTTCTTCAAACATTCCGT
>Ga0210057_1003853_pt1 | contig 20356 bp, 25 predicted proteins | sample CryGeyCG2114_010_2_FD_183968 | JGI IMG/M metagenome (GOLD analysis project Ga0210057, IMG submission 183968) | Groundwater microbial communities from aquifer - Crystal Geyser CG10_big_fil_rev_8/21/14_0.10 (SPAdes) (version 2) | ecosystem: Environmental > Aquatic > Deep subsurface > Groundwater ...
AAGAAAAAATTAATTACTACAATTACCAAAGGAGGCATACCAGTATTGGGTTAGTATCCCCATGGAAGTACACCAAATCGTTCCTAAAAAATCGCCGTAAATGGTATACCTAATTCAGTACTAGACAGTTGTAAATGTGGGATGGTGGGGGTTTAAGGAGTATAGGAATGTAAAGGAGGTTAGAGGAATTTAAAGGAGGATAAAGAAAATTAACGGTGGGTGTGTAATGGAGGGGGAAAGGTGGATACAAAAAAACCTCGATTGTTTGGGTATTTTGGGGATTGTAAACTTGGGGAAATTTTTTATACTACATTTAATCAAATTGATCCCCGGTGAGGAACTGCCTAGCCACTGCAAAGAATGTTGCGGTGGTTAGGTGCGTTAACAGGTAGATTTTAGTTCAAAAGTCAAAACTCAACAGTACATCTTAAAATAATAAATCAAATTGTTTGTTGAAAAATAGAAGGGATAAGGTGATTTCAGTTGGAAGGCATAACAAATAGAATTCAAATTGGAAAACCGTTTTGGTGCAGCGAAGGGGTGATGGTCGGTGACATGTAAGCTGATTGTGACCCACATGGGTCCGGATTTGGATGCAGTGGCGAGTGTGTGGATACTTAAAAAGTTTGGTGGCGATGAATATGCTGGTGCTGACGTTGATTTTGCCTTGGCTGGAAATAAGATTGCCGAGGGTAAGCTGGCTGACAAAGGGATAATGCCGGATGAAGTGGTGCATGTGGACACGGGAATGGGCAAATTTGATCACCATACAGAAGAACTGGCTCATGAGCCGGTGTGTGCTGCCTCGCTGGTACGAGACCACTTGATAGTCGTGCACCCAGAATTGGATGAGGATGAAGCCTTGGCTCGGATGGTAAGGCATTTTGTGGAGATTGACCATTTTGAAGAATGTTATTGGCCGGAAGCAAATAATGATAGGTATCTGTTTCAGCTGCATGAGGTAGTACATTTTTTGAAGAATACGGGATTGACTGACAGAGAAGTGGTGGAGTTTTCGAGAGTAGCTTTGGATGCGGTATATGCTGCTGTTAAAGTTAGGGTGGCAGCGGAGGAGGAGGTGGAGCGCGGACGAGAATTTGAGACAAAGTGGGGGAAAGCGGTAGCGATAGAGACGCCAAATGATGAGGTAATGCATTATGGACAAAAGAAGGGGTATCAGGTGGTGGTTAGAAAGGATCCGGAGATAGGTAATATTCGAATTAAAGCTGTGCCTGGGAAAAAGATTGATTTAACCAAAATATATGAGAAAATTACCGAACTTGACCCGGAAGCGACGTGGTACCTTCATCCGGGCAAAACAATGTTATTGAATGGCTCGCGAAAGCATGAAGGGCAAGTACCTTCGAAGTTGTCTTTGGAACAAGTAGTAGAGCTATTGAAATTAACCTAATTAACCTAATTAACCTAAATCATGACCAAGCATCAAATACCAAGTACCAATAGAGATTGTGTGTTTTGCAAGATTGTGGCGGGGGAGATACCGTGCCACAAAATTTGGGAAGATGAAAAACATTTGGCATTTTTGTCGATATTTCCAAATACCGAAGGGTTTAGTGTGGTGATAACTCGGGATCATAATCCTAGCTATGTGTTTGATAATGATGATGAGACTATTAGCGGTTTGATGGTTGCTGCTCGGCAAGTGGCTAGGAAAATAGATGATACTTTTGTTGATGTAGGGAGGACTGGGGTAATGTTTGAAGGGTTTGGGGTGGACCATCTGCATTGTAAGTTGTTCCCGATGCATGGAACTGGAGATATGGCTAAGTGGCAACCAGTTGAGTCAGAGAGAAGAGAGTATTTCAAGCAGTATCCTGGGTACTTGTCTTCCCATGATGCAGGTAGAGCTGATGATAAACAATTAGAGCAAGTGGCTAAAAAAATTAGAGAGACAAAAATCGAGTGAGGAGGTGTTTTAACAGGTGGCTACAATTATTAGGGCGAAAAAGGACGAACATCCTGATAGCATAATCCGACGCTTTAAGAAGCAGGTGTTGGTGGATGAAATCCTGACCGAGGTCCGTAAAAAGGATTTTTGGAAAAAGCCCAGTGAAGTTAAAAAAGAAAAAAATAAGGAAACTGAAAGATTACGAAAACGTGCCAAGAGGTTGGGAAGAACTACGTATTAAATTCGAATTGATTCGAATAAAGAGGTTGGGTTATTGATAAATAATCAAATTATTCGAATATTAGAATCGGGGCAATTGTGATCAAGGTGGATGTGTTGGCAGACAGTAAGTTTCCGGTTAACCGTAAAGCCATTAGAGAACGGGTGGGGATTGTGTTGGAGCGGATGGGTGTGAATGGAGAGATATTGGTATCGGTGATGGTGGTGGGGGATAGGAAGATGAAGGCTATTAATAAGAAGTATCGGAAGTTGGATAAGACTACGGATGTGTTGAGTTTTCCTACTAGTGATCCTAGTCAACCAATGGAAGAGGGTGGTTTTGCTCAAGCACCAGATTTAGGGTTACATTTGGGGGATATTGTGGTGAGTTATCCTCAGGCGGTGGTGGAGGCGAGCCAGAAGAATAGGTTACTTGATGATGTGGTGGGAGATTTGGTGGAGCATGGATTGATGCATTTACTAGGCTATCACCATGATTAAGGTTGGTCGGGAATTTCTAATTTCGAATAAACCTAATTTTTAAACAAGTTCCAAGCACCAATTTCCAAAGCTTGCTTAGGGTGCTATTCTGTTGAATACAGTAATTGGGTAATTGGAGTTTGATTAGGTAAATTGGGTTAATTTATGTCCCTGTCTTTTTATAGAAAATATCGGCCGCGAAAGTTTGCTGATTTGGACCTAGACCGGGTCCGGGCTTTTTTTGAGCGAGTGTTGTCGTCGGGCCAGTTTGCTCACTCGTATTTGTTTGCCGGACCTAAAGGTACGGGTAAGACAAGTGCGGCGCGGATACTGGCGATGGTGGTGAATTGCGAGTTGAATTCGAAGCATGCTGGAGAAACAGGAAAAAGTGGGGAGGTGACAGGACCTTTGCAGGAGCCATGCGGCAAGTGTGATAATTGTATGGCGATTGCCCGAGGGACAAGTAGCAGCGTGGTGGAGATTGATGCGGCAAGCAACAGGGGAATCGATGATATTCGGGCCTTGCGGCAAAGGGTGGGGCTGGTGCCAACTCAAGGAAAGTACAGTGTGTACATTATTGATGAGGTACATATGCTGACCAAGGAAGCGTTTAATGCGTTGCTGAAGACTTTGGAAGAACCACCGGCGAGAGTAATTTTTTGCCTGTGTACTACTGAAGAACATAAGTTGCCAGACACGATTATCTCTCGGTGTACTAAGGTGGCTTACTACAAGGCTAGTGAAGCGGAAATGGTGAGGAGCTTGAAACGAGTGGTAGCAGGCGAAAAGATAGCTGTAGACGAGGAGGCTCTGGCGACGATTGCGGTGAAAGTTGATGGGAGTTTTAGGGATGGGACCAAGGTATTGGAACAATTGGCCGGAAGTGAGGACAAAATAACCCGGGAGATGGTGCTGGCGGAGATTGGAGATACAGCTAGCGGTGAAGTTCGTGGATTGTTGGAGTTGGTATTGGCAGGTGATGCAAGCGGGGCATTGGCGGTGGTGAAGAAATTGGAAGAGCAGAATATGGACATGAAACTGTTAGCCCAGAATTTGATAACTGAGGCCAAAGGAAGGTTGGTGGAGAAATTAAATAATGAAGGGTTGGTTGATGGTGGCCTGATGAAGTTGATTGAAGTGATGAGCAAGAGCTTTAGCCGGTTTGCTGATGTGCCGATTGCCAGCTTGCCGGTGGAGATGGCGGTGGTGGAGTATTGTGTGGGGGTAGGTAGTTTGAAGACGAGTGGATCAGATTCCGGGAGTTCTCCTGTGAAGCAGGCTAGTTCGACTTTGGTGGGAATAACCAATAACCCATCATCAAGCACCAAACAAATTCGAAAGACCAATGATCAAATGAGGAAAACTGATGATAATAAGTTGTCAGAAAGTAGCGGGGAGGAAGGTCAGGAGGTGGGAGGGGATGAGTCTGTTAGGAAGAGTAGCCACAAAATTACTGAAGATGCAGAATCGGTAACCGACAATGAAGATGAAAAGGCAAGAGAGGAAAGTGATTTGCAGTTGGTGGTTAGCGAGGTGGAGGGGAAGTGGGGAGAGGTGCTAGGGATGTTGGAAACTAAGAACCATGGATTGGTGACAATTCTAAGGGGAACTAGAGTGCGGGAGTGTGCAGGCAACAAGTTGGTGTTGGCGGTGGGATATAAATTCCATAAGGAAAGACTAGAACAGGATAGATATTTACGAATGGTAGAGGATATTATGACTGAGGTGTTTGGAGGTAGGGTGCGGTTGGCTTTTGAACTGGAGGAAATAGCTAAAGTAACAGCGAAGGAAGTGGTGCACGAGAATGTGAGTGGTATAGTGCCTCCGGAAGATGTGGAGTTAGTTAAGGCGGCAGAGGAGATCTTCGGCTAAAGCCGAAGAAATTTCTAATTGACCTAATGGGACTAATTCTATTGGGTGTATTTTGATTAAACATTTGGTAGACTTCTGACTGTTATCAATCAGTTTGATGTGAGGCGATTATGATGAATCCACTGGGTAAATTGGGAGACTTAAAGAAGTTAAGGGACCAAGCAATGGCGATCCAGAAGCAGCTGCAGGCCGAAGAAATTACGGTTGAGGAAGGGGATATCCGGGTAGTAATTACCGGTGATCAGCAGATAAAGGAATTTACCGTGGCGGGGATTTCTTCCCCACAAGCGATCCAAACCTTGAATAAAGCTGTTAAAGAAAGCCAGAAGATGGCGGCCCAGAAGCTGCAGGAAATGGGTGGAGGATTGGGAGGGATGTTGGGTGGAGGAAATTGAATTTCTAAGTGACCTAATTATCCTAATTGATCTAAATAAATCCCAATTTCAAATGACCAAAATGAGTGGACGATTTGATGAAATACAATAGGATTGTTGTTACTGGTTCGATTGGGTATGACCATATCATGAGTATGCCGGGTGTGTTTGCCGACCATATTATGCCGGATAAGTTGCAGATGATTAATGTTAGTTTTATTATGAAAACTTTTCGGAAAGAGTTTGGGGGAACGGGAGGTAATATTGCTTATAGTTTGGCGTTGTTGGGAGTACCCACGTGTTTGGTGGGATCTGTGGGGAGCGATTTTGGAATATATAAAAAGCATTTGTTGAAGCTAAAAAGCTTAGATATTGGACAGATAAAACAATATGAGCAGGTATCTAGTGCCCAGGGATTTGTAATGGCAGATGGGCATGAAAACCAGATATGGGGTTACTATGAAGGAGCGATGGGCTTGGATGATAAGAATTCTTTGAAGGACGTGCTGGAGAAAGGGGATTTTTTGGTAATTGCACCAAATAATCCTAAGGCAATGATGAAGTATGTACGCGAGGCAATAGAGGCCAAGGTGCCGTTTATGTTTGATCCGGCGTTTAATATTGCCCATTTTACGGAAAACGATTTAAGGTTGGCAGTAAGGAATTGCTCGGTATTGATAGGTAACGATTATGAGATGGAGATGATAAGAAGAAGAATTAAGAATAAAGAATTAAGAATTAAGCAGAGACAAATAAGAATAACGACTCTCGGGAGTAGGGGATCGGTGATAGAGGTGGGGGGGGAGAAGTACGAGGTTCCGGTGGTAAAAGTTAAAAACGTGAGTGATCCCACTGGAGCGGGGGATGCTTACCGGGCTGGGTTTTTGGCGGGGTATGTGGCGGATAGACCGATGGCAGAGTGTGGCAGAATGGGGGCGGTGGCGGCAGCCTATACTGTGGAGAAATATGGAACTCAGACACATAGGTTTGATGGTAAAATATTTTGGGTACGGTACGCTAAGAACTTTGGGAAGACTGAGTAAATGGTTTTGACTGATGGTAAAAATGTTGGTAGAGTCGGTAAGAATAAGCGATCAGCTAGAGAATTCAGCTAGAGCAAAAATTAATGTGTAGGAGGAAAAATGGCGAAGACAAGTAAAAAAATGGTTGGTGATGTGAGGGATGTGGGCTTAGCAGAGAAGGGAAAGTTAAAGATTGAGTGGGCTGGTAAGGATATGCAGGTGTTGGCACAGATTAAGGACAGATTTGCTCTGGAGAAACCTTTGAAGGGAATTAGGTTGGGAGCATGTTTGCATGTAACTAGCGAAACGGCTAATTTGATGATTGCTTTGAAGGCGGGGGGAGCTAAGTTGGCATTGTGTGCCAGTAATCCTTTAAGCACTCAGGACGAGGTGGCGGCTTCGTTGGCAGTTGATTATGGGATTCCTACTTTTGCGATTAAGGGTGAAGATAATAAGACGTACTATAAGCATTTGAATACGGTGGCTGATTTTCATCCGCAACTAACCATGGATGATGGGTGTGATTTGGTGACATTGTTGCATCAAGAGAGAAAGAGTCAGTTAAAGGAAGTGGTTGGTTCGAGCGAGGAGACAACAACGGGGGTAATTCGTTTGCGGGCGATGCAAAAGGATGGAGTGTTGGCAGTGCCGGTGGTGGCGGCCAATGATAGTGACACAAAACATTTGTTTGATAACCGGTATGGGACGGGGCAAAGTACGATTGATGGAATCTTGCGGGCGACTAATGTGTTGTTGGCAGGCAAGAAGTTTGTGGTGGCAGGTTATGGTTATTGTTCTAGGGGAATTGCGATGCGGGCACGAGGTATGGGAGCGGATGTGATAGTAACCGAAGTTGATCCGGTGAGGGCGTTGGAGGCGGGGATGGATGGATTCCGGGTAATGAAGATGCGGGAAGCGGCTAAGATCGGGGATATTTTTGTGAGTGCTACTGGGGATAAACATGTGATTAGTTTGGAGCATATGAAGCGAATGAGAGATGGGGCGATAGTGGCTAACTCGGGGCATTTTGATGTGGAGGTGGACGTGGCAGGATTGGAGAAGATAAAGAAGAGCAAGAGACGGGTGCGTCCGTTTGTGGAAGAGTATTTACTGGAGGGTGGGAAGAGGATTTATGTATTAGGGGAAGGGAGACTGATTAATTTGGCTGCTGCCGAGGGGCATCCGGCGGAGGTGATGGACATGAGCTTTGCTGACCAAGCTTTGGCGGCAGAATATTTGGTGAAGAACAAGGGTAAGTTGAAGAACAGAGTATATGTGTTGCCAAAGAAGCTGGATAAGATGGTGGCACGTTTGAAGCTAAAGGCAATGGGGTGGGGGTTAGACCGACTGACCCCGGAGCAGCGAAAGTATTTGTCGAGCTGGCAAGAGGGGACCTAGGTTAGAATCTTTCTATATGGACTTTTGATTCAACCTGGGGTTTGAAAAAGAGTTTGTGGGCGGAGCCGGAGCGGAGAAAAATTTCCATGAATGGGTCGTCAAATCCAGACGATCCAGGTGCAAAAGCGAGGTCTCCGGATTTGACTGAGAAACTGCCGTCAGCGTAAATTCCGGTGCGGGCGTTACCATTAATGATGAGGCGGATCTTTTCTCCGGGGGTGAGGCGAACTGTTGAATGGCGGATGGTGGTTTTGATGTTGCCATAGCCATCGATGTGCATAATGTGGTGGTCGGGTATTGGGGGAATGTTAGCTTTGGTGGTTTTGGGACCAAGATATTTGGTGTCCCCAGAGATGATACCGGCAACTGCCTGAGGAAAGAAATCTCGAGACCTAAATTGAGAACCTTTGTTGGTAATATTGATCAAATTAAAGTTGACAATAAATGGTTTGATAAAACTAAAGGTGTAGCCAGCGTTGACAGCAATAACTTCTAGACCATTTTGGAGTTTGGCGTAGGTGAGGACCTCGCCTTCATTTTTTGCGCGGCTTTTGGGATCGTCTTTGCGGGGTGCAGTGTTGGAGTAGATATATGTATGAGGGGGGAGAAGGTTCATGCCGAGTTGATAGATGATAAAACCGGTGTTGAGAGTGGAAAATGGAGGCACTGAGGTCGGGTGGATAGTGGCCTGGGGAAGAAGATGACTTAGGCGCTCTGAGACTTCGGCGAATGCCAGGTCACCGGTGCCATAGTCAGCGATGAGGTGAACAAAGGGAGGGTGGGACATAGTGAATCGATAATAATTGTTAGGAAGGAGTTGATTATACTAAGGAATGGGTGCTGATGTGTGAGTTTGGTTACAAAGCAAAGATTGAGTAATTGGTATTGGTGATGCTTGGTTTTGGCTTTGAATAGCGGAATTTGTTGTTAGTCACAAAATATTCTGTTATAGGTTGCTATGTGTGTAGGGTATGTGTATAATGCTCGGACGTTTCTAACAGTTGGTGCTAATGGGGACAAATATGGGTGGAGAAGGTTTTAAATATTATGGTTTGCCTTTGAGGGAAGGTGGTTCAAAGGCCCAGAAGCCGCGGACCTATGGCTACGATGTTTGGCCTAGGGACAAAATATCTGGAAGTGAGGGATATTCTGATATTGATTTGGCTAGAAGGCTAGAAGACATGGGTCAGGAGGTTATGGTGGTGGATATCAGGAATATGTTTTGCGGAAGTAGAGCGGATAGGGTGCTTGTGGTAATGCGAAGAGATAATACCAATGGAGTGATGGGTTTTGTGGCTGGCTATCCTGAGGATAAGTTGGGAAAGAATTATCTATTGGAGATGGCAGTAGTTCTGGACGGTCGAAACACTTTTAGTAGCAATGATTTGTGGAAGATGTTTCTTGATGGGTTTGAAGATGAGGTAAGCATGAGAGGGTGTGAGGTTTTGACTATGAAGATAGAGGACAGAAGTTTGAGAAATTTGATGAGGGGTTTTGGGTGGAAAAAAAGGAAAAGCGAAGATGTGATGTATAAAAATATAAATCGACAGAGAAATGGTTAGTAGGGGGATAACTTTGGTGGTATAAAAGGTTGTGGAATTTGGAAAATGAGTATGATATGGTAGGTTGTAAGATGAAAATATGTGTATTTAGTACGTAAATCTGGTAGAATCAAAGCGGTGGGAGCCGCTTTTTTTGTACCAAGAAAGTAATAAGTGTTAAGTAAAAAGTAATAAGTTTAAGATAGGAAATATTGTGATGAGGTTGCCAAGAGCGATTACTAATCTGATCGAGCAGTTTGAGAAATTGCCAGGAATTGGGCCAAAGAGCGCCCAACGGCTGGCGTTTTATTTATTGCATGTACCGGAAACTGAGTTGGTTAAGATGGGACAAGCATTTATTGACTTAAAAAAGGGGGCGGTGCTTTGTAAAACCTGCCACAATGTGGCCGAGACCACAGAATGTTTGGTGTGTTCTGATGATAATCGCGATCAAGGAGTGGTCTGTGTAGTGGAACAACCACTTGATTTGGTGGCGATTGAGAAAAGCGGGACTTATAAAGGCCTATATCATGTGCTGCATGGGGCAATATCACCTCTGAATAATATCGGTCCTGACCAGCTTTTCCTTTTGGATTTGAAAGACCGTATAAGTAATGGTAAAATCCGGGAAATCATTTTAGCCACCAACTCAACACTTGAGGGGGAGGCTACTGCAATGTATTTGAAGAAATTATTAGATGAAGTAAAGGTAGAAAATCTGAAAATTAGTCGAATCGGTTTGGGACTACCAGTGGGCGCCGATATCGAGTATGCAGATGAAACCACCCTGACCAGGGCTCTGGCAGGGAGGGGGGAGTATTAAGTGAACGCTGAGTCAAGATTTGTTCCGCTAAGTCCGTACTATCACGTATCCTCGACAGATAAGGGTATGGTTGATGTCTCTCGACCTTCAATAAGAAATCGTCTATGGGGACTGTTGGCAGGTAATGGAAATGGAAATGGAGACGGGAAAAAGGACTTGCAAGAACCAAATCCAACCTATCCATGGGTAGAAGACTTACAAGATCATCAAATTGGTGAGACGTTGTTGTCATATGCAATGGAAGCCGAAAATTATGGGACTATAGAATGGTGGGTTTGGAGACATTCAAGAACTTATGGTTATGCTAGAAATTTGCTGAGTGCATTGCCGGAAGACACAACTGATGGAGATGTTGTTTTGGATGCTGGTTGTGGCACTTGTGCTTTTTTTGACGTGATGGCTGAATGGTGCGAGGAGAGAGAAATCGCTCTTTTGGGTCTGGGTATCGATATAACCAGGGAAATGATAGAAGAAGGAGAAAAACGATTAAGGGTGGCTGGTAGGGGTAATTACTTAGATGAAGGCAGAATAAGTTTGCAAGTGGTGAGTTGGAGATCTCCAGATTTTGTACATATGGTTAGAGCTTTCATTTCAAGAATGACGAAGGAAAAAACGGATAAAGCGAAAGTAGTTTATTGCAATAGTTTACGAACCCATACTCCAAAAGCTGAGATGGAAGAAGACTACGAAAAAGCTGATCAGTTAACTGAGGAGGGTGCGCTTTTGTACATGGGTCTGAAATTTGCTGATGGAAGGGTTTATTCAAATGACGACTTGAACGGTAGAAGAAGATGGTTCAATACGATTTCTTCTAGAGAACTAGTTGAAGAGACAAGAGTGGCGGCCCAGCATGGTTTTACTCCGGTTGAGGAAGCGTTTGTGCCGCACCATAGAGCTAATAATCCTGGGTGGATAGTAAGAATTTACAAGAAAGTAGGGGTTGAAGAGGCCATGGGGAATTTTGATGACTATCTGAAAAGTGTACAACAAATAGTTACCATGAGATAATCTAGTGGAGGCGATATGAAAATCTATTTTATTGGAGCAATTTCGCAATTACCAACATTTGGTAATTATTACCGAAGAGTTGTGGATTGTCTTGAAAATAAAGGGTATTTGGTTCAGAGTAATCACGTGTTGGGTCAAAATTTAGATAAGGTAATGAACTCAGGTGATGAACAAAAAATTGATTATTACAAGAAGTTTTTGAAGTGGGTAAATGAAGCGGAGATGATTGTTGCAGAAACTTCCTTTCCCTCAACAGTTAATATTGGTCATGAAGTAAGTGTAGCTTTAGAAAAAGGTAAACCTGTGGTGGTGTTATATAAACGAGGCAAGTCGCCAGTGTTCTTGGAGGGAATAAACTCAGAAAGACTCATCATTGAGGAATACACAGATGATAATCTTGAGGAAGTTTTGTTGAGTGCAGTGGGGTTTGCCTCCTCACAACAGGATACACGGTTTAATTTTTTTATATCACCAAAGATTGGGGCGTATTTGGATTGGGTGAGCAGAAATAAGAGGGTGCCGAGGGCAGTGTATTTGAGGAACTTGATTAAAGGGGATATGGAGAAGAGTAAATACCGTAATAATTAACCTAATTTCAAATTAACTTAATTGATCTAAAGAAAATGAAAATATATTTTAATGCATCGCTACGGGGTAAGAAGCAATATGCTGAGAATTATGATTTGATTGTGAAGGCGATCAAACATACTGGAAACGATGTTAGTTGTGCTCCAGTGATGGCCGAGGATGTAGAAGAGGGAATTGAGGGAAATGTTAAGAAGGTGGCAGACTTTTTTAAGGCTAGAAAACAAGCGATGAAGACAAGTGATGTGGTGGTGTTTGATGTTAGTTTCCCGAGCACTGGGATTGGGTACGAGATTGCATTGGCGCTGCAGTTTAGCAAGCCAGTGATTGCACTGCATGTAAAAGATGCACCACCTAACTATGTAATTGAGAATATTAAAGATGAAAAATTCCAGTTGGTGGATTACCTGTTGGCTGATGTAGACAGGGCGGTTGAGGATGCGTTGACTTATGCAACTGAGCAGATGGATACCCGGTTTAACTTTTTTATTTCGCCTGACATCGCGGCTTACTTGGACTCGGTAAGTAAGCAAAAGAAAGTACCAAGAGCGGTGTACTTACGTGAATTGATAGAAGAGGACATGGCTGAGTCGGAGTTTGGTGAATAGATGCGATTGATGGTTTTGTATGGTTGATCCAAGGAGGAGTGGTTGTTAGGATAATTAGAATTTTATGGAGGAATGGAAACAGGGTTAATAATTTGAGCGTGTGGCCCCAATAAGCTAGAGCGAAGTGGGGAAACGAGGATGGGGTGAGTTTCGATAGGCAGCTATCGGGACAATCGGACCTGCTGGGGGATAACTCCCCCTACCCCCTCTTACATTAAGAGGGGGGACAAGTGGAGTATCTGCGGAAACACCCTCGGCGAACTGTCGTCGTGATCAAAGTCTTAAAACCTGATCGTAAGGTTGGGTACAAAGGGCAGAGAGAACAGAATGTTTCTTCTATGATTTTCAAATCTTGATGGTGTAAGTGCGTTCTAGAGCCGTTGTGTTGGTTCATCTTGTTTGGTGGGCTGACTGTTTTAATGACGGTACTTATTAGTTATTTCAGTTAGAACCAGGGTATTGGTTGTAACTTGAGAAGGTGGATATATGTGTGGGATATTTGCATATGTAGGTAGTAAGAATGCGATGGCAGAAGTGGTGGTAGGGTTAACAAAGTTAGAGTATCGGGGCTATGACAGCTGGGGAGTAGCGGTGGTGGATGAGGGAAAGATTAGGGTAGATAAGCGAGTGGGGAAGATTGGGGAGGCTAGTGTGAGGCTAGTGAGTGGTACGGTGGCGATAGGTCATACCCGGTGGGCAACACATGGAGGGGTGACCAGAATGAATGCACACCCACACTCGGATTGTGAGGGAAAGTTGGCGGTGGTTCATAATGGAGTGATTGAAAACTATTGGGAGGTTAAGGAGAGTTTGGGAAAAAGGCATAAATTAGTATCGGATACAGATACGGAATTGATGGCACATTTGGTGGAGGAGGAACTGAGTAGAATTGAGCTAGAGAATTCAGCTAGAGAGAGAAGGGAAGGGAGAGATGTTAGTGAAGGAGAAAATGATGGGTTGATTGAGGCGGTGAGGAAGGCGTTTATGAAGTTGAAGGGATTGTCGGCATTTGTGGTGATGGAAACAGAGGGCAGGGAATTGGTGGCGGTAAAGAACGGGTCGCCGTTGGTGGTGGGATTGGGTGAGGGGGAAAATTATCTGGCGAGCGATGCTAATAGTTTGGTGGGGAAGGTGAAGCGAGTGGTGTATGTGGCTGATGGACAGATGGTGAGAGTGAGTAAGGACGGGGTGGTGGTGAGCGAAGTGGCCAGTGGGAAGAAGGTGAAGATGCGGGAAGAGAAGATTGAGAAAAAGGTGGAAGCGGTAAGTAAAGGAAGATTTGCTCACTTTATGATGAAAGAAATTTATGAGCAGCCGGAAGTGGTGGAGAGGATTGGCGATAATGGCGGACAGATCAAAAAACTGGTGGCCGGGATGGAGAGGGCGAAGAGGGTGTATTTGGTGGGATGCGGCACGGCTTATTATGCGACGCTGGCCACGAGTTATATGTTGTCACAAGTGGCGGGTTTTGAAGTAGAAGCGGTGATGGGTAGTGAAGTGGGGTTTAAAGAAAGGTTGATTAATAAGGAGGATTTGGTAGTGTTTTGGTCGCAAAGCGGAGAGACGATCGATGTGGTGGCGCCGATGAAGCGATTGATGAAGAGGGGAGTGACAACGGCAGCGGTGGTGAATGCGGAGGGGTCGACTTTGGAACGGCTGGTGGATATAAAAGTGCCGCTATCGGCTGGGGCAGAGATTGGGGTGTGTTCGACCAAGGCATTTACAGCGATGGTGGCGGTGGGGGGGTTAGTAAGTTATGAACTGGCAGGGAAGAGAAGGCAGGGAAAGAAGAAGTTGGGCCGAGCAGTGAAGGGGTTAAGGCAGATATTGACCGATGAGTATCAGCAGAAATATGTGGAGCCGGTGGTAGCTTATTTGGCGACGCAAAGGAGCGTGTATGGGATTGGCAGAGGAATGAGTTACCCGATGGTGATGGAGGCGGCGTTGAAGATAAAAGAAGTTAGCTATGTGCATATGGAGGGATTTGCTGGAGGAGAATTAAAGCACGGGGTGATTGCGTTAATTGATAAGGGGACTGCTTGTGTGGTGTTGGCACCAAGAGATGAAGTTCGAGATTTAGTTCTATCTGGAGCGATGGAAGTTAAGAGTAGAGGTGGTTATGTGATTGGGATTGGAAGTGAAAATAGTCCGGTCTTTGATTTGTTTGTACCGGTTGAGGATGCGGGAGTGTTTAGTGGGATTGGAAGTATAGTGGTAGCCCAATTGCTGGCTTATAAGATGGCTTTGGCAAAAGGATATGATCCAGATAAACCAAGGAATTTAGCTAAAAGCGTGACGGTGGTGTGAGGATAGGGGTTAGGAATTAGGCAATAGATGACAGAAAATAATTGAGAATTTACAAATTACCAAATTGCAAACTTTTTACTTTGAATTGGGTGAACCTGAGTTGAGTAAAAGGATATAATGTCGATATGAAAGTTTATTTTACGGCGTCGGTACGGGGAGTGGGAGAGTACGGTGACAACTACCGGAAGATTTATGATGGGTTGGTGGCGATGGGTGGGGAACAGGTGGATGATTTTGTGGTGAGCGAGGAGGCACGGAAGAAAAAGTTTAGGAGCTATGAGGAACAGGTGGAGTTATTCCGGTGGGTGAATAGTTGTATTCGCGAGGCGGATCTGGTGGTGTTGGAGCTAACTGTTCCCAGTTTGTCGATGGGGTTTATTATCCGCGAAGCTTTGGAACGGAATAAGCCGGTGGTAGGGATGTACTTGCCAGAACATGAGCCGTCAATTGTGATGGGAGTGACAAACCAAAGGTTGAGGTTACTAGAATATACAATGGAAAATGTGGTGGAGAGGTTGGAGGAGGTGGTGCGGGAGATGGTGGACCTGACTGAACACAGGATGACGGTGATAATGCCCAGTGACATTATGAAGCGGCTAAACATGGTGGCAGAAAAGGGAGTGAGCAAGTCTGACTACATTCGGGAGCTGATTAGGAAAGATATGAAGATAAATTGACCTAATTTATCTAATTTCTAATTGACCTAAACAATGACTAATGAATTATTTAAGAAATTGGTGCGTGGGGTTTGATTAGAAATTAGAATTTAGATATTAGAAATTGAGTTAGCTTGAGGACGAGGATTAAAGTTTGAGGTTGAGTCTGGGTGGTTGGTTAGTAGATCGCGATTGGTGTTTGATTCGTATGGGATGCGAATTGAATTTTTTTGGAGGCGCCGGTTATAATATGGCCATAAAAACCGCGCCTTGTGGGAAAGACGCGGTTTAGACACACAAGCTTGGGGTAGCCATGTGTTGTATTGGATTATAACCAACGTGTTAGTCCAATAGAATGCGTTATTGATGTGTAACCCCCGGTTTGTGAAATATTACATACTAATACAAGCTTGGGGGGACATGGTTGAAACTAATTTTGTTGAGGCTGGCAATGACCAGGTGTTGGCACGAGCCGTGAAGATGGTGGTGGTAGCGGAAACGGTGGCAGTGCTACTATTAGTTTTGCTGGTATTTGGGGTGAAGGCTGACCAAGTGGAGAAATTGTCAGCGGTGACACATATGCGGTTTAAGATAGTGATGGAGAGATAATCGAATCAGTTCGAATGTGGTGCGAATAACCTCGAATAGGTTACGGTTTGAAGGACAAAAGGTTGATATGGTTTGATAGATGCTTCTAGGGATGCTCCCTGGAAGCAGAGGCGGTTTGATATGGTAATTGATGTTGAATTGATTGATAAGTAGTCGTTGTGTCAAAAGCAGTTATAAAAATGGGTGGTTGATGCTGTGGTCTGGTTCCCTTATGATGGTGAGTATGGCAAATCAGGTGCTGGGAAAATTTGATGAGGGGATCGAGAAGTTGAATGCTTCTACTGGCAACGTGGGGGGAAATGTGGTGAAGGGGTTGGCGGATGTGGGTAAAGCGGCAACTGTAGATGTAGTCCGAGGAGTAGCTAGTGCACCACTAGACATATTGAAGGGAATATTGGGTGGAGCACCGGCACCGGCTAGTGGAGATAAATCGGGAGAGGTGGGGATAGAACCGGTGAGTGGAGGTGGACCGGTGTCACAGACAGGACAGCAGGCTGGTGGAGATGGACAGATGTCACCAGAATTGGCGCAAAAGATTGAAGAGGACCGGAGGAAGGTGGCGGAGAGACTGCGGCAGCACCGGATGATATTGGAGCAGGAACGGGAACGATATGAAGAAAGCAAACGGGAGGATGAAGAGGACAAACAGCAGGAAGAGCTAGAAAAGCATGAAGAACAGAAAGATCAGATAAAACAGATTGAGGTGAAGAAGAAGAAAGAATCCCTGGCGGTGACAAATGCGAAGCAGTCTGGGGGCACGGCGGAGACGGGGAAGAAGAAGTATTGAGAACAGGGTGGGGGAATTAACCTAATTGACCTAATTAATCTAATGCTAGGGATTAGGCGGTTGGCAGTAGAGGTTAGAGGAGATAGAAAAGGTAGGGGAGATAGAGTAGTTAGGGGATGTAGAGAGGTGGGGGGGTGATGATCTGGTTGCGATGTGGCTCGGGGATTGATATAGTTGCGGCATGAGATTGTATAACTCACTAACGCGGAAAGTGGAAGAGGTGGTGCCTAGGGAGGATAAAAAGATAGGCATGTATACTTGTGGCCCGACGGTGTATTTTTATCCACATATTGGTAATTGGCGGACGTTTGTGTTGGGAGATTTGTTGGTGCGGGCGCTAAAGTACGAAGGATATTCTGTTGATTACCTGATGAATATTACAGATGTGGGACATTTGACTGGGGATAATTTGGGTGATGCCAGTAGTGGGGATGATCGGTTGGAGAAGGCAGCCAAACGAGAGGGACGGACAGCCGGGGATATTGCTGAGTTTTATACTAAGGATTTTTTGGCCGGTTATGAAAAGTTGAATTTAACCTGGCCGAATGAGAAAAGGTTTTGCAAGGCAACGGAACATATTCAAGGGCAAATAGATTTGGTGAAGCGGATTGAAGAGAAAGGGTTCACTTACCGGATTAGTGATGGGATTTACTTTGATGTGAGAGCGTATGAGGCCGCGGGAAATAAATATGGGTTGATGTCGAACTTGCATGTTGATAACACTGAAGCACGGATTGCTGAGAATGATGAGAAAAAGGATAAGCGAGATTTTGCGTTGTGGAAATTCTCACCAGCTGGTGAAAAAAGGCAGATGGAGTGGGAGAGCCCATGGGGAATAGGATTCCCAGGTTGGCACGTTGAGTGCTCGGCGATGAGCATGAAGTATCTGGGGGAACAGTTTGATATTCATGTGGGAGGGGAGGATCATAAGTCGACGCATCACCCCAATGAGATTGCCCAGAGTGAAGCGGCGACGGGAAAGAAACCATTCGTGCGCTATTGGGTGCATGGAGCTTTCTTACTGGTAGATGGAGGGCGGATGGGAAAAAGTTTGGGGAATGCGTATACGTTGGCTGACATTGGGGAGCGGGGGTATAGCCCGATGGATCTAAGGTACTTTTATTTAACCGGGCATTACCGAAAACAGTTGAACTTTACGTGGGAGGCTCTTGGGGCAGCGAAGACTGCTCTGAGAAAGCTGGTGGGTCATGTAGAAAAGATAAGAGTTAAGAATAAAGAATTAAGAATTAAGCAGGACGGGGATTTGGGTCGGGTTGCTTTGGGGTTTGGTGAAAAATTTAGGGAGGCAATAGATAATGATTTGAATATGCCTGAAGCGCTGGCGGTGGTGTGGCAGATGCTGGGGAGTGAGCTTGGTGATGAACAGAAGTATGGGCTGCTAATTGATTTTGATCGAGTGTTGGGGTTGGGACTTGAGAATTCAGCTAGAAAATTCGGAACAGAAGAGAAGGTACCTGAAGAAGTCGTAAGGTTGGTGAAGCAAAGAGAGGAACTTAGAAAAGAGAAGAAGTGGGAGGAGGCGGATAAGGTAAGGGATGAGATTGAGAAGCTGGGGTGGGTGGTGGAGGATACAGCAGAAGGGGGTAAGGTGAGGAAGAGAGATTAGGGAAGATGTTTTGCGACATGGACCGGAGCTGCCAGAGTTGGTTTGGGTGGTGGTGGAAGGTGGTGATGAAGGCTCAAAGTTGGTTAAGGAGTGGGCTGGGGCAAGGAAGTGGCTTATTTGATGATCTGTGAGAGGAGTTTGAGCCCGTGCTGAGGGTAGATGTGGTCAAAGGAGAAGATGGTATCTAGATGAAGCTCTTTGGCGATGACGATATTGTTACAGTCAGTAAGAGAGACTCGCTTAGAGGGGATAGAGTTAAATAGGGTGATGGTTTTTCCAGTGATTTTTTCGGATGAATAAATGCGCTGAATGTCTAAACCGGAAAGCAGAGAAAAGAATTTACGAGCGTGAGCTTTGCCAAGATAATAGGTGATTTTGGTGGTGGACTCGCTAATCACGTCCCAGCTGGTGAAGAGACTACGATGGGGGTAATGATCAAGTTGGTGGAGGAGATCTAAACAGTTTTGATGAAGAGCGTCTTTGCGATTGGCCAGGCCAATAAAGGCATCTGAATCAAATAATATTTTCATGAGAAGGGATTATTATTGTACCAGGTATATGTCGTTGGAGCTTAAATCGATAGGAGCGTTTTTAACTGGTTTGGTGCTTTGACCGTATTTGATAAGCATTTTGATGGGGTCTTTGGTGGTTGATTTAGATTGATTGAGGGCTTGGGTTAGGTGTTTTCTGACTGTGGCAGAAAAAGACAATCCGAGTTTTTGGGCAGATTGGTCGATGAGGTATTTAAGATCTGGGGTCAAGAGAACTTGTGTTCTAATCATGTATACACATTACACAATTGTGTATGTTTTGTCAAGACTCGGGTGGTTATTGGATTTGGTATGGGGTAATTGATATGCTGATAGGATGAAGTCGGTGGTGATGTCTATACTGGTTTTATTTTTGTGTATTAATGTGGGGGTGCTTTATTACGTGGTGCTGTTTGGGGATTTTGCCGAGTTTGAGCGGAGAGTGGACCTATTGGAGCAGCGAGTGAGCAGCTTGATTAAGCGGGATGAGCCGGTGTTGCCAGAGGTGAGATCGGTGCCGGATGAGGTGATCCAGTTGACTGACCAGCAGAAGGAGGAATTGGCGCAAATGGCAGCGACGAGCATGGAAGGAGAGATTGGGAAGGTGGTGAAGCAGCAAGTTGCCGATGAGTTAGCAGCCAGCCCCACCCCTGCTGGGGGAGTGAAGGAGGTGTTTGTGCCGTTTGGGCAGGCGAGTGTGACCACGAGTGATTATGGGTGGCGGGACACGGGTTTGCAGGCAGAAGTGAATTTGGGGGCATATGGAGAAGTGAAAACGGTGGTGTTTGAGGCGACAATGAGGTTGCCGTCTGGTAATGGCCAGGTGGAGGCGAGGCTATATAACGCGACTGATGGATGGCCGGTGGCGGGGTCGGAGCTGACTGTAAGCGGGATGGAGGCGGTGTATAAGCGGGGTGGAAACTTGGTACTGCCGGCGGCAAATAAGATCTACAAAGTGCAGATGCGGACGAGCCTTAACTATGAGGGGGTGATGGAGATGGGGAGGATGAAGATAGTGGTGAAGTAGGGTTGATGATGGTCTCATTGTCCTATTGTCACATTGTTAGCAAAGGTGCCAATGGGTAAAGGTGAGTTGGGCGGAAGTTGGGGTGGGAACAAACACAATCAGTGGGAGGTAGGTTTGGTTATCTGTTTGGTGGAGAGGGGGCGGTGGGAACGGGCTGGGGTGTCTGTTGATGATGATTAAGAAAGGCGATATGGGGTGTGGGGGTTGGTGGTTGATCGAAAATGTCGGTGGAGGCGGGAGTTTGGTGGAGAGGAGGTGTGTGGTTGTAGTCGGGTGCTAATGAATTAAGTTGAGCGATAAACCAGGTGCTGCCTGCAAGGGCAACAAGGCTAAAAATGATCCGTCGGAGCTTGTTGAATTTGGCTGGTTGTTCTGGGTGAGGATTTGATGATGGGTCTTGTTCTGGCATGTGAGTATTTTACTTCTTTGTAGCGCGGTTATTAATGTGTCAGTGAGGTGTAGCCTGATTAGCTTGGTTAGATAACTTGTGCATCTAACAGGATTTATGGGGAGGTGGATGAGAGTGATAAGGGAATATAAAGGATTTTATAGGAATGTAGAGGAATATATGGCTAGGTGGTGGGCGTTGGAGTTGGTGATGGTGAAGGAGTGGGTGATGGAGAGGGGGTGGGGGTAGCGGCCCAGTCGGTGCCACCGAGGCCAAACTTGAGGATACCCGATGTCATGTCGGAGCCGTCGGTGAAGAAAGCCTTGCCTTGGAGAGTGTAGGCCGCTGCGGGGAGGTTAGAAAAGGTGGTTTCGTAGTGGGTGTCGGAGCTGGTGAAGGTTTGCTTGGCAGAGCCATTGAGGATAATTTCGAAGCGGTTGATAGTTTTGGTGGTTATAACGTCCATGTTGATCTCGATAGTATCACCGTCGTAGTTGGTTTGATGTTTGGGGTGATTGATGCGGACTGCTGGTTCCAGAATAGGGGTGGGGGTGGTTGTAGGCGTTGGGGAAGGTGTGGATGTGGG
>Ga0210057_1003854_pt1 | contig 20354 bp, 22 predicted proteins | sample CryGeyCG2114_010_2_FD_183968 | JGI IMG/M metagenome (GOLD analysis project Ga0210057, IMG submission 183968) | Groundwater microbial communities from aquifer - Crystal Geyser CG10_big_fil_rev_8/21/14_0.10 (SPAdes) (version 2) | ecosystem: Environmental > Aquatic > Deep subsurface > Groundwater ...
ACAATCACGAAAGAAAACAGTGGGCCAGAAACAAGATGGCTCCCGTTCAGTACCGGGAGCATCTTCTCACGAAGTCGAGCGTGGGAGTGGGTTTCGAAAGTGTCCACTAAATGGGGTACAGATCACAGAACAGAAATCAACGGCTTTGAACCAACGGCGGAGTGGGCGGCGCTTTGCGCCGCCCACAATGTTCGGATTATCTTCTCCTGGCATGCCAGAGGAATGATGTAGCTTTCATCAGTGACAATAGTTAAAGCCCGATGATGTTTAACATCATCGGGCTTTCTTGTACGAGGTACGAGACTACCTCATACGGGAGAAACGCAGTCGTTGGGATTGAGGACTACGTTGAACAGTTCCGCGAGTGGAGCCAGTGCGCGTCCCAGCATTTTGCCGAAACGATCCACGATTCATCATGTGAATTGTTCCGCTGGAACCCTGCATAGTTCCTCGCGAGCGCTCCGAAAACGATCCGGAATTGCTGCGAGAGTGGAGCGCGGAAGGCGGCGCGGGATCACCACAGTCAAAATTCACGTTGACGCTTTGTGCGCCACTGCCATTGCCATGATCATAGCCAAAACGGTTCGAGCCGTAGTGACCATAAGCACGTCGTGTTCGCCCACTGTATCGGCCATACACGTAGTGACCGACACCGGGGTCGTAGTAGCTATCCACATAGACCGGATAGCCGTATTCGTCGACGAGCGTCGCGCCGGGATGAGTGTGCACGGCGACCCAAGGCGTCTTGCACCCGACAAAGAAAAAAAGTGAAAAAATGCAGAGAGAAAAAAGGAAAAAACGAGACATAGTCGTCCTCCAGTTTTGAGTCGAATCATTCGACTCGGGGTTAGGTTTTCAAATAACAATCAATCTATAGCAAGATTATAACATGAATATAAGCAATTTGTCAAGTATCAAGAAAACGCGGAAAAAGGCCTTAAAAAGGGCTTTGTATGAACCTTTTTCTTTGCTACGATGAGCAAATGCAGGAATATATTACAGAAGCATTGGTGCTTGATAAGGAGGAAAAGGGAGAGCTCGATGAACTCGTAACACTGTTTACACCTCATTTAGGGAAGGTGGTGGCAAAAATTATGAGTGGGAAAAAAATCACCTCAAAACTTTCCGGACACCTTGAACCTGGGTATCATACACACGTTCGATTAATTCAGAAAAATGCTATACACATTGGCGACGCTTTGAAGCGAGCGATGCACACGCGTGACATGAGTATTCTGCGACTTGTGAAAGCAATGACTTACGAACACCACAGCGATCCCGATTTATGGCGAGCGCTCAAAGAAAAGAGTGATGGGAAAAAACTGTTAACTATTTTTGGCTTCGATGCCGAATCAGCCATGTGCTATATCTGCAATGTACGTGAACCAGCATATTTTGTATTTCAAGATGCTATGTATTGCTGTAATCAATGCTTTCCCGGAACGCTCTCTCTAAATGAATATTACAAACTGCCGCTTTCTGAAAAAAAAGAAAATCGGTATACTAAATAAAGAAATGCCGCCACTAAAACTTATTTTTGGAATAGTAGGTTTTTTTATTCTTCTTGCCGTTGTGGTAACAGGATATGTTTTGTTGCACAACGAAGAAACAACACCAGGTCTTGATATTATCATTGAAGCACCGACTCGCGTCTTAATAGGAACGCCATTTGATGTAACGGTTAAGGTGCTAAACAATTCACGCAATATTTTAACCGATGCGAGCGTAAGTGTTGAATTACCCGAGGCAATGATTTTCGTCTCCGATGCTATTGAAAAGCGAAGAGAATCATTTGAACTTGGAAACCTTGGCGTACAAAGCCTTTCGCAGGAAACATTCACCGTTCTTGCGCTTGAGGACGAAAACACTCTAAAAGAAATTAAAACCACTGTTTCATATACACCCGCTTCGCTAAATACACGGTTTGAAAAAGAAGAAACAGCACTGATCGAAATAGGCGAATCAGGAATTCAAGTTGACATCACTATCCCTAAAAAGATATTTAATGGAGAAACATTTGATCTCGATCTTACGTATAAAAATATTTCAGAAAGTGACATAAAAGATTTAGTATTGAGCATTGCATACCCGCAGTCATTTGTGTATGAAAGCGCGACGCTAAAACCAGATCAAGGAGACAGCACTTGGAAATTAGGAGACGTGAATAAAAATAAAAGTTTCGATTTTACGGTGAAGGGAAGTATCGTTGGCATCGAACAGGCGAATTATGAATTTACGATTCAAATGGAACGTGAATTTTTTGGCAATCGATATGTAATCGCGAAGAAGACGGGTCGTCTGGAAGTAATCGAATCACCGCTTTCGTTAGTTATCGAAGCAGATGGAGGAAAGAGTGGTGCTGCTGAAATCGGGAGGGCAATAAAATACAAATTAACATTTACCAACAACACAGATGTTACGCTCGAGGATATTATCGTAAAAGCGCGTTCCTTTGGAGAATTGATTGACATTGCTCGCGTGGGTCCGGGAGCAGGCGTCTTTTCGAGTGTAGACAACTCAATTCACTGGAATGCCTCAAACATACCCCTCTTGAAGGCGTTACCTCCGCGTTCGTCTGCATCGGTTGATTTTACAATGCAACTCATTGACGCATTTCCGATTCGAAGAATAAGCGACAAGAACTATACCGTTCGTGTAGAAGTAGAAGTTGAATCAACAACTGTTCCACAGCACATCCCCATCAACAGAACCATCGGCGTTGCTGAAAACGTAACTAAAGTAAGCGGAGATATGCAGTTTGATCAACTGGGTTTGTTTAGAGACGCGGCCGCGGGAATTTTAAATAAAGGTCCCTTGCCGCCAAAAGTAAGAGAAACGACAGAGTATACTATTCATTGGCAGATATCGAGTTCGGCAACCGATCTTAAAGATATAGAGCTCTTCGGCGTTTTGGGTGATAACGTGAATTTCACGGGAGTGGTAAAAAGCAATAATGGGATATTACCGGAGTTCAATATACGCACACAAATGGTGGAATGGAAAGTTCCTCACGTTCCTGCGACAACAGGAATAATAGGCGAACCAGTAGAAGCTATTTTCCAGGTTGCGCTCACCCCTTCGATTCTGCAAATTGGTAACGTGCCCGTGTTAATTAAAAGCGTAACCGCAAAGGCAACAGATGGATTCACTGGAGTTACATTTGAGCGAACTGATGGGCCGATACTAACTAACTTGAGCGATGACCCAACGGTTGACTCGGAACAGGGAAGAGTGGTTCAATAATCGTCCATGAAGAAAGACAAGAAAACAACCGTCACGATGGATGCAATTACCAGTCTCGCAAAGAGGCGTGGGTTTATCGTTCCCGGTTCTGAAATTTATGGCGGTCTCGCGAATGCATGGGATTATGGACCGCTTGGCGTAGAACTTAAAACCAACATTAAAATGGAATGGTGGAGTAGGTTTGTGCGTAAGCGAGCTGATGTTGTAGGTATTGATTCGGCGCTCCTTATGAATCCAAAAGTATGGGAAGCGAGCGGCCACTTGAAAGAATTTACTGATCCACTAGTGGAATGTAAAAAATGCCACAATCGATTCCGAGCAGATCATCTTAAAGAACAGAAATGCCCCGACTGCGGAGGAGAGCTTACAGAAGAGAAGCAATTTAATATGATGCTCCAAACGTTTCTTGGTCCCGCAGAAGAGCAAGCAAATAAAGTGTACTTTCGCCCTGAAACAGCACAGGGAATGTTTGTTAATTTCAAAACCGTTCTCGATACATCACGTAAACGACTTCCATTTGGTATCGCGCAAATCGGAAAAGCATTTCGGAATGAAATTACGCCTGGGAATTTTATTTTCCGCACGCGTGAATTTGAACAAATGGAAATTGAATATTTTATTAGAGAAAATGAATGGGAAACACATTTTGACCACTGGCTCCTGGAAATGAAACGATGGCTCAAAGACTTAGGTGTTGATGAAGCGCGTCTTCATTATGAAGACATTCTCGATGGTGAACGAGCGCACTATTCAAAGCGAACAGTTGATATTGAGTACAATTTTCCTTTTGGGCAAAAAGAGCTTTACGGACTTGCGTATCGCGGTGACTTTGATTTGAAGAGTCATATGGAGGCAAGTGGTATTGATCTGCGATACACCGATCCCGAAACGAATGAGCGATTCTTACCACACGTAATTGAGCCAACGTGGGGTGTTGATCGAACTGTGCTTGTTGCGATGCTTGAAGCATATACCGAAGAAGAAGTAGCGACAACAAAAAAAGGTGAGACTGAATCACGCGTCGTTATGAAATTTCCAACATGGCTAGCACCGATAAAAGTTGCAATTCTGCCACTTATGAAAAAAGAACAACTGGTGAATAAAGCAAAAGAAATTTTCACAAACCTTTCAGAGAACGTCACGTGCGACTATGACGAAACGCAAAGCATTGGGAAGCGTTATCGAAGACAAGACGAAATTGGAACACCGTTTTGTGTTACAGTTGATTTCGAATCATTAGAAGATAATGCGGTAACCATTCGTGAACGTGACTCAATGCAACAGGAACGAATACCCATCGACGATCTTGAGAAATACATTGAGAATAAATTGAAAGATAACTAAAACGGAGAGTAACCCTCTCCGTTTTAGTTAAAGGGGAGATGTGATAAACTAATCAGCATATGAAAAAACCATTCAAAAAAATCATACTCCCAAACGGCATGCGAGTTATTCTCGTACCCAATCAAAAAAGTCTTGCTACCACAGCGTTGGTACTTGTTGAAGCTGGTTCAAAATATGAAAGCAAAACAATCAATGGACTTTCGCACTTCCTTGAGCATATGTGCTTTAAGGGAACAAGCAAACGTTCGCAATTTGGAAAAATTGCCGAAGAGCTTGATGGATTGGGGGCAGACTACAATGCATTTACAGGCCAGGAATGGACAGGGTATTACGCAAAAGTACAAAAAGAACACGGGAGAAAAGCGCTCGAAATTATCTCAGACTTGTTCTTAAACCCGATTTTTAATGAAAATGAGATTGAAAAAGAACGTGGCGTAATCATTGAAGAGATTAATATGTATGAAGATCTTCCTATGAGAAACGTCCAAGACATTTTTATGGAATTGCTCTACGGCGATCAACCAGCAGGATGGAATATTGCCGGTAAAAAAGAAATCATCAAAAAGCTGAAAAAAAACGATTTCATAAAATATCGAAACGAACACTACGTTGCAAAAGCAACAGTCCTCATTGTTGCAGGAGCATTTAATGAACGTCAGGTAATGCAGGATATTAAAGAGCATTTCAAAGAAGCGAATATTGGTAAAAAAGCTCCAAAAATTAGGACAATTGAAAAGCAAACCAAGCCGAACGTTCAACTTAAATATAAAAAATCGGACCAAACCCACCTCGTGTTAGGATTTCGTGCGTTCGACGCAAAAGACAAACGACAATACGCACTCGAAATGCTTTCAGGTATTTTGGGAAGTGGTATGAGTTCTCGTCTTTTCAAACGCATTAGGGATGAACTGGGAGCTGCATATTATGTGCGTTCAGGCGTAGATCTCTATACTGATCATGGCTATATTGCGGTTTCCGCTGGCGTTGATCACAAAAAACTAAAAATAGTAATCCAGGCTATTCTTGAAGAATTTAAAAGATTCAAAACGCAATTAGTGGGAGATGTAGAGTTAAAGCGTGCAAAAGACTATGTAAGCGGGAAAACAATTTTGGGACTTGAATCAACTGACGCGCTCGCAATGTTTTTTGGTGGACAAGAAATTATGCATGAACCACTAAAAACTCCAGAAGAAACTTTGCAGAAAATGAAGAAAATTAAAGCAGAAGATATTAAGGCAGTTGCACAAGAAATCTTTAAGAAAAATACGATGAACCTCGCTCTTATTGGTCCATATAAAGACAAGAAGGAGTTTGAAAAAATACTAACAATCTAGCATGCTAATACATTCTGGAGTATAATGGATGATATGAAGAGGCTTTCGAAAGCAGAACGCATTCGAAATGGGAAAATTGCATCATTTTTTTTAGCACTCGCAGCGCTCACGATTATTGTTGGCGTGGTTGTCATTCTTGATTCTCAAGATGGAGATCACATGGCGACCATTTTTGTGAGCGAAGCACCTCCATCACCCCCGCCAACACCACCGCAGCAACCACCACCTCCGCCCCCTCCACCACCAGCACCAACAGCAGATATAAAGGCGAATGGTAGCGACGGACCTATTTCTCTTGAGTTCAATACATCCGCAACAATTGCGTGGAATTCAACCAATGCAAATAGTTGCACCATAACGCCTTCAGGAGCAACGGGTATTTCGGGATCAGAATCAACAGGTAATCTTACTGCAGATGTAACGTACCTTGTAAATTGTTCAGGAGATGGAGGTTCGGTAAATGACTCTGTTTTTATTGATGTTGCAGCTGCTCCACCGCCACCGCCACCGCCACCTCCACCATCACCATCACCAAATCCTACACCCACACCTACTCCTACACCACCACCGACTCCTACGCCATCTCCAGCAGTAACACCAACGGTAGTGATTCAAGCTAATGGAGGAGAAGAGGGAATTACAATAAACGAAGGAGAAGCAGCGGTAATTTCATGGGCATCATCAAATGTTGATACATGTAATGTTTCGCCAAGGGGATGGACTGGCTTAAGTGGATCACAGACAACCGGAACACAAACAAACACAACAACATATACAGTAAGTTGTGCAGGATCGGCAGGATTAGTGAGTGATTCGATAATCGTAACAGTTATACCACGCCCCGTCGCACCACAACCAACTCCAACTCCACCTCAACCAACACCGCCCCTGCCTCCTCTTCCGCCAATCACCATACAACCAACTCCGCAGCCAACATCGCCGCCAGCCCCCGGAACGATTACGATTAGTAATTTAACCTTTATGGTTCAAGCGCGATCGGTAACGATAACATGGAATACTGTATTACCAGCAAACTCAATTGTAACGTATGCAGGGCCCGATGGAGTTGAACACACCATGGTTAATGGTACATTCACTGTGGATCACAAAATTGAAATACAGGAAGGCATTGAACCTGGAACAGGATATCGAATCACGGCAAGTTCAGTAACGCAGACAGGAGAAACGGGAAGTCAAGAAGGTATTGTAGTAACTTCAACAAGTGGCGCAACAACGCCGACGCCACCAACAAACACAAATCAACCATCATTCTTCAGACGTATATTTGGTGCGCTAGTCAGATTTCTTGGATTCTAAATCAAAAAAATCGCAGCAATTCCAGCGGCTTTTTGATGTAAAACTTGTAGTGCGTGTCGTGAACAAGGTACACTATCAAGCATATGAAGCCGTATTACATAACGACAACACTGCCGTATGTCAATGCAAAGCCGCATATAGGATTTGCTCTTGAGATTGTACAAGCTGATATTCTTGCACGCCATAAGCGCAATGAGGGACGTGAGGTATTTTTTAATACAGGAACTGATGAGCATGGATTGAAAATTTACCAAAAAGCCCAGGAGGAAAAAATGGAAACGCAGGCATATACAGATAAATATGCTGCAACATTTGATAACCTAAAGAAGGCATTAAATTTAAGTTATGATAACTTCATTCGCACCACAGACGAAAGCCATAAAAAAGCAGCGCAAGAATTTTGGAGACGATGCGGAAAAAATGGTGATATTTACAAAAAAAATTACAAACTGAAATACTGTGTTGGATGTGAGTTAGAAAAAACGGATTCAGAATTAGAAAAAGGAAGATGCAGCATTCACCCTAACCTCGAAGTTGAAGTAATCGAAGAGGAAAATTATTTTTTCAAATTTTCCAAGTATCAAGAAAAACTGCTTGCGTTATATAATGACAAACCAGAATTTGTTATTCCGCAATTTCGCCTGAATGAAGTAAAAAGATTTATTGAAAATGGGCTTGAAGATTTTAGTATTTCACGCCTGAAAGAAAAAATGCCGTGGGGAGTCTCTGTACCTGGTGACGAAACACAAGTGATGTATGTGTGGTTTGATGCGCTTATTAACTATATTTCAGCGCTGGGATGGCCTGATGAGGATGGATTGTTTAAAACATTTTGGCCCGGTGTCCAGGTTGCCGGGAAAGACAATGTTCGTCAGCAATCAGCTATGTGGCAGGCGATGCTTATGTCAGCAGGGCTAGCGCCATCAAAACAGATTTTTATTCATGGATTTATTACAAGCGGCGGCCAAAAAATGAGCAAAAGCCTTGGTAACGTTATTGATCCATTTGAAATCGTTGAAAAGTATGGAACCGATGCGGTACGATATTTTCTTGCACGCCACATTCATCCTTTCGAAGATAGTGATGTGACTACGGAACGGTTTAAAGAAGCCTACAACGCCGACCTTGCAAATGGCATTGGTAATTTTATAGCACGCATAACAACACTTGGTGAAAAAGCAGGAACAATACCCGAGCAGAAAGTTGAACTAGGGATACAAAAAATAGTCAAAGAGATAAAAAGCGAAGTTTTTGGAAAACTTTGTGAATACAAATTTAACGAAGCGCTTGAGAGTATTCAACGACTTATCTCGTATGGAGATCGCTATATCAACGATCATAAAGTCTGGGCAATAAAAGACGAAAATGCTAAAAAAACAAAAATCTACCAGGTAGCAACACTTGCGCGGGAATCAGCACAATTATTTGAAGTTTTTATACCAGAAACAGCGGAAAAAATAAGACGATGCTTTGAAAAAGGAGGAAAAGGCATAAAAATAACAAAAACGGGAATATTGTTCCCGCGAGTAGAATAGAAAAGAGGCGGCGAAGAATCTTCTGCCTGATTGATAGGAGAATAGGGGAAGATAGTAGGTAGGAAAGATCCGCCGCCGCGCAAAGCTGTTCAAGTCGAATGAAGTACTGATTAGACAATATAAAAAAAAGAATGAAAAGTCAACCCTATATAGATTGTCATACCCACGCCCACTTCGCGGCGTTTAAGGACGATTATAAGGAAGTAATAGAACGCGCACTCGACAATAGCGTCTGGGTGGTAAATGTCGGAACACAAATTGACACCTCGCGTCGTGCTATCGAAGTCGCGCACGAATTTCCCGAAGGAGTGTTCGCAACCATTGGCCTTCACCCAACACACACCGACAAATCATTTCACGACAAACAAGAACTTGCTTTGCCCTCCGAAGCCGTGGCGAAGGAGGAGGGCGATAATGCGGCGCTGGAATTTACAAGTCATGGTGAAGTGTTTGATTATGATGCCTATAAAAAACTAGCAGAAGATCCAAGAGTGGTCGCGATAGGTGAGTGCGGGTTGGACTACTTCAGGTTAAATGAGGATTCAAAAGAAAAACAAATACAAGCATTCCGTGATCAAATTCGACTCGCACACGACGTTCAAAAACCGCTCATGATCCATTGCCGCGACGCCTTCGATGATCTTATCAAAATTTTGGAATCAGAAACGGAAAAACTCAACGAAAAACCAGGTATCATTCACTTTTTCACCGGCACCAAAGAGCATGCAGAACAACTTGTCGAGATGGGATGGTACTTCACGTTTGGTGGTGTTATTACGTTTACTCGCGATTATAATGAAGCAATCAACCTAATTCCGATGGAGAAAATATTGAGCGAAACCGACGCTCCATACGTAACGCCCGCACCATACCGAGGCAAGAGAAATGAACCAGTCTACGTAATCGAAGTGGTCAAAAAACTCGCCGAATTAAAAGGCGTAAGCGAAGAGGAAATGAAAAACCAAATTTTTGAAAATGCAACAAAAATCTTTAATTTCACGGTAAATTGATATAGCATATAGGTCATATGAACGGCTACAACCCGAAAGAGATTGAACAAAGATGGCAAAAGCGTTGGATTGAAGAAAAAACCTACAAAGCCGAGGAGAAATCTAGCAAAGAAAAATACTACCAGCTCGAAACCTTTCCCTATCCATCGGCGGCGGGTCTCCACGTTGGCCACCCAAAAGGATATATCGCGGAAGACATCCACGCGCGGTTCATGCGTATGAAGGGCAAGGAAGTGCTCTACACGATGGGATGGGACGCGTTTGGACTCCCCACGGAAAATTATGCAATCAAAATCGGCAAAAGCCCGAAAGAGGTGGCGGAGGAAAATATTAAAAACTTCAAACGCCAGGTACAAATGTTCGGGCTCTCGTATGATTGGGATCGAGAGATTAATTCATCAAGTCCGGAGTACTACAAATGGACCCAGTGGCTTTTTATTCAGCTTTTCAAAAAAGGATTGGCGTATCGTAAAAAGGCAAACGTAAACTGGTGCCCGAGTTGTAAGACCGTCCTCGCAAATGAGCAGGTAGTGGACGGCGCATGCGAGCGATGCAAAACGATCGTCGAGCAAAAAGAGATGGAACAGTGGTTTTTGAAAATCACGGACTATGCGGAGCGCCTCATTAACGACCTGAATTCGCCAGTTGGTGAACTCGACTGGCCGGAGCCAACCATCAAGCGCCAACTCGACTGGATTGGAAAATCCGTTGGTGTGTCAATAACTTTCCCACTTGCAAGTATTCCAGGACAAGACGATGGAAAACATTCCGTAGAAATTTTCACCACCCGTCCCGATACGCTCTTCGGCGCAACGTTTATCGTGATCTCACCAGAGCTTGCAGAAAAATGGATAAATGTCGGCTGGCAGGCGCCCGAGGAAGTAAGAAATTATATAAAAGAAAGCCTGAAAGGCACCGAGCGGGAGCGACTAGAAAATGCAGATGATAAAACGGGCGTTGATACGGGAATAAAAGCAGTGAACCCTGGAACAAAAGAAAAAATACCTGTCTGGGTTGCGGATTATGTACTGGGGAGCTATGGTACAGGCGCCATCATGGCCGTCCCCGCACACGATGATAGAGATCTACAATTTGCGAAAAAATTCAAATTACCAATTAAAAAAGTAATTGAGCCAGAAACACCCCAAACCGTTGCAAGAAATGCAGAAGATATCGCGATGGAAGTAGGCTCCGAAATAAAAGTAGTAAGTGAGTGCTATGGAGGCGAGGGAACACTCGTGAACTCCGGCGACTTCAATGGAAAAACTTCAGAAAGTGCTCGAAAATTAATCACCGACAAAGTTGATGGCAAGGAAAAAACACAATACAAACTTCGCGATTGGTCTGTCTCGCGCCAGCGCTACTGGGGAACGCCTGTCCCAGTAATTCACTGCGAGAAATGTGCCCTTCAAGATCCTTCGGGGCAGGGCATTGTCCCCGTTCCCGAAGATCAACTCCCCGTTCTTCTTCCCGAACTCGAAGATTATCGCCCGAAAGGTGTCCCACCGCTCGCAAGTTCAGAAGAATTTATCAATATTCCATGTCCGAAATGCGGAGGACAAGCAAGGCGTGATCCGGAAACACTCGACACATTCGTCGATTCCTCATGGTACTTTCTTCGCTACACCGATCCGCACAATGAAGAGCAACCCTTCGAAAAACTCAAAGTAAATCACTGGATGCCCGTTGATCTCTATGTAATCGGCGCAGAACATACCGTACTTCACCTGCTCTATGCCCGTTTCATTACAAAATTTTTGCACGACGAAGGATATCTGAATACAATAGAACCATTTTTGAAACTTCGCCACGTCGGCCTTATTCAAGGAAGCGACGGACAAAAAATGTCGAAGTCACGCGGCAATGTGGTAAATCCCGACGAAGTTGTCGGTGAGTTTGGCGTAGACGCATTTCGGCTTTATGAAATGTTTATGGGCCCGTTTGAGCACGGCCAACCGTGGGACCCGCAGGGAATCCTCGGCACCGAGCGGTTTTTGAAAAAAATATGGACTTATGTGGAAATATGGAAAAAGAATTACGAAGCAGACGGAGGAAAAGGATATGATGAACAAAACACAAATGGGGAAATTGAAAAATTGCTCAATAAGACAATAAAAAAAGTAGAAGAAGACATTAAAAGTTTTTCTTTTAACACAGCAATTTCAGCCCTAATGATTTTTACCAATAAAATACGAGAGGAATTGAGTACAGGATTTAAAAAAAACACCCCCTTAACTATTCTTCAGCTCGAGAAATTCATCAAAATCCTCCATCCCTTCGCACCTCACATAACGCAAGAGCTTTGGGAACAGCTTGGAAACGATACTACACTCACCTTTGAGCCATGGTCGCAGTATGATGAAAAACTTCTGAAAGAAGAAACGATAACAATTGCAATTCAAATCAATGGAAAAACGAGAGATACCGTTCATGTTCAGCGAGGGAGTTCAAAAGAAGACGTAGAAAAGGTAGTATTAGAAAATACGATTGTGCAAAAATGGATAAAGGATAGTGAAATTGAAAAATTTATTTTTGTTCCCGATCGTCTCGTTAATATATGCCTAAAGGAGTAATCATCACCGTCGTTATTGTATTCATGATTCTGGTTATCGGAGTCTTGGTTATATTAGCAACAACATCATCGGACGGAGAAGTGCCCTCGGACAATGCGACGACCACCGTTGAGGGCGATGTAAGCACAGAAACAGAACCAGTACAAAGACGGGGATTGTTCGAATTTTTTGGATGGAATCTCGGTGGTAGCAATCCGCCAGCACGCGAGGTAGAGACCTCGTCTAGTGGTTCATCTTCTAATACAGGAAATGGAATTCGCGACGAAGATATTCCACATGGATACACACGCGCTGACCTCTCGCAATATTTTGGAAAAATAACCGTTGACGATGTGAGACGCCCAAATCTAAACAGCGCTCCGCCATTCATCTACACAATAGTCATTGCCGGCCATACTGGAGAGACGCGTGTCCCGGTTACTAATTGGAAACTGCAAACAAATCACGGTTCAGTATTTATTCCGAAAGGGGACATAACACTTTCACCAGATACGAATGTGAGCGGGGAAGCCATTTCTCTGCGTGATGGTGAAGTGCTTTTCCTGCACACCAACACACCGCCACACGCCATTAACTTTCGGTTGAATAAGTGTACGGGATATCTTAACGAGGAAGGATTTCTCCCAAAATTACCACAGGAGTGTCCGGAGGTATTTAAAACACGATCAGAGCTTTCACTCTTTTCTGCAGAATGTCAGGATTATGTTTTGTCGCTCGGCAGATGCGAAGGGCCGCTTTCACGCATACCAGAATTTAATGACGGTCACTGCTTTGCAACACTCTTAACGCGCGCAGAATACCGCGGTTGCTTTAACGCACACCGGAACGACAGTGATTTTGCGCGCAACGAATGGCATGCATGGCTTGGCACAAACGCACGAGAATTTTCAGATATCTTTGATTCTCGTCACGATAGAGTGCTTCTCCTCGACGATCGAGGAAAAATCGTAGATGAGTTTTTTTATTAGTTGATAGTGGGTAGTTTTTAATGAGTAGTAAAACATTTGAGTCAAGAAACGGGAGCATCTGCCAACTACCAACTAACTTACTTCCGCTCAGTAAGAACGAGTTTCTTTTTTAACGTCTTCTTCTTGCGAAGAATAGTAAAGTGAATAGTATCGCCAACTTCTTTTTCTTCGAGCGCATCTTGAATAGTATAGTCAGAAGTTATCTTCTGCCCATCGCATTCCACAATAATATCGCGTTCACGAACATCTGCCTTCGCCGCAGGACTTTCCGGAATAACTGCCTGTGCATGAGGCATGGAACCAAAAACGAGCGCACCTTCAGAAACAGGCAAATCAAGACGTCGTTGCAGTGGTTCATCAATCATGACATAGCGAAGCCCCAAAAGGGGACGCCTAATTCTTCCGTGTATCTTTAAGTCTTTGAGATCGCGCTTCACTGCGTTAATAGGAATGGCAAAGCTCAAATTTTGCGCACCATAGACAATCGCGGCATTAATACCAATTGCGTGCCCATGTAAGTTAACCAATGGCCCGCCGGAATTACCAGGGTTAATTGCAGCATCTGTTTGAATAAGTCCACGAAGCTCTTGAAGCGGTTGTCGAGGATCATTATCAGCATTCGCTTGAATAGCGCGCGCAAGTCCGGAAATAATGCCGCGTGAAACAGTATTCTTAAAAAGCCCCAGAGCATTACCAATAGCAAGAACTTCTTGCCCCAGAACAATATCATGAGAATCACCGAGAGGAACGGCGGGAAGCTCAAGTGCGTCAGAGCCACTTACCGAGTGAAGTTTTACAATAGCAACATCTTCAATCGGATCACGTGCCAAAACCTCAACAGTATAATGCTTACCGTCATCAATCACGGCGGTGTATTCTGCTCTCGGATCAACAACGACATGTTTGTTGGTAACAACAATGCCATCACTGCTGACCAAAAATCCCGAGCCACCGCCAACTTTAATCATGCCGTGTGCATTAAGCATTTCCTTCGGTACGCGAAGGTGATGATTTTTATCAAGCGGTAAAAACGGGACCATATCTGGTGGGATATCTTTTTCAATTGCTTTTATCGATTTTGCAATCGTAATCGAAACCACCGAGGGCATTACATTTTTTACGGTATCAATAATAGGTGAATGTTCTTGTTGCATATAAATTACTGTAGCAAAAATATGAAAATCAAACTAATCCCCAATACGAGAAAGTACATCTTGCAAGTCTTTAGGAAGGTCAATTTCAAAGGCAAGAATGTTTCCATCGACGTCTTTGAAAGAAAGTGAATATGCGTGCAAAAATTGTCGCTTCAATCCTAGCTCCATTGCAGGCCTTCCGCCGTAGAGCCGATCACCGACAACCGCGTGATGAATAGCGGCAAGGTGAACACGAATTTGGTGTGTCCGCCCAGTCTCGATCTTAACATCAAGAAGCGCAAAAGTATCAGCAAATGTTTTCCGGATCTTCCAATGCGTCGTTGCGGGTGTCCCTGTTTTATGAGATCGATCAACTTTACGCTTCACCGTTCTTTTAAGCGAAACGTTGATAGGGAATGTAATCGTCCCCGAGCGCTCTTTGGGAATACCAAGAACGAGTGCTAAATATTGTTTTGAAATTGTATGTTGAGCAAACTGTGCCTTCAGGTTATAAAACGCTTCCTCTGTGCGTGCGGCAACCATGAGGCCCGAAGTATCTTTATCAAGCCGGTGAACCAAGCCCGGACGTTCCTCGTGGTCACCAACTAGTTTCATTTCAGGAAAGTGAGCAAGAAGCCAATTAACAACAGTATAATCGCGGTTAAATTTTGTTGGATGAGATAAAATGCCGGCGGGTTTTTCAATCACAACAACATTTTGATTTTCAAAAACCAGCGTAAGCGGAACTGAAGCATTAGGAGCCACCAGGGCTTGTTTCGTTTGCTTGCGCTCTGCGAACGCAACGCGATCATTCTCGCGAACCCTTTGGCTTGATTTCAGAATCTTTTTTGCATTAATAAAAACCGACCCGCCCTTAATGAGAAGTTGAATAGTAGCGCGGGGAAGATTTAGCTGCTTTGAGAGAAATACATCAAGGCGCTCTCCGTGATTGCGTTGTTCTGCCGTAAAGACTGCCATGTGATGTATCCTAGCAGAAGCGCCATAAAATGTAATGTTTTTTTGGCAGGAAAAAAATAGAGAAAATGGAACATCAAAAAAAGCGCCAAGTGAAGCTTGGCGCCGTTGAATGTGGATTAGAGAAAGAACTCGCGACCTAATGAAAGAACAAAAGGAGAATTCCTCCCAAAAACTCTGCGATAAAAAGAGTAACAACAAGATAGAGTATGAAAACCGCAAATGATCCCATGAGCGATTGCCTTTGCTCGAAGACGGAAGTAAGGAATTCTCGCATAGCTCGCATAAGAGCGCCCTCCCAAAAAGACGTGATGAAAAGAAGTGTGCTAAAAAGATTAGTATCACAAACAATCCACGAGCGTTAACATAGCCCTTCAATAAGGGATGCCGCACAAATTAACCTTGGTGGACTTGGTATCAAACCGGTGGAACGAAATATTGCGAGAATTGTCCGAGTGGAATCAACGGAAGATCGCGCGCGTTGCCCCAGCTTGCTACACGATAATGCCATTTTACCCCCACACCAACCCACCCCAACAAGTTGGTGTGGGGGTTTATCAGATTTTGCGACCTTGTGCATGGAACTAACCGGAACTGACCCCATCTGACCGGTTTCTTGCCCGTCCGTAGCCTCTGGCGAAGGCGGGTCACCCACTTGGTTGCCTTTGTGGCGAGCTTTGTGCCGAGGGTATACGTTTGATACCATCTTGCACCACGACCCACCAGTTTGACCAAATTTGAACTCTTGGGACGATTTGCTTAACTCGAGCAAATTATGACAACAGTACGCCACCGTCCACCACTATCTGTGAGCCGGTCATATAGCTTGCAAGATCGGAAGCGAGGAACAGCGCTACTTTGCCGATGTCGTCCGGCTCACCCATTCGCTTCATTGGAATTTTTTCCAAGAACTTTTTGAGTATTGTTTCCATTTCCAAAGTAGGTGGTGTGCCTGATCCCGTACCCGGTGTTGTGATACCCCCGGGAGCAATAGCGTTCACTTGAATGTTGTGTGGCGCAAGTTCCAGAGAGGTGTTCTTGGTAAATCCCCAGAGACCATGTTTGGAAGCATCATAAACCGCTAATCCTACCGACGACGGATGCAAGGCGTCAATCGATGTAATATTTATAATCTTTCCGCCTTTGCCTTGTTTGATCATGATTTCTCCAACCGACTTAGTGAAAAGAAAAACACTTTTGAGATTGACCGCCAAGATTTTTTCAAAATCAGCCGGTACCATCTGCATAACAGGTATGATCGGATAGATGCCAGCATTGTTTACAAGAATATCGATACTGCCGTATGTTTTTACTGCGAAGTCTGTTGCTCGCTTCACATCATCTTCGTTCGCAACGTCAGTTTTTATAAACGTCGCTTAAAACCATCACTAGTTAATTCTTTGACCGCTTTATTGCCGACTTCCTCATTGAGATCGGCGATGACCACATTTGCTCCGGCTTCGGCCAAACGATAGGCAATGCCAAAACCAATACCCATAGCACCGCCAGTCACAATGACGGTTTTATCCTTTAGATCAATAAGTTTTTGTAAAGATAATTTCATAATGACTATTCCGTAGTTTTGCCGTCGAATTCATCGGTATGATCAGCTTCGCCCTCGGCCTTGGTTTTATGGATCACACCATCGCGGTGGTGTGGTGGCATGTAGAGAGTGTAGAGCTTCATCAAATCAGAACCGGTATTGATGATGTTGTGTTTCGTTCCGGCGGGTACGATGATCACGCTACCATCGGCAATGTCGTGGGAGTCGTCGCTCAAGATTGCGGTACCCGTTCCTTTTTCCACGCGTAGGAACTGATCGACATCGTGCACTTCTTCTCCGATCTCTTCTCCGGCAAATAGCGACATCAAGACAAGCTGAGTGTTTTTGTCAGTGTATAAGACTTTGCGGAAGTTATCGTTTTCCAGTGAGAGCTTTTCAATGTTTGTGACGTAGCCTTTCATAAATACATTTTAGCAGTAATTAATTTAATACCCAAATTGCGTAGTTTAGATACATCGCAAAGCTAACCCAGAGAATGTACGGGACCAAAAGCCAAGCGGCCGGTTTTGAGATTTTTGCAAAGGCGATGATCGTGGCGAGGATGGCGAGCCAGAGGAACACAATCTCAATAAGCGCACCGCCGGGACTATGCAGGTCGAAAAAGATAATTGACCAAAGCGTATTCAAGACCAGCTGGCCGAGGAATATGCCGAGAGCAATTTTTACATCCCTACGATCCAGTCCCTTTTTCCAAACTAGAAACGCCGTGATGCCCATAAGCGCAAACAGCGTCGTCCAGACCGGTCCGAATATCCATGATGGGGGATTGAGAGCCGGCTTCACAAGTTCGATATACCAAACAGATTGAACCGCGGGCGCTGTAAAAAATGAGCCAATGACACCTGCTGACAGTGATACGCCAACGGCGATGATAAGTTTGAATGTGTTGTTCATCAATCTAATTTAATCACAACCTAATAATCTTTAGATTCAGAATGATACGAGTGCAGATTCTCGATATGTTGTGATGGAGAAATATCAGCGGTCTGACAAACATATGAAAGCTTTCCAAGTATCAAATGGAGACTTTCTTCGGACAACTTAGTCTTTGTGTATTTCTGAATACATCTAACAACTTCTTCTGAATGCACAACGCTCTCAATTGGTTCTGTCTTGAATTCGCACGAGTCGGTAAATACAACAATCAGGAATAAGCAGTTTCGCGCCTTCAAGTACTTGGCGGACATTATCGTGTCCGTTGTGAAGTTCTGTAACAAATTCAAACACGTCATCGCGGACAAACTTGTATAAATTCGGGCCAGTTTTTTCACGGAAACGGGACCAACGGAATTTTTCTTTTTGTCCGGCGAAAATAGATTTATGCTTGCGTCCGGTGAGTTTTTCCTCTTTTTCCATAGCAATATCCTGTTCTTCCAGCATTTTCAGGAAAAAAAGAAAGCTCAACTGTTGTATGCGCGTCATTGGATCGCTCAAGCCCTGCGCAAAAAGATAGTTATTCAAGATATCTATCTTTTGCTTAAATTCTTCTCTTAATTGTTGGATGTTTTGGGTCATTTTGAAACTAAATTTTAGTTATCCCCAGTTCATTGACTTTTAATCTTTGCGTATGCTATTATGTAAGCAAGGAGTAAGACCTCTCGCGTTGGGTTACCGGATGGCAACCCGTTAAAGCGAGGGGCTTTCTTTTTATGGGAACAATAGCCGCTCATCGGTAATTTTACTCTTGATAATTTCGTAAAACTCATAGTCGCCGTGTTCATACTTTCTGAATAACGCCCAAGAGATAAAGTCCACTGCTTGCAAGGATTTATTCTCATGCGATGAATGAAGCTTGACGACAAAAGCCCCATCGCGGCGTTTTTCCATTGAGCCGGTTAAATAACTGATAAAATTTTCCCTCAACCGTTTCTTGGTATCTTTGCGGTCAACGAATAAATGAATGGGCTCCTCTGGACCAAGTATTTCCTTAGTATGCAATCGGTCAAGTAAAATATTCGCCGTGTAGTTATAGAGATAATTTTTCTGGTTCTGTAAATCCACATACACCTTTTTCTTATTCAAAATCACGTAAAGTACTTTAAGATCGCTCACCTCACTAAGCTGTTTTAACACCCGTTTTCGAGTGATATTTTTTTCGTGAGATGCGTGCAACTCTCCCAATTTCTTGTATTTTTTCTTGAGTGGCCGCCATACTTTTTTAATAACTCGCTCCAGCGCGCGTGCGTCGTTTGTCATCGCAATAGTAAACGGCGTCTGGTCGCTCCTTGGAGAAAAATCATTATGAAAAAATTTATTTTACCAAAATGCAGTCCGAGCCGATATTTTTACAGGTTCTTTGGCGGCTATTAATAATGAATTTGCAGAGCAAATACAATTACATCTTATGAAAAATTTAGGAAAAAATCAAAAAAGAAAACCGCCCAACCAATGGCCGAGCGGCTTCTTGGTGGGCGGGTTACTGCTGAAGGTTCGAGTTGGATCAGGCCAACTCGGCCTTTTCCATCTCGTCGCGAGCATGGCTGTTGGCCGGAATGATGCCCCATTCCTCGGGCATCTCGTCACCGACATCCAGTCCGGGACAGTCCGGCTTCTCGACGAGGATGTAGGTGCCGTTGACCTCCCGCACGAGTCCACCGCCCTGCGTTCCCCAAACGGGGTACTTGTACGTACGCCTCATCGGATACCTCCTTCTTTGTGGTTGGGCTTCGTTCACGACCAGTCGGTCTCGGGGTCTTCGCCCGTGACCTCGATGACGGCTTGCCGGAAGCACTCGCGACGCCGCTCCTGCTCGGCTTCGATGATGGGCTTGAGAAGCCATCGCTCGAAGCGATTGAGCGGCTTGAGCTTGCGCTCCTTGGCGACACCCTCGCCGAGCATCGAGACGTGACCGGAGAAGCCGATTGCCGTTTAGTTCGCGCGCTCGAAGAGCGGAGCGAGCTGACCGGTGATCCTGAACAGGAACAGAAACGGATAGCGGACTGCCATCGTCATCATGGTTTCGCGACCTCCTCGCTAGTTGAAATGTGCTGCAATCAAGCCACGATGGCTCGATTATTTACTACCACAAGTTTAGCATATTTAAATCTATATGTCAAGCTCAACAAAAAAATCAGCATTTCTGCTGTTTTTATGGCTCAAATCTTATAAATTTTATGATTAAAAAATTTTCTTTTCCCAAAATGCAGAATCGCCAACTGATTTTTTCGCCCAAAATTCAATACGAATTGGCCGCCGAACGAAGCGAGGCGGCTTCCAATTCCTTGCGCTTTTCTAAAATAACACCACCAAACGAAACATTGTCGGAATTAAGAAAGCGGAGCGATTTTGCGGGAGCCAAAATCGCGCTGTCAATTTTTTCAAAACCCTTTCCGCCTACGGCGGAAGCGGTGAATTCCCA
>Ga0210057_1003856_pt1 | contig 20348 bp, 24 predicted proteins | sample CryGeyCG2114_010_2_FD_183968 | JGI IMG/M metagenome (GOLD analysis project Ga0210057, IMG submission 183968) | Groundwater microbial communities from aquifer - Crystal Geyser CG10_big_fil_rev_8/21/14_0.10 (SPAdes) (version 2) | ecosystem: Environmental > Aquatic > Deep subsurface > Groundwater ...
TGCTGTCCAAGACATAGAGCTTATTACCAACCAAAGCTGGCGTCAGTTTAATCTCTTCTGCTCCTGTGTTAAAAAACCAGGGACAAAGCTTTTTCTCCATGTCCGAGGCAATAACTTTGCCATCTGAGGTTGCCAGATAAACCATATGGCCTTCTACGATTGGCTGAGCATAAGCAGATGTCCCTTCAATGGTCATTGGCTTGTCGTCTTGCTTGGGATTACGGATAGTGCCAGCGCAGAAATTGTTGCCGGTGTTTTGAGTGTCTCTTTGATGCGATGGCCAGTCAACAACTGGAGGCACAGGTGTAGGCGAACGAACGAGTATTGCGCCTTTGACTAATTTTAGATCGTCCCAAGAATACTTCACAGCTGCTCCGTCATACTCCCAGCTAACAAAATAACCCGCAGGATCGTTGGCAACAATAACTTCACCTTTGTCAGTGTAACCTATTGTTGCTATTATGTGCCCTTGGCTTGTTAATTGTGTGCTCAAGATCAACGGATAACCATTATCTATTTCTTTTTGCGCTTCTTGAAAGCTCGGGCTCCAGTCTATCAAAGAATCCAATCCTTGGTTTTTAGCATATTCTACCATCAGTGCCCAAACTGCTCCTCCTGCCTCTGAATCATAAACATATTCGTGGATTTCAGGCACGTGGTTGCCATATGGCTTTGATATCTTGCCATAATAAGCTAGTATCATTGCCAAAGATGTTGCTCCGCAAGCTTTTTTGCCATCTGTAAAATCCGGCGGTGTATCAATCACCTGATGGACATAAGGCACAGACAAAATTTTATCAGCTCGGCTGAATAAAGGCCAAAGCAGTAAGCAAGCGGCAATTGCCGCTGTCAATCGTTTCATGATTTTTTTCTCCTTTCAGAAAAACAGATTTACTTGGATTTTTCTATTAACTTAAAGCTTTCAAGCATTAAATTTAATATCTTAGGCGCCTCTTTGTATTGATTGAGTTTCGGGGCGTAGGGAAGTAAAGTCATAAAGAAATATTTGTCTTGCGTGACCAAATATACTTCTAAGGAGCTTGTTTCTCCTAGTGGTGGATCTATCACCATAAGAGCTTTTTGCCCATCAAGTATTTTAATTTCTTTATTTTTCGCTTCTAAAATATTTTTAAGTATATTCGGGTGGAAATATTCCTTCATAAATTTTTCCAAATTCAGAGATTTTGGATTTTTACCAGAATCTACAATCACAGCATAACCGCCTCGAGCGACATAAGTTTCGATATTCATGCCAGGTCTTTCCGGCCTCGGCTTGCTGGCAAAAATAATCTCTTTGCCATATTCGTTTTCTCCGGGATGGTTTATTTTATCCTCATAAACAACAAAACTCGCCGGATACTTTAAACTAAACCCGGCTTCTTTATTCTCATAGGTCTTCCAGCCTTTATACTTCTCGCTTTCAGACTCTTGCTTTTTCACAGCCGCGCCATAAACCATCACGCTGATAATAAACAGCGACAAAATGGTGATTATGATGCTGGTTGTTTTTCGGGTAAACATAATGTTTAATGCCTCCTTTTAATTTTATAGCACATCAAACACTTAGAAGCAACTATCTTATTAAGTTTTCAATGTGCTATTACGTGATTACTCAAATAATAGCACTCTTGGTTTTAAAGTCAAGAGTTAAAACTCAATATCTCCCAGTAAATCTGTTCGCAAGACTTTGATATTTTTTAATTTTTCTAGAACTTCCGGGCTAGGATGGTTGTACTGATTATTTTTACCAACTGAAATCACGGCAATTTCCGGATTTACTTCTTCTAAAAACTCTTGGCTGGTTGAATTTTTTGAGCCATGATGACCAACTTTTAAAATATTTGATTTTAAATTAAAGTTCTGGCTGATTAATTCTTTTTCAGTGCCAAAGCCAGCATCGCCGGTAAATAAAAAGCTTTTGTCTTGATAAAGCATTTTAGCAACAATAGATTCTTTGACAGACAGAATATTTATCAGCCAATTCGGGCTTAATTTTATCTGCTGACCGACTTCAGCAATTTTTCTCGGCTCATTAAAACTCTGGTATTTTTGACAGGTCTTTGTTTGGCACAAAATACTGGTTTCTAAAATCAAGCCGATTTTATATCTCTCCAAAACATAATTTAAGCCGGCTAAATGATCGTAATCCGGGTGAGTTGAAATTATGAGCTCAATATTTTTATCCCAAAAAGGCATTGCCTGACCAAGTTTAGTCAGGATTTTTTTATTCGGACCCCCATCAATTAAAACTTGTTTACCTGCTTTTTGGATTAAAATCGCGTCGCCCTGACCCACATCAAAAAAATAAACTCTTAAAAATTTCTGCTCTTCCTGGAGATAAACCGCTGTCCAAATTAAAATGGCAGCTATTGCTAAAATGCCGAGAAAAAGAAAGTTTTTGTTCATAGATTATTGTATTTTAGCATTTTTTAGCGTATAATCCTAAAAAAGGAGAGATAAAAAAATGGGAGAGTTCTTTACCAAAATGGACTTTGTCAAAGTAGAAAATGGCTTTATTTTACTAAAAGTAAAAAACAAAATTCTTAAAATCCCAAGCAAGGTGCCAAAATATTTTTTTGATGAAAATTTGAGAAGAGATTTAGAGCATCCTGTAATTTATGACGCTGATATCCACAACAAGACTGCGGCAACCTTAGTAGCTAGAGATCCAAGAAATTTGTCCCTCACAAGTGCAGATTGGGCGATTTGGAGCGCCTATATCACTGGCGGAGCAATCTTTGTCAAAAAGGAGATGTTAGGTAAGTAAATTTTAAAGCGCCGGATAATTAAATCTGGCGCTAAAATATTTTAAAAACTCAAATGCTGAGTTTTTCAGGAACTTTTGCCATAAAGTTTTTTATATGATTTATTTATTGATTTTTTTAAATCTTTTTCAATACCATAATATTGGGCAATTTGCAAAGCGCTTCTGATAACATCCTGCACCTCTTTAGCCATTTTTTGCTTTTGTGGAGCTCCATATTTTTCTCTTTTAATGCCGCTATTCTCAAAGTGATTAACTTGTTTAGCCAACTCCCCGCATTCTTCTGCCAAGCGCGTTATAATCTGAAAAGACGTATTGCCTTTTGGATGTTTTTTGGTTAGACCGCGAGCTATCTTTATAATTTTATTGATCATCAGCCGTGATTATAGATTATTTTAAAAAATTTGTAAATAGATTTAACGATAAAAAAACAGCCAAAACATTCTTGCTTTGACTGTTATATTTGATTGCAAATTTTTAAATAAGGAACAAAAGATTTTTTGGCGGATGGTGATGTTTCCAAAACACCTCGCCGCAGTATTTGCAATATGTTACGATCTCCTCACCACATTCGCATCCGCCATAATTTTCTATCTTCTCAACATAGCCGCAAATATCGCAGGTAAAAGTATATTCATCAATGAATCTCTCTATTCCTCCTACATCTCTCCAAAAGCATTTTCCTGACTCAAGAAAACATCCCGGGCATCTCAAATTCAAATTTTGCATTATTAACACCTCCATTTTTATAATTTTAATCTATTTTCCTAAAAATTCAAGCCCGCGAACGGAACTTTTGCTAAAAGCTCAATAATTTTTATTTCATAACTTAAGAACAGCCAAGAAGGCCAGGCAAGAAACATGCCAATCGGCGCATAAATTGTGCCAATTAAAACAGCAACAAACCCAATCAGCATTGTTATTGGAATAATCGGCAAAACCAGTAAATTAGCCAGCGGCGAAATTAGAGAAATCTGGCGAAAATAAAATAAAATTAATGGGCTAACAGCAATCTGGGCCGACAAGGTCGTCTTTAAAATTTCCGGCAGTTTTTTTAGATAAGGCGATAAATAAATAATGCCAATAGTAGCGCTAAAAGATAATTGCAGACCGATATTGTTTAATAAGCTGGTTGGTTCTTTAACAATCATTAAAAAAGCGGCTAAAGCAAGCAGGTTTCTTGGATTTGATAAGCGGCCGACTTGCTGGCTAATTAAAACTAAAATACCCATAATTGCCGCCCTTGAAACAGAAGCTGAAGCGCCGGTCAGAATAACAAAAAATATAATTGCGATTACTGCTATGGCAAAAGCATGCTTACGCCAAAAACCAAGCCACAATAAAAAGCCCATTATTAAACTGGCAATAATGGTTATATTATAACCGGAAAGCGCAATTATGTGCCGCGTGCCAGTTTTATTAAAATCTTCTAACAAATCTTTGGGAATATTTTTATCAAAGCCAAACAAAAGCCCGGCTAAAAAACTGGCTTGGGGCTCGGGCAGAATTTTTTCTATGGACTTGTTTGTCTGAAACAAAAGACCTGAAAAATTAATATTAAATTTTATATCAGGCATATTGGCCCGAAATATCCCAAACACTAAAGCAATTAAACAAAAACCAACAAAAACAGCTTTTTTGTTTCGCCAAAATATGGAAATCAAAAAAACTCCTAAAAGCAAAATAAAACCGGCTATAAATGCTCCTGTTATTTTTAGAGCTATGCCGGCTAGAAAACTTAGAATTGAATAAAAGAAAACTTGGGATTTGTGCATCTATTGCATTTTAAAAAAAGATTTGCTATATTACAAGCAAAAGGAGGGGTATTATGTATGCTCTTATAATCATCGCGATTGCGATGTATGTTGGTGGAGGAATGGGATTAATTTTGTATGACTTATACAAATATCCACTCTGCCCCAAATGCGGAGAGAATGTGTCCACAAAAAGAATTTCGTGGCACATAGGGCATTGTTTGTTCCACGGCCAGTTCAAGATTCGCAAGGAGATAAAAAATGTCAATCTTTGAAATAATAATATCAGCAATTTTTATTCTCTTTTTCGGTTTTTTGTGTATAGGATCGTATCTTCTCCAAAAAGATAGATATGAAGACCGAAAAAGAAATAATGACTTTGGTCTTTTTAAACGGCGCGAATAAATAAGCGCCTTTTTTTATTAAACTTATTATAAATAAAAAAGTGCATACTAGAGTATTAGTATCTTAAAATCGCACTTCACAAGAGATACTAACACGCTCTATTTGAAATGCTACCTCTAATATGCACCTTCCCTGAATTTTCTAATTCTGAAGCTGGCAACCCTCCTTCGACCCGATCAGCTGCTTCCTCTGATTAGGTCTAGAATCAAAAAATTCCAGGTCTCTCTGCATGCTTAAGGCTGGCGGAAATTTATCTAAAAACTTAGAGATAGCTTCATCGCCTCTCACCTGCCCGTCTTTAGACTCTCAAGCCGCAAAGATTTCTTATCACGAGCGTAAGCAAGTGAAAAGGTTCTTGCGAAGCAAGGTTCTTACAAAAGAGCTAAACTCCCGGTAATTTTATCAATCATTTCTTCTTCATCCGGCCCCAAACCCAAAGCAGTTATTGTGCCTGGCTCAAGCTCGGTCAAGCCAGCGTCTTTAACTAGAAAATTTGCTATTTCTAAGTCGTCGGCCTGATTTTTTAACTCGCCTAAATTTTCGGCCTTAACAATCACTTTTTTCTGGCCCTGTTCTTGCCAATCTTCTTTAACTGCGCTATCAGCGGCCTCAAAAGCGCCTAAAGACGCATGGCAAGCCTGGGCCGCCATTTTCCCAGCGGACATATCTAATTTATTATTTATAATAATTACTTGTTTGAGCATTTACTTAATCTCATAACTCAAATTGACATAAATTTTTATCTTATCTTTGTTTGAATTATTCTATCAGCTATTCTAGCAAACTTTTCCAAACTTGCAAAGGGCTTTGTATTTTTTAGTCTTGAATCCAGAGTGTTCCCCGGCTTGAAATTCTGCAAAAAATATCTTTTACCGCCTTTTATTAGTTGAGCCATTTTTTTAATATCTTTTTCAGTATGAATCCCTGGCACCAAAGTACTTCTGAATTCATGATCTATCCCAGACTCAATAATCAAATTAATGCTTTTTAAGATTTTAGATTTAAGATTTAAGATTTTAGATTTAGCAACTTCTTGATATCTATTAAGAGGCGCTTTTATATCCATAGCAATATAATTTATAAGTTTGTTTTTAATTAAGTATTCAAGTATTTCGGGATTTGAGCCATTTGTGTCTAGTTTCACCGGCAGTTTAATCTTGGCAATAAATTCCGGCAAATCTTTTTGCAAACACGGTTCCCCGCCAGTAATCACAACGCCGTCAATAAAATTCTTTCGTGATTCTAAAAATTCTAAAATCTTTTTTTCCGGAATTTCTACTAACTCCGAACTACTATTTACCAACTCTTTATTAAAACAAAAACCGCATTTAAAATTGCAGCCGGCACAAAACAAAACCGTAGCGATTTTGCCGTCCCAATCAACAAAAGATGCTTTTTGCAAACCCTTAATGAGCATTATTTGTTTTTCTCAAAAACTTCACCCCGGTAAATCCAAGTTTTAACTCCAATAACCCCATAAGTTGTCTGGGCTTCAGCTTTGCCGAAATCAACATCAGCCCGCAAAGTTTGAAGAGGAATCTTGCCCTTGCTCAACCATTCCAGTCTTGACATTTCAGAACCGTCCAGTCTGCCGGCAACAGCAATTTTAATCCCCTGGACCTCTTTGTTTTGCGAAACCCGGTCAATGATTTGCTTTAAAATGCGGCGAAAAGGAATGCGACGCTCCAGTTGTTCAGCCGCTCTTTGAGCAACTAATTGAGCCCTAGTGTCAGGATTGCGAATTTCCTGAATTTCCAAGCGAATATCATGCTTTAATTTATTTTTCAAAAATTTTTTAAGCGCTTCAATACCTTCGCCGCCCCGGCCGATAATCACGCCCGGCCTAGCTGTGTGAATAATAACATTGATTAAGTTCGGCGAACGCTCAATAACCACTTTATCAATAGCTGCTTCCCTATATTTTCTTGAAACATAATCGCGCAATTCAACATCCTGACGCAAAAAATCACGATATTTTTTCTTAGCAAACCATTGCGAACTCCAGGTATTCAAATTGCCCAAACGAAATGCCTTAGGATTTACTTTTTGCCCCATGTTGTTCAAGAATAATAATAATATGCGAAGTTCTTTTTCTAATCATCGCAGCCATGCCTCTGGCTCTGGCTCGCCAGCGTTTTAAGGTTGGTCCGGGATTAACTTTTATTTCCGAAACATATAAATTCGGCGCGTTTTTAGAATTAGCAACAGCTGACTTTAAAAGCTTTAAAATCGGTTTAGCTGGGCGCTTAGCGCAAAATCGCAGCTGCTGTTCGGCTTCGACAATTGATAAACCGCGAATCAAATCAGCCGCCCGACGCATCTTGCGCGGCGAGATTCTTAAGTAATTAAGTTGTGCTTTAGTTTTAAGCATTTTATTTTATTTGTTCTTTTGTCTTTTTTTCTTCTTCCTGGGCTTTTTTGCCGCCATGGCCGAGAAATTTAGTTGTCGGAGAAAACTCGCCCAAGCGATGGCCAACCATATCTTCATGAACAGGACCGACCTTAATAAATTCTTTACCGTTATGTACCAAAAAAATATGGCCAATCATTTCAGGGGTAATCACGGCTCGTCTTGACCATGTTTTAATGGCCTGACGGCTATCTTTTTTTATTTTCTTAACTTTTTCTAATAATTTTTGATCGATAAATAAACTCATGATTTTTGTTTTTTCTTTCTTGATTTGATAATAAATTTATTGGACAACTTGCTTTTCTGGCGTGTTTTTTTGCCTAGAGCCGGCTTGCCCCATGGAGTTTTAGGATGTTTCAAACCGATTGGCGAACGGCCTTCGCCTCCGCCATGAGGATGATCGCCGGCAGCCATAGCGCTACCTCTGACAGTTGGTCTAATGCCGCGCCAGCGATTTTGACCGGCTTTTCTTAATCTTTTTGTATTATGCTCGGGATTACTCACTTGACCAATATTGGCCAGCTCGTTTTCTTTAACTAATCTTATTTCGCCTGACGGCAATTTTATTTGAGCATAGCCAGCCTCAATTGCCTGCAGAACAGCTGTTGCGCCGGCTGATTTTATCATACCAGCGACATTATAGATATTAGCGCCAACAGACAGGTCCTGAAGTTTAAGACGCGGCTTTATTGCTTCACCAACTTTCATGTCAGTTGAAGCTAAAACATAGCTTTTCTTGCCGGATTTATCCTGGACCAGCGCAATATTAGCTGACCGATTCGGGTCATATTCAATAGCTAAAATTTTAGCTTTTTGATTGTAATTAAAATCAATAAATCTATAAAGCCGCTTATGGCCGCCGCCGCGATGCCGGACAGTGATTTTACCGCGGCTTCGGCCGGCTTTTTGTTTTTTCAATTGTCTCAATCTTTTGACCATGTTTAACAGTTATAATTGCTTTCTTGTAACCCCTTTTATAACCTCTGATACCTCTTAAAATCCTTGGTTTAGGCCGAGTGTTAATTATGTTGATTTTTATAATATCAACTTTATGCTCTTTTTCAACGGCTTTTTTAATTTCTGGCTTATTGGCTTTTTTATCAACTTCAAAAACATACTTATCGCCTTTGATTTTTTCAGTCAGATGAGGTTTTAAAATTATTGCCATGTTTCTTCAATTATTTTAATCGCTTCTTTCGGAATAAGCAAATACTTATAATTTAATAAATCCAAGACATTGAGATTTTGAGGAGTAATGGTTTTTGTTTTTGGGATATTTCTAAAAGCTTTTTTTTCTTGAGCTATTAGGCAAGATTTAATTTTTAGGTTTTTTAAAATTTGAGCCGCTTGTTTTGTTTTATTAATATCCATCTGGTCAATTATTCTTAGTTCTTTATCTTTGACCTTAGAAGAAAGCATCATTAAGATTGCTTTTTTTCTCATTTTTTTGTTTATTTTTTGAGTATAATCTCTTTCTTTCCTCGGACCGAAAACAACGCCGCCTTTGCGCCAGATTGGCGAACGACGCGAGCCATGTCTGGACCGGCCAGTGCCTTTCTGGCGCCAGGGCTTCTTGCCACCGCCGCGGCGTTCGGACCTGTCTTTGCTATGGGCCCAAGGCTTTCTCTGATTGGCCGTCATTGAAACCACGGCCTGATGAATTAAATCATGATTTATCTCTAAAGCAAAAACCGACTCAGATAGCTCAGCTTTGTCAATAACTTCTCCATCTTGATTGTAAATATCTATCTTCATAATTTTCAATTTTCAATGTTTAAAAATTAAATCATTAGAAATTCAATAAAAATTAGAAATTAAGAATTAAAAATTTCAATTTTGCTTCCCCGATTTCCCGGCACTGCTCCTTTAATCGCAATTTGTTTACCGTGCCTGCCGGCAGGCAGGTCTCTAATCTCTATAATCTCTAAATTCTTCAAAGTCTTTCTTTCGCCGCCTGTTCGTCCAGCCATCTTTTTACCCTTCACCACTCTTTCAAGATTAGTTGAACCGATTGAGCCGGGTGAGCGCAAGCCGTGCTTTGTGCCGTGAGTTTTGGGCGCGCCTTTAAAGCCCCAGCGTTTGACAACGCCCTGAAATCCTTTGCCCTTGCTGGTGCTGGTTATTTTGATCTTTTGACCAACTTTTAAATCAGCTATATCGCAGTCAATCAAAGTAACTGGAATTACTTTGCCAGCTTGATCAAAAACCTGCGTCATTTTTATTTTTTTGCCCTGAATCATTTCAATCAAAAACCCAGGCGATTAGCCCGGGTAGAACTATTTCGCCAAATTAATTTTTATTTAGTTTTTATCAGCTTTAACACTGTCTTTGAATAATAGCATAAATAAAAAATTTAGCAAGATTTACATCTTGATCTCAATATCCACGCCAGCCGGCAGATTAAGATTAGTTAAAGTATCAATAATCTTGGCTGTGGGCTCCGGGATTTCGATTAATCTTTTATGCGTCCGCATCTCATATTGAGACCGTGCGTCTTTATGCTTAAAAGTTGATTTATTAACCGTGAATTTAGCAATTTCAGTTGGCAAAGGCACTGGCCCAATCACTTTTGCGCCGTAGCGCATCAGGGTATCAATAATCTGCTTAGCTGATTGATCAATGATTTTATGATCAAAAGCTCTTAGTTTAATTCTGATTTTCTGCTGAACTTCGGCTTCTGGCATATTGTTGTAGTTTTCAGCTTACTTAATAATCTTGGTCACAACTCCAGCCCCGACTGTTTTGCCACCCTCTCTAATAGCAAATCTTTGCTGTTCCTCCAAAGCAACTGGGCTGACCAGTTTAATAGTCAAATTAATCGTATCTCCCGGCATAACCATTTCCGTGCCCTCTGATAAAACAACTTCGCCGGTAACATCAGTTGTTCTTAAATAAAACTGCGGTTTATAGCCAGTGAAAAAAGGAGTATGCCGGCCGCCTTCTTCTTTGGTCAAAATATAAAGCTCTCCTTCAAATTCAGCATGCGGCGTAACAGTACCCGGCTTAGCTAAAACCTGGCCGCGCTCAACATCTTCTTTTTTCAGACCCCGCAAAAGAATGCCAGCATTATCGCCTGCCCGGCCTTCTTCAAGTGATTTATTAAACATCTCAATACCGGTGACCACGCTCTTTTTGGTGTCAGCCAAACCAATAATCTCTATTTCTTCGTTAAGCTTAACCGCGCCCCGCTCAATCCTGCCAGTAGCAACCGTGCCGCGGCCTTCAATTGAGAAAACATCTTCAACTGACATTAAAAACGGCTTGTCAAGATCGCGTTTCGGTTCCGGGACATTCTCGTCCAGAGCTTTGACCAACTCTAAAATCGGCTTAGCGTTTTCATCATCAGCGCTTTTAGCTTCCAGGGCTTTTAAGGCCGACCCTCTGATTATCGGCACTTTTTCGCCGTCAAATTCATATTTAGTTAAAAGTTCGCGGATTTCAGTTTCCACTAAATCAATCAGTTCCGGGTCGTCAACCTGGTCTACTTTATTTAAAAAGACAACTAAAGCCGGCACGCCAACCTGACGGGCTAATAAAATATGCTCGCGGGTTTGCGGCATTGGTCCGTCAACCGCTGAAACAACTAAAATAGCGCCATCCATTTGAGCCGCGCCAGTAATCATATTTTTAATATAATCAGCATGACCAGGACAATCAATATGAGCATAATGCCTGTTCTCGCTTTCATACTCAACATGAGTCGTGGCAATAGTAATACCTCGCTCTCTCTCTTCGGGCGCATTATCAATTTGGTCAACATTCTTTTTAGAGGCCTTGAAGCCTTTTAAGCTTAAAACATGCAAAATTGCCGCGGTGAGCGTTGTTTTGCCGTGGTCAATGTGCCCGATTGTGCCGACATTAAGATGCGGCTTTGTTCGTTCAAATTTTTCTGCCATATTTTTGTTAGTTATTAGTTAATAGTTATTAATATAACAGTATCTTAGCAAGATTATATGTTTTTGTCTAGAGAAATATCCACAGCTTGAGATTCTGTTTCTTTGAGAGCGAGAATTTCGTTATTAACTGCTCTGTCTGAACAAGAATTAAGCAGGGTTTCAAAATCTTCAACTTTCATAATTACGTATTTCGGTTTGTTGTTTTCAACAACAATATATTTGCCGCCGGTTGTTTCCAGCCATTTTGTGATTTGTTTAAACATGTTTTTATTCTAGCACTTAATTAAAATTTGGCAAGGGGTTTAAATATTCTTAAACCGATGGCCTCGTGATAGAATCTTATAATCAATATAGCGAAATCTGTCGGATAAGGCCGGCCGCATTTTTTCTAAATTTTTTGGCTTTGGCGAAAAAACCATAATTGTCCCGCCGCCGCCGCCCAATGGAAAGCTGACGGCATTATTGCGCGAACACATTCTTTCAATTTCCCATGCTTGTTCAGACATATACTCCGGACAAAGCTTGGTTCTGATTTTGCGGTATTCAACAATCGGCCTTGCCATCGCCGTCCAGTTTTTTGTTCTGATTGCTTCGCGAAATTGATAAGCTAATTCGCATTTCTGCTTATGCAGTTGAAACCCGGCAATTTTACCCAGTTCTTCATACCATTTTGAATTAACATCAGCGCTTAATCGCTGCAAAGCAAAATACAAATCAATTCTCTGGCGCAATTCGGGATAATCTTTCGGCTCTAATAATTTCTGCCTGATTGATGTGCCGTAAAAATTATCTTTGCCCGGCATGCCCCATGGATACCAGGCATAATCAACAACTCCGCCAAAAACAGCATTAGACTGCTCCTGCGTGCCAGTTAAGGAAACGCCCAAATCCTGCTCAAGCATTGAAGCCATACCAATGATTTGTGAAGCGCTAAACTTGCTATGAGTTAATCTGTTAGCCAAAAGAGCGCAGCCGGTTGTGACAGCGGCTGAACCGCCCAGGCCGGCTGATTTTAATTCCGGATAAATGTTTCTAATAGTAAATTTGACTCCATCTAAATTAAATACTTCCATAACGCGTAAAAGCCAATTTTCTTTAATCGACGGCACCTTACCTTTGTCAAAGATATAGCAAAAGCCAAAATCAATTGACTCAACTCCGATTTTACCTGGCTTTAACGGTTCGACAACAATGTCAGTGCCAACACTGATAGTAATACCGACTGTTCTTGGCTGATATTTTGCTTCTTGACCCAATTGCCAGAAAGACTGCTGAAAAAGCCGCAAATCCAAAGAAGAACCAGGACCGTCAATGCGATTGTAAACTGTAATCTGAGGCAGTTTGCCGGCTTTTTTAGCTTGAATCAAATTTTCATAAATCTCTTTTCGCATAAAACAAGTGTCATAAAGAATAACATCAAGGTTATTGTTGTGTCAATCCAGAATAATTGCATAATAAAATAAGCGATTAAAATTGGTCCTGTAGGGGCGTGATTTATCACGCCCAAAATAAACAATCCTAAATAAGCCAATAATCCTAGAATTCCGGTTGTCACGCTAAATTCCCAAAAATTGCTATGCGCCTTGTCAAACCATTCGGTAATCGGCCAATCAGGGTCATAGTGCTTGGCAAAAGCTAAAATATAATTTTCAGGCCCCCAGCCCAGAATCGGCCGCTCTTTAAAAGCGCGCCATGATATTTGCCAGGAAACCATTCTTGCCTCTTCTGTTTGCAAGAATCTCGCTCTTTGCCAATAAACGCCAAAACCGCCGATTAAAATAAAACTTATTAACAAAATAAAACCAATTTTTTTTGATCTTTTTAAAATAAACAAAAGACTAAAAAGCAAAAGCCCGACAAAAAGACCGTAATAAGCGCCGCGGGTGCTAGTAAAATAAAAAGTAATAAGATTCAAAATAGTGATCAAAATATAAGCGATTCGCCAATATAAATTTTTATCTTTAAAAAAGAGATAAAAAGCAAAAAAGATATGAAATAACAGATAGCAGGCTAAAAAACCGGGATTGCCCAAGGGCCCAAACAAACGCGGCTGCCAATCAATTAAAGACCATGTGCTAACAATAACAGAAACAAATAAGCTAATTCTTAAAAGCCATTTATAATCTCCGTTATTTGCGGAAAAAATTGTCGAGAGTATTAAAAAATATAATCCGAAATGCAGCCAGTTAAAAAGCCCTGTCATTCTCTCGGCGCTTGACCAAAAGCTCTGTTGAATATCCAAACTTAACAGAGTTGATAAAACCAAAATAACAAAAAAAGACAAAAGCGCAATATTGATTTTTGTCCAAGATATTTTTATCTTGTTTTGCGCTAAAAGCACTAGCCACAAAATAAATAAAACCTCAACTATAATCTGAAAAGCGATTGCTTTGCCAAAAACATAAGGATACAAAGTTGATGGAGAAACCAAAAGAGGGATAAACAAAATAAGATAAATGCCGATTTTGATTATTTTTTCGAGCATAATCATTTTTCTAATAAATGCTGAAGTTCTCTGACATCAGCTCTGTTTGGCGCTAAGGCCAGCGCTTTTTGAGCTGTTTGTTTAAATTTATCGTCCCAGCCAAGCCGATAATATAAATAACTTATTAAAATATAACTTTTAACATCAAGCGGCCGTTCTTTGATGTTTTGCTCCATTTGTTTGGTGACAAACAAGACATATTCCGGCTTGTCGCTTTCTATGGCAAACTTGGCCATAATTTTTCTGATTTCATGATTAACAAAAGTGTTGTAAGACAAAGCTTTTTCCGGACCTGCTTGGCTGATTGCTTGAGAAGCGAGCAATGGCTTAATATTGCCCCAGTAAAGAGCCCAAAGAAGAGCAGGGATCAGGATTATTAAAATAATAAATTTTTGCATTAGTTTAGATTAGATAAATCGGCCAAAAAACAATACTGGAGTTATTCAATTTTCTTTGACCGAAATAATTTTTAGTCAAAATCAATCCTCTTTTTGGTTGAAAAGAATTTATAAAAGCAGAAAAGCTTTTTGACATTTTCGGCTGATTGAAATCAGAAAATTTAACTTCTATCGGCAGAATCTCTCCTTGATATCGGACAACAAAATCCATTTCTCCCCCTGCTTTTGTCCGCCAAAAAAGAATCTTAGCTTGATCATTGAAAATATTCTTTAATTTTATATAAATTTGATTTTCCGCTATACTTCCAGCATCCGGCCTCAAAAATAAATCAGTAGTATTTTTGATCAAAGCGTTCCTTAGGCCTAAGTCTAAAAAATAAACCTTTGGGTTTTTGGAAATTTCTTTCTGAATATTAGTAAAATAAGGAGAAACAGTTTCACAAATGTAGGTTTCTTTAAGAATATTAATATGTCTAACAACATTTCTGTAATCTAATTTAGATGCTTGGCTTAAATTTTGGTAAACTAACAAACTGCCAATTTGTCCAGCTAAAAACTCTGTTAGTAAAATTAAATTTTTATCCGTGGCTAATTCAAGTAATCCCTTTATGTCTTTTAAAAGATAATTGTTGTAAATATCATTTAAAACTTTTTGTTTTTCAATAATTGTTTCAGATAAAACTACTGCTGGGTAGCCGCCAAAGAGGCAATATTCATTAAATAATTTTAAAAACCTATTAGCAAAGATATCTTCATGGTTTTTTAAGGTCATATTCTTTTTTCGCAAAAGCCAATTGATGATTTTTTGATTCTTTTCTTGATATCTATTGATTAGTTCGCTTTTTTTTGCTTTCAATAACTCGCTGAAATGAAATGGATAAAGATTAAAAGATAACACTCTGCCCACCATATATTTCCCAAGACGAGCTTTAATGTCCAAAGAAGAGGATCCTGTGACAATAATTTTTAAATTCTTGATTTGATCAAATATTAATTTTAATTTTTGGCCTCCTTCTTCAACATATTGAAACTCGTCAATCATTAAATAAGTCTTTTTGCCAGTTTTTTCTAAATATAAATTAATAAAACTTATTGGATCGTTTTCAAACTCAAACAGCAATCTTCTGTCTTCAAAAGAAATTATTTTTATATTTTTTGCTGAGATTTGCTGCGTGATTAAATAATCTTTGAGTAAATTCAAAAAAACAGTTTTCCCGGCCTGCCTTGGCCCAACAATAGCTAAATATTCTTTGCGCTTAAGAAATGTTTTAATTTTATCTATGAGATCTCTTTGAATAATCATAATACCAAAATTGCAATTACTACAATTTTAGTATAACTGGATTTGCAATAGCGTCAATACCGACTTATCCACAGCGCAATTAAAAAACCCAAGGCAAGCTCGCAAAACCAAAAAGAACCCCTTCGGGTTCTTTTTGTGTCTTGCAAGGATTAGACAAGTTTAACGAGCAACTTCAATAATCTTAACACCTTCTACTTTAATTTTGCCCTTAATTCTCAACGGATACTTGGCAGTAGCATCAGTACCATCTTGCCATTTGAAGTTAGCGCCAGTAGCATCTGCATCAGCATCAAGAGCGCCAGCAGTACCATCAAGCAAGTCAAGGTCAATCTGAATCCAATCGTTTTGAGCAGTTACGTCTTGTAAGGTTACTGGAACCTGAATTAAGTAGTACGCTGAATCGCTTGCAGCAATTTCATCATCCACACTAAAGCCGCTAGCTGTAAGATCAAAGTTAAGGTACTTGGTTCCTGCCGTAGGAGTTGACGATGCATTAATGGCCAAAGCTGAAGCAGCAGCGCCATTAATCCGCTGTAATGTAACAGCGCCTATGACTGTGGAAGCATCGTATGTGAGCTTGATCTTAACGGTTTGAAGAACTGTCTTCAAAACATCGCCAGTGGCTAGGGTGTTGCTGTACGCACTATTAGTCACTTTGATAATAGCAGCGTTGTAAGTACCGCTAGTTGTCAAACTAGAAGCAACATTATAACCACCATTAGTATTAACAAACTCAACATCAGCAATGCGCGAAGCTACAGCATATGCCTTATTAGAAACAGCAGTGTACGCGGCATCACCACTAGCCTCATCATAAGCTCCGTCACCATCTGTATCAAAGACAATCTCGCCTGCTGTGCCGCCATCGCCATCAAGATCACCAGTTACCAAGCTTGCGCCAGAAGAATTACCTGCCGCCACAATGCCTTGGGCTCGCCAGCTTATATCGCTAGCAAATGTACCTCTGTCAACAGCTCCTGCTTGATCCTTACCAATCGCATAAGCACTACCTTTCAAATAAAGGACTTTCGAGCTAGTTGGAACAACATAGTTAATGTCCTCAAATGTAGTGGTTTGCGCAACATTACTTGCTTGCTTAAGCAAATTGCCGTCTTGATCATACAAAGACAAAGAAGAAAAGACATTGCCCACGCTAGCGTAGCTAGCATAAACCGCTAAATCTTCTATCTTAACAGATTCATTAGCAGCTCTTACTTTAATAGCCGCAAGATAATTTCCTGTTGTGCCGCCAATTACATAGGTATCAGTGTTAACATTTGAATCAGTATTGTAAATGTCAACATAAAGCATGCCAACGCTTCTGATTGTTACTGTCCGAGCAGAAACTAGTTGGGCAGCAACGATATCACCATCTGAATCACTGTCATTAGTGGTATCATAAACAGAATCACCGCCAAATGTTGGATCAGCATCTTCAGCAGTATAACCGCTAATGTCATACTTTAAAACCTTTCCGTTGTTAGCGGTATCAGAAACTAAAGAAACAGTAAGAATATAACGAGCGGTTGTTGACGCAGGAATTGTTACGCTCAAATCACTAAAGGTGATTTCTTCTGAAGAAAGCTGCGAAGCTGATACTACCTTGATTGGAGTGTCAGAACCGTAAGCAAAAAGCTTAAATGCAGAAACAACAGTGCTATCAATTGTATTTGCTCCTTCATCGTCAAACTGCAGTTCCGTGATTTTAACTGGAGATGTTGCATTTGTCTTGACATTGAAGTCAACAATCTGAACATCTTCAGCGCCAATTACCGCATCATAAGCAGCAGACAAAGCGTTGATTGAGAATGTTATGCCCGCACCTTGGATAGTAACCTTTTTCAAGCTTACGCTGTTAGGTGTAATATCAGTAATTGAAGTTTCATCTGCAGTTTCTCTTAAGACTAAGTCGCCTCCAGACACACTATCAATACTCACTGTGTACCCAGCATTAGCTGCAATAGAAGTGGTGTCAGCGCGAACAATTAAAGCATGAGTTTCGCCTGATTGCATCAGCAATCCAGGGTCATTATTCTCATACGTTTTATAGCTAGCGCTATTCCCGGTTTCAGAACTATCATAGGTTAAATCATAGGTTAAACCAGTTGTTGAGTCATAAACTTCCCAATTTTCAGTTTCTGTGTATTCCACTACTGCGCTTGCAGTAGATTCATCAGTAGCAACAATGGTTAGCTTAAGAGTAGTTATCTCAACTTCATTGCCGCTGTTAGCAGTAATATTGAATGTACCAAATACTACATCGGTTTGTGCTCCTGATCGAATCTTCTCGTTAGGCGCATTTACTTTTTCAATAGTTACTACACCGGCATTCACATCAATTGCTGCGCCAGCATAGCTGCCAGCAATTGTTGACGGATATTTCTTGGTCAAGCCAGTAGCAAATACGTCTGCTGTGCTGTCCAACTTTATCCTGATGTCATAGCCAGCACCACCAATAATATCAGCTTTGACAGTAAATACTTTATTAGACTGATTCTTTTGAATTGTTACCGGTGTAGCCAGGGTAAAGGTTATATAGTTGTCAACAATTTTTTCTGTAGTCGCTACAACTGCGCCAGCATACCAAAGCTCTAGATTTTCTATGTCGCTATCTTTAATAATGGTAGCCAAAGAAGTGTCTCTCTTTAGGGTAATACGTTCAATCTTGATATCTTCGATATTATCATTGCTAACTTTGAAATTAGCAATTACTGCATCCTTATCGCCTAAATTGACATCAGCCGGCGTGCTGCCTGCTGCGAATGTCAATGTTCCAAGGGTAGCGGTCGTAGCGCTCATCTCATTGCCTCGCACAGGCAAACCACTAACAGTGACGCCGTCGGAAACAATTTCTGTAATAGCTAAAGAGTAAGTAGAAGCAGCGGTTCCGCTTGCAATAGTTGCTTTAATGAGCAATTCGCTAGCAATACCAGCTTTTAATTCAATTGGTGTACTAAGATTAAAAGCAGCATAACCGCTAGAATTAATGTCTTTTACACTACCCTTTCTAACTCCGTCAACATAAAGAACCACACTATCTACTTGTGTAACAGCGCCTAGCCCACCAGCCGTTACTGTCAGAGAGAGAATTTTAGCATCTACATCAGAAAGCAGAGAAGCTTTCAAGAATTCTGCAGAAGAGCCGATTGGGATCATCGCAGATACTGGGCCAACCAATTTAACTGTCAATCCACCAGTTACCGGCGGAACAACAGTCTCCCCTGTGCTGAACGAAGAAGAAGATTCTGCTTTCAAAGCTGTGCCATCAGTCGCTTTAACAGCAGTTGTCAAAGTAACAGTGTAAGTCGTGTTTTCGGCTAAATCAGCAGTTGGGTCAATCGTGATAGTTTTATCGCTAACAGTGGTTGCTGCAGCAACAGCGGTTGTGCCAGCGGTTAATTTAACTGAATCAGCAGTTACTGTCGCAGAGTCCACAGCCATGCTCAAAGTGATAGTGACATTACTGCCAACTGCCACGCTTGTCGCATTGCTGGCCGGACTAATTGAAGCAACTGTTAATTCAGCTACTGGAGGAACCGCGACCAAAAGAGCATTTAATACTGCTCTGGTATTCTTGCCAACAATACCATCAGCCTTTAAATCATTGTCGCCTTGGAATTGTTTGGTTGCTTTATCGGTTTTCGGGCCGAAAGAACCATCAGCCGCACCAACGACATCCTCGCCGACTTCTTCCTGCAAAACAATTTGCAGATATTTTACTTCATCGCCTTTTGAGCCCTTTTTCAGGAGCTTGGTGAATTCAAAATCAGCCGGAATACCTTCGTAGGTCGCAGCTGGAGTGCCTGTAAGTTTGGCTAATTCTGCCTTAAGAGCATCAAGCGATGCCATCAAAGCAGCAATTTCTGCTTCCAGTTCAGCTGTTGTTTTAGCAGCAGCAATAGGAGCGAAATAAGTCAAGCCAGACATTGAGACAATGGTTGTCAGGGCTGTACCGATTGCAATTATTTTCTGTATTTTACTCATAGTTTTTAATTAATTATTATCTTGATTAATTATTATCTCTTCTTTTTCGCTGTCGACCTTCAGCGAATCCAAATACTTGTTAAGCTTTTGCCGGGCAATCAGATAATCGTTATTCTCGATATCTTTTTCTATTTCTCCTAATATTCCTCCGGCTGCTTTAACCTTGTCCAGGTCTTCTAATAATTTTATTCTAGCATCAACCTGATCTTCTGGGCCTGGCGCAATTTTGCTAGCCATTATTTTTTCTTCAAGATGAGCTTGGATTTTTTTAGCAACTGTCTTTGCTTTTTGGACCGTTGCTTTGGCCTGCTCTTTAGCTTGCGCTTGAGTTAATGTTTTTTGCTCTTCTTCTTGCTCTTGAATTATTTTAATTGGCTTGTCTGAAGATTCTTGTACGGGCAATTCATGAATTGCCCCTAACAAAGACAAGCCTAGGGCCAAACAAAAAATCACCGAATAAATCGGCCATTGTGATTTTGGTATGACTGCTTTTAAATCTTTTTCAGTTCTTTTAACCCAGTCCTGACTGGGTTTGATGTTTCTTAAAGTTTGCAATCTTTGAATCAATTCTTGGTCAGTCATCATAATAATTAGTAGCCGTTTTAAGAGCCAATATGTTACAGTTTTTCTTTTAATTTTTTAAGGCCTCGAGAAGCTAATACCCTAATAGTTGAGTCTTTTTTATTTAAAATCAAAGCAATCTCTTTGTGAGAAAATCCTTCAATATAATATAACTCAATCACTTCGCGATAGTTCTTTGACAACCGAGATAATGCTTTTTGAATATCCAGATAATTTTTGTCTTCTTTGCCAATATCAATACTTTGTTCTTCCAAAAAAACCGGCTTGTGTTTTTTATAATAATCAACAATCAAGTTTCTAGCGATTTTATAAGACAAAGCTCTTAAATTTTTTATTTTATGTGTCTGGCTATAATGCCATGTTTTTA
>Ga0210057_1003860_pt1 | contig 20318 bp, 20 predicted proteins | sample CryGeyCG2114_010_2_FD_183968 | JGI IMG/M metagenome (GOLD analysis project Ga0210057, IMG submission 183968) | Groundwater microbial communities from aquifer - Crystal Geyser CG10_big_fil_rev_8/21/14_0.10 (SPAdes) (version 2) | ecosystem: Environmental > Aquatic > Deep subsurface > Groundwater ...
TGACCGCCAAACTGCGAAAAGGTATCAGGTGCGGCCTCCATGAGTGCCAGTGCGTGTATTCCTCCCCCGCTCCGCACACTGCCTTTGATGCTGTTGTTGCCTTCTTTGCCCCAAAGGAACACGGGTCGCTCGTGTTCATCGGCAATGGTGTTCGCAACGAGGCCGAGGAGTGCGGGTCGCCAGGTGGGATCGCCGAGTGCAATGACGCTACGAAGCTCGCGCTCCTTAAGCCGTGCGTGTACGGCACGGGTAATAGCACCCGCCTCAGCCTTGCGCTTGCGGTTCGCCGCATCCAGCTTCTTCGCAAGCGCTTCTGCTTCGGTTGCCGAATCTGTGATGAAAAGTTGAAACGCGTCTCTCGCGTCGCCCATGCGGCTTGCCGCATTTATACGCGGCGCGATCATAAAGCCCACGTCGTCTTCGGTGATGGTCCGTTGTTCAACACGAATGGCGCGACACAACTTTCGTAGACCAAGACGCGGCGACTTACGCATGACGAGAAGTCCATAGGTTGCAAGCACACGATTTTCACCCGCGAGAGAGACCATGTCGGCAACCGTCGCGAGACCCACCATGTCGAGGAGCCACTTCTCCCACCCCTCGGAAGCTCGACTGCGTAATGCCGGGTCAATCGCGAGTGTCGCGGAGACGAGCTTCCATGCGACGCCAGAGCCGCACAGGTCGTGGAAGGGATACGCTTCATCCTCTCTGGCGTTTGGATTAATAACCGCGAGTGCGTCTGGCAACCCTGCCTGGGCGGGGAGATGATGATCAGTCACGATGACGTCCATGCCGAGCTCTTTCGCCCTACCAATAGCCTCGCGATCGGTGATGCCAGAATCGACCGTGACGATGAGCCGTGCGCCACCCTCGGCCAGCTTCTCGATACCCGAGACATTCACGCCATAGCCCTCGAGATGGCGATGCGGGATATAATTTTCAAACGTTGCGTCCATCTTCTGCAAGAAATCGTGCATAAGGACCGCACCAGGCACACCGTCACAGTCGTAGTCACTCCATACCACTATTTTCTCTTTGGCGTGTATGGCGTCTGCAAGACGCCGGGCTCCTTTCTCCATGTCGGTCATGATGAGCGGATCGTGGAGATGGAGATCGTATGACGGATTTAAAAATTGCTCAGCCTCCTCTTTTGTCGTGATGCCACGGCGCGCGAGTAGCGCGGCAGTGAGGTCATCATAGACACCGAGTTCTTCGCGTAGCACATCATCCAGCGAGTCATGAAGCGGGAACATGACGGGTGCTACGAAGGGAGAGCGTCAATCCCTGGGAGGGTGCCGTGCGCTAGGAAGTCGAGCATCGCGCCGCCACCTGTGGAGACGAAAGAGAACTTCGAGAAGAGACAAAGCTTGTCGATCGCGGCGATCGTGTCTCCCCCACCGAGCACCGAGTGTGCCGAAGACGTCGCGATTGCTTCGGCCAGCGCGTCGGTCGCCGCGCTAAAACCGTTTTCGTAATTACCGAGCGGCCCGTTCCACACAATGGTCTTTGCCGACGATGTGTGCGACACAAGCTGCGCGATAGTCTCTGGACCAACATCAAGAATGATTTCGTTCTCCCGCACCGCTTCTACCGGCGTGGTGCGCGCGTTATTCGGCGTGAGCTCTGGAGCGTTCGCCTTGATCACGATGGCATCACGAGGGAGCCAGATCCTTTTATCTGCGACCAGCTCTTTCACGTGCGAAAGGTCGCCCTCGCTCACGCGTGAGGTGCCCACAGCGTAGCCGCGCGCCTTGAGCGCGTCATTAGCGAGGGCTCCACCGATGAACAGCCGGTCGTATGCGGCCAACAAGGCTTTGAGGACAGGCTCCTTAGTCGCGAACTTCGCTCCTCCTATGATTGCAAGGCTTGGACTCTTCGGTTTACGGGCCCGAGAGAGCTCACGCACCTCTTCCTCGAGAAGTATGCCCGCGTAGGAGGGGAGGAGCTTCGGAACGCAAACAATAGAGGCGTGGAAGCGATGACAGGTATCAAAGGAGTCTTGTACAAAAAGGTCGCCCAGTTCTGCCAGGTCACGAGCGAAGGCAGGACTATTAGCCATTTCGCCTTCATGGCGACGTAAATTTTCGAGTACTAGGATGTGGCCGGGAGCCAGGCCGCGTACGGCGTCTCGGGCACGCGGCCCGATGCTCTCGGGGCAGAACGAAACGTGCGGGAGCAGTCGCGCGAGCGCCGCGGCCACCGGTGCCAAGGTGCCGGTATTAGGGTTGTCGAAATGCCCCACGAGGATCACGCGAGCGTGTCGCTCAGTGAGGTGGCGGAGTGTCGCCAAGGCGCGTCGCAGTCGATATTCATTGGTGACCGTCCCCTTCTCAATCGGTACGTTAAGGGCGCCACGGACCAATACGGGGATATTTTCAAGCGTAGAGATGGCGCGAACCGAACGCATATTACGACAACGCTTTTACAATTTCTTTGAAGGAGAGTGGGTCGGTCGATGCGTGTCCGACGATAAATCCATCAACACCAGACGTTGCGGCGAGCGAGCGAGCGTTCTCTGGCTCGATTGATCCCCCGTAGATAATGTGTGTGTGAGACGCGTTACGTCCAACCAGGAGTTCGCTCAGTACTTTGCGTATATAGAGCACCATCTCAGCTAAGTCGTGTGGCGCGATCGCCAGGGCGGCTGTTTTGTTGATAGCCCAGACGGGTTCGTAGGCGATCACGACCTGCTTACGCTCTTTCGTGGTGAGGGGCGTGAACGCGCTCGTTACCTGTTCTCGTACGACCCCTAGATAGTGCCCTTCGGTGTCACGCTCGTGCTCGCCCACGCACAGAATCGGAGTTAACCCTTGGGCGAGTGCGTGAGCAAGTTTCTCTGCCACCGAGGCATTAGTGTCGCCGCCTGTGCGCCGCTCTGAGTGGCCGACAATGGCATAGCTTGCGCCGACGGTGGCAAAGGTCTGGGCCGTGAGCTCCCCTGTCACCGCACCTCCCGTCGCCATTGAGACATCCTGTGCGGCAAAGTGAACCGCGGACGTATTTTTTATGCTGAGGGCGCCCAAGAGCGGTGCGGGAGGTGCGAGGACGATGGTGACGGGTGAGGTGTGAGCTAATCGCTTACTGAGCGCGAAGAGTGTCCGTGCCTTGGTGATATCTCCGATGTAGGCTTTCCAGTTGGCTACGAGAAGCATACTTCTAGTATACCAGTCGTCGTGTTAGTGCAGTTGTTGCCACCGCACAAAGGTCTTTAGTGCCGATGTGGTTGGCGTGAAGAGCGGTGGCAACACGGCGTTGTCGCCATCTACGGCAAGTGCTTGTGTTTGATATCCGGCCGCACTACTGCCACAGCCCCCGGACCACGAAGTGAGCGGCGTATAGTTTGACACGATCGTTCCGTGTATGGTGAGTGCACCGCGCGGCTCGTAGAGTCCCGTACAACCGCCACTTGGATAGTAGTAATTGTTTCTCCCAAAATATCCGTTCGTTGTAACAAAGATTCCGTTCAGTTCCATGTTTTGCGGTGAGTTCGGTGCGATCAGTATGTTGTGCTCACCAATGAGCGTGAGGCCTGCAGAACTATCGGGAACGTAGGTAATATCGTTCAATAATATCGCATCAGGCGATGAGCCAGAGCCAGAAAGACTACCCACCACGAGCGTGACTTTCTTTGGAATGACCCCCTCAACCCACGTATTGTCTTCTGAGAAGATAAGACCGCAATCGCTCGGGAGCGCGAGTGTTTCATAGCTATTTTCCTGGTCGATAACGGTATAGTCGTTACTGTAATGTCCGGGATTATTAACTGGTTGAACCGTACGAAGTGTTTTGACACTGACCACCAGTCGTATGGTCACGGTGCCATCAGCGTTGAAGATTAAATGGTACCCGAGGTGTGGGTCTTGGGGTACCGCGTGCGGCTCAAGGTAGATTCCTGACGCCTGAGCCGTGCTCTTAAGTGAGGCAAAATCGGAGGCGAGCGAAGCGAACGACACCCCTGCTGGAGGTGCGGCACTCGTTATCTGGCCATATTGCGCAACCGAGGGGGAGCTATATTCGCCCAAGAGTGTGCTGTGTATCGCCGGATAGCTTGCTGACGTGCCTGTACTCGTGATATCGACCGTTTGTGCTGAACCACAAGAACTGGCACTCGCGATACTGAGTTCATAGGTCCCTACGGTGCTACCACTCGTGTCGGTGTAGGTAACCACATAGGGTCCGGGCGCGCCGGTGCCGTTCTGAAGGTCGCTGGGGAAATGGGCAAGGAACCAGGCATAGTAATTGAGGCCGGCCTCTGCTACCGAGAGAGATTGTACGCGCCCGATTAACGTATCTTGGGCCCGATTCTCTTCCAAGACGAAACTGGCCAGTGACGCGAGCAGAATGAAAAAGATGCTACCAAATACGAGGACCAGGATTAATATAGAACCGCGTTTTTTCATAGTTGATTATTGCGCAAGGTAGCCCTTCCCGAGAGGGTGAAAGAGGTGATCCCTAGCTCGCTTGTTGACTCGACTACGGCAGTAACGACGATCGAGACAACACGCGATACGTCTACTGGGCTCGAGAGTTCGACGCCGCTCGCGTCAAAATAGCGAAAGAGCGGTGTCGAGGTGCTATTGGCGAGCGACGACGCGAGGGTTGTGGTACTCGTTGTTCCGCTCGAGACCGCGCGGTACAAGGTGCCCTGTGTGAGTGTGTAGGTTACGTATTCAAGTACAAGGTTGTTGTTTACATCGGCCGAGAACGAGAGTGTAGACGTGGCCGCGGCACGTATCGGGTACGCACTCGTCGCATCGTGACGTGCTTCACGTACGTCGTGCACCACCCCATCGATAGCCTGTCGTGCTTGGACGGTTGCCGCAGTTTGTTGGTAGATATAGGTATTGGTTCGATAAAAGAACACCAACAAAAATCCGAGCGCCACGATAATAAGCGACGTAAGACCAATGACGACGACCATTTCGATAAGGGTGAATCCTCGGGGGTCTTGTTTGGTGGTTATCATGGTGTTTCCATACCGTTCGGGGCAAAATTTGATACCAACGTCAGACTATTTTCGTGTCCGTTTGCGGTGTACCGGACCGTGACCTGAGCTTTTTTATAATCTGTCGTCACGTTGTTGGCGTCGCTTCCTCCGGATCCGTCGGCGGGGTCGTCAACGTATCGTATGGTGGTGTAGACCGGATACGCAGCACCACCGACGGTGCTGGTGGCCACGCTCGGAATCAGACCATTTGGAGTGCCGCCTACGGTCCCGAGTGACGAATAGGGCACGCTACGTAAGTACTCCATCTGTGAGCTTGCGAGTTCAACCGCCACCGCCTTCGCTTTGGCGAGCGAAGAGAGCGCGAGTGAGGCGCGCAGGATGCCAAACAACGCCAAAAAGACCGTCAGGAGCAATGCAACGCCGACCACAAGCTCAATGAGCGACATACCGCGTCGATCAAGATACCGCATAGCGATAAGTATAGCGTGGCGTATACCCCACGATTAGATGCTGGATGAGAGCGAGTAAATTGGTGAGATCATCGATACCGCGAAGATGCCCACCACCGTGCCGATGAGTAACATGAGGACCGGTTCGATAATGGTCGATAGGTCCTTGGTCTTTTGCGTGACGTTTGACTCATAAAACTCCGCAACCTCTTTAAGCATGGAGGCCACCTGTCCCGTCTCTTCTCCCACGGCCAGCATTTCACTCATCAGGATCGGATACAGCTTCGTGTGTTCGGCAAACGCTTTCGACAGCGGATCCCCTTTCTTTACCAGGACGGCGGCCTCACCGAGCACACGCGCGAATGAATCTGCGCGGACGACATCTTTAGTGATGGCAATCGCCTCAAGCACCGGCACGCCGGCCGAAAGAAGAGATGAGAGGGTGCGTGCGGTCCGTGCCGCATAGGTCTCGCGAACAAGCTCTCCGATCACGGGCAATGAGAGGGCGCTCCAGACGAGGAAGGCGTGACCCCGCTTCGACCGAATGAACGCGATCGCGCCGACAGCGATCGCGAGGAGTGCGACGAAGACAACTAAGATGTTGTAGACCAGAAAATCTGAGACGCCGACGAAGATTCGTGTCGCAAGGGGGAGTTGCACGTGGAGCTCGGTGAAGGTTTTGGCAAGGGTCGGGACGACGTAGAGCAACATGAGTATGCTCACGATCACAATGGCCACAAGGACGATGACGGGGTAGATAAAGGCTCCCTTAATCTTGCTGGCGAGCTCCTCAGAGCGCTCCATTTGTAGTCCAACGATGGTAAGTGAGTCGGCCAACGATCCAGACTCTTCGCCTACCTTAACCATCGAGATAAGAATCTGCGGAAACACTCTCGGATATTTTGATAACGACTCATGGAAGGCAGAACCTTTGGCGACTTCGGCCGATAGCGACGCCGCAATCTGTTCGAGCGCTTTATTATCAGACTCCCGTTCGATGACCGAGAGTGCACGCGATAGCGAGAGCCCGGCCTTTAACATCGTCGCAAGGTTTTTTACCGTGTGAGCAATTTCTTCGCGCTTGACCCTGCGACGCAGTACCGTCTTGACCCAACGAGGTGCGGGCCTCTTGATGTGAGATTCGTTGAGCTCAATGACCGTGCCACCCTCTCGCTGTATCTGTTCGTAGACAGCGAAGCGTGTCTCAGCCTCGAGATCACGCGTCTCGTCTGGACCCCCCTCTTTCCTAATCGTGACGCGATAGTGCATGGTTATTCACTAATGGCTCGCAGGACTTCTTCGAGCGACGTGATACCGCGCGCCGCCTTATAGAGGCCGTCTTCGAACATGGTATGCATACCCTCTTTCTTCGCCTGGTCCTCAATAGATTCGCTTGTTGCAGAGTGTAAAATCGTCTCACGAATAGCTGAGGAGACCGTCAGTATTTCATGAATGCCCGTCCGGCCTTGGTAGCCCTCATCCGCTGTATCAGAGGCAGCCGGACGATAAAAGAGAAGATCGTCGAGTGTCTGTTCGGCCTTCACGAGCTTTTCCTCCTTGAGAACCTGTAGAGCCACGGCAAATTCCTCATCTTTGGCGACCTTCGCGCGCGTGGCAGCATCCATGTGGTACTCCTCCTTCGTCTCTTTAAGCTCACGTACGAGGCGTTGCCCGATGACGGCTCGAATCGTCGAAGCAAGCAAGAATGGTTCCACCCCCATATCGATCAACCGTGGTATTGCACCGGCGGCACTGTTGGTGTGGAGGGTAGAGAGTACCAAGTGCCCAGTGAGCGCGGCATTAATCGCGAGCGAGGCAGTCTCGCTGTCCCGGATCTCCCCCACCATAATGATGTCTGGGTCTTGGCGCACAAGCGATCGCAGACCATTGGCAAACGTGAAGCCGATCTCAGGGTTAACTTGGGTCTGGTTCACGCGCTGCATCTGGTACTCAATAGGGTCTTCAATCGTCGCAATGTTCACGGTCGGCGTGTTCAAGATATCCAACATCGTATACAGCGTCGTCGTCTTGCCTGAGCCGGTTGGCCCCGACATGAGGATGATCCCCGTTGTCTGTTTCAAGGCGTGGTGGAGATGTTCGAGGTCCTCGCCATGTATACCAAGCGCCTCGAGTGTGAAGCCGTGGCCGGTCTCGCGCAAGAGGCGCATGACCACCTTCTCGCCGAAGTAGGTGGGGAAGGTGGACACACGGAACGAAACCTTTTCTGCCTCGGTCTCCATCTTGAAGCGGCCGTCCTGAGGGAGTCGCTTCTCGTCGAGCTTCAGGTTCGCCAGCACCTTGATGCGAGCGACGATGCCCGCCGCCGCGGCCTTCGGGAGCGTCATGGCGTCATGCAAGATGCCGTCGATGCGATACCGCACCAATACTTGCGTCTCCATCGGCTCGATATGTACGTCTGACGCACTCTGAGTAATTGCGTGGCGCAGGAGGGTGTCTACGATGCGAACAATCGGGAGATCCTCGGCCATCTTTTTAAGGTCGTCACTCGAGGGCGCATCTGCGTTCTCAGCGACGACACGGATCTTGCCCGCTTCAGTTGAAATAATGTCGCCGAATTCATCCTTGAGAGATTTCTGGTACTGTACGAGCGCGTGCTTAATGCTCTCGGTGTCGGTGAGGCGCGGGAGGATCTTGAGGCCCGTCTTCTTCCCCACCGAGTCGATCGAGGGCAGATCTTCGATGTCGAGCATCGCGACCTCGAGCGAGTCGGCGTCTTTCTTGTACGCAATGATGTTGTGGGTGCGTGCAATCGGCTCCGGGATAAGCGCGAGTACGTCCACGGGTACATTAAATTCCTTCAAATTAATGAACGGGATACCGAAGACGTATGCCTGTACGCGACGAAGCGCGTCCTCGGTGAGCACCCCGCGTGAGAGAAGTGCGTTCGACAGCGATTGTTTGCGCGCCGCCGCGTCTGCTACCGCCGCATCGAGGTCCTTTTTTGAAATGAGACCCGAATCAGCAAGAAATGTTTTAAGATCAGTCTCTGAAGCGTGCATGTAGTTGCAGTATACCGTGGTTACTCACGACGTTCCTACAAATAAACAGCTCGGCGCCACAACGGCGCCGAGCTGTTTATAGACAACGTGGTTACTTGACCGCGTCTTTGAGTGCCTTTGCTGGGCGAAACTTTGCAGTGCGAGATGCCGCAATGCGAATCGTCTCTCCGGTGCGGGGGTTACGGCCTTCACGTGCAGGGCGAGCCTTTGTTGCGAAGATACCGAGGCCAGCTATTGAAACCTCTTCTCCGTTCTTCAAGCTCTGCACGATGCTATCAATGACTGTCTCAACAGCGCGCTCTGCGTCTGCCTTGGTCGAACCAAGAACGCCATGCACTTTGTCGACGATGTCAGCTTTATTTGCCATGGATGTTTCGTAAATTTATTAATCCCCCACGGGCGGGCTGTGCCCTCCGTAGCCGTGGCGGGGGAGGGTATGGCTCAAAGTATAGGAAATGAGCCATTTTGTGCAAGAGGCTTGCGACCAATGCAGAAATGGGTTGAAATCTAGCCTGCGTAGACCACTATCGAGCGAATTCGACCACGCGGTTCTCGCGGATGATGTTTACCTTGATCTCGCCCGGGTATTTGAGCTCCTCCTGGATGCGCTTGGCGATGTCGCGGGCCAGTTTATGCATCTCGAGGTCGCTTATCTTGCCCGGATTTACGAATACGCGGATCTCGCGGCCTGCCGCGATTGCGTAGACCTTCTCTACTCCCTCGAAGGTCTTGGCGAGCCGCTCGAGATCGCCGAGGCGTTCGAGATAGCGCTCTACGGTGTCTCGCCGCGCGCCAGGGCGACCACCCGAGACCGCGTCGGCCACCTGTACGATCACGGCCTCGGGCGTCTCATAGGGGAATTCTTCGTGATGCGATTGCATCGCTTGGATGACCGCACGGTCGACCCCAAACTTCTCGAGAATGCGTCGTCCTATTTCTACGTGCGTGCCCTGGACCTCGTGATCGACGGCCTTGCCTATATCGTGCAGGAGCGCGCCAGCACGTGCTACCGCGACATTCGCGCCAAGCTCGGTCGCAAGCATCCCTGCGATGTGAGCCATCTCGATAGAGTGTTGCAGAACGTTCTGTCCGTAACTCGTGCGGAAGTAGAGCCGCCCAAGCAGGGCTATCAGTCGTGGGTCGAGGCCGAGCACGCCGGTCTCGTAGGCCGCCGCCTCTCCTTTTTGCTTCAGCATCTCTGCAATCTCGGCGCGCGTTTGTTCGACGACCTCTTCGATTCTCGCGGGCTGTATACGCCCATCGGCGATGAGCTTCTCGAGTGCAATCTTCGCGACGTGACGTCGCAGAGGGTCAAAGGATGAGAGGGTGATGCGGTTGGGCACATCGTCGATGAGGACATCGACACCCGTCGCACGCTCAAAGGCCTTGATATTCCTACCTTCTTTACCAATAATCTTGCCCTTCACCTCTTCAGAGGGGATCGTGACGAAGAGTGACATTACTTCGGCGTTTACTGCATTACCGAGCCGATGAATAGTGCTTGTGAGTATCGAACGCGCCTTCTCTTCGAGTTGTTCGCGTCCGTGCGCCTCAAGCTTTTGTAACCGCAGGAGCAGAGACTCTTCGTAGCCTCGCTCGAGCTCAGCGAAGAGTTCTTCGCGGGCCTTCTCTTCTGAGAGGTGGGCAACATTGGCAAGCTCTTTCGAGCGCGCCTTGGAGAGGTTCTCGAGGTTCGCCTGGAGTCTCGAGGCCTCTTGTTCGCGTGCACGCACCTCATCTTCTTTTGCATCAATATCGCGCTGTCGCGAATCAAGGAACTCCTCGCGTGTGGCGAGTCGTTCCTCTTTGGCCGAGAGTTTCTCGTCGCGCTCCTCGATCGGTTGCAGGCGTTCGGTCTCGAGTACTTCGCCGCGGAACTCTGCCTCGGCGATAATCTCTGCCGCGCGCTCCTTAGCTTGGAGCAATTTTTGTTTGATATCGAGCTCAACAGAGCCTCGCTGTGCGAGACCGATAAGTACGCGCAAAACATAGCCGAGTATGACACCAGCCACGCCCGAAAGCGTCAGCATAATAAGTATGATTTTGAGCGACATAATTCTCTTTCAGTTAGCTCCCTACCCCGCGAGATAGGAGAGCGCAAGTTCTAGAAAAGGGCGTATCAGCAGGCGTTCGTCTCGGTCAGGCAGCCTCTCAGGAAGACCTGACTCTAGCACAAAGGACGCCGCGAAGCCACGCTTGCGGCGGAAGATATTTAACCAAACACCTTGTCGACGATGCCGTATTTCTTGGCCTCCTCGGCGGTCATAAAGAAGTCTCGCTCCACATCTTTCTCAATCTTGGCGAGGGGCTGGCCGCTATTTTTCGCCAGAATGCGGTTTAGATTTGCGCGCAGTTTGAGGATCTGCTTGGCGGTGATCTCAATATCGGTTGCCTGCCCCTCTGCCCCGCCATGCGGTTGATGGATCATTACTTCAGCGTTGGGGAGCGCGAAGCGCTTCCCCTTCTCCCCTGCAGAGAGTAAGATCGCGGCGCCCGAGGCGGCCATACCCACGCAGACCGTCGAAACGGCCGGCTTCACGTGGTTCATGGTGTCGACCATGGCGAGGGTGGCGGTCACTGAGCCGCCGGGCGAGTTGATATAGAGGGAGATGTCCTTCTTAGGGTCCTCTGCTTCGAGGAAGAGGAGTTGGGCGATGACGAGATTGGCCGTGTCGTCGTCGATCGGTCCACCGAGGAAGACGATGCGTTCTTTGAGCAGTCGCGAGTAGATGTCATACGCTCGCTCACCAAACTGACTCTTCTCTACTACCATCGGCACGAGCATAGAATTTTTCATAGTATGGATTAAAACGAATAGCTACATTATTCAATAACCTGATCTGCGGGCGTGGTGCCAAGCGGCTGTTGTTGGCTAATGCGCTTGCCCCAAGCATAAAAGGCACCGATGACGATCATGAGCACGATGACCACAATCGATATAACCGCTCCCCACGCCTGTTGCTCCTGTGAAGGAGGCTTTGGTAGGTGTGTGCCGAAGAAGGGCGTTACGTCGTTGCTGGGTTCAGGATCCATGATGTATCGGTAGCGCCCAGTATACTGCACACACCGCTATCACTCAAACGCGCGCAAGCGTGGTAGTGCGATGCTATAGTGGCTACTATAGGAGTCCGTTAACAACACTCTCTCACTACTATGCCCACGACACCACGCGCAAGAACGTTCTTCATCATCAAGACGGTAGTATTAGGATCGTTTCTCTTGGTCGGCGTGTGCTACCTCCTCGCGAGTCTCCTCGTCGGGTGGAACGTGAACGGTCTCGCGGCGGTAGCAGGTGCCTCTGTCTTGCAGGAGACGGGTCAAGAGGTGCCGCTTACCGCCACCGAGGCAGCATACGCGACCTACATGCTTGACGCCAAGCAGGCGCCAACGGACAAGCTTGTCACGTCGTCGTTCAAGTATTCTGCTGATGGTGCGCACTATTCTGCAACTGGGGCTCAAGTGGAGGAACATACGGTAACCACATACCTTACGCAAGCAAACCGCAATCAGTATCGCGTAGTCGGCACCAAGACACTTGACGATTATCAGATGACGCCAACCAGTTCCGCAAATATGGCCAACAAGGTAGTGACTTGGAAGCAGCCCTCGGGGGCGTATCGTAGTGTCCTCTATAACTATGATCGTACGCGTGCCGAGCGCCCGCTCCTCGCCGAGACGCTCAGCGAGCGCCTAGACAATAAACAAACGTTCTCGCTCAGTCTCTCCGAGTACAGTTTCTCAAACGGACAGACAGGTCTACTCTCTTTTGACAACACAGATGTACAGGCGGCCTTTATCGCGCTTGAGACACTTGCGAAAAACAAGGAGGGAGACACCCGATTCTACCTCGACACCTTCAGCAAGGATGGACAGCAACGTAGCTTCCGTCTCGTCTCGGACGCCGGTAACGTATTTACTATTGCCAATGGCGTTCTCGAGGATACCGTAGCGTCGGCTGACACGCTGGCGCGCCATGGAGAGGGGCTCTCGGCAAGTGATGGTACCGCCGTCGCGGCCTATCTCGGAGAAACAGAGAAGAAAAATCAAACCTTCAGGAAGATGGCGTCAAGTGGTATTACCAAGGTCTATAGCATCTGGGGAGAGAGCCAGGAGCTCATCGAGACGGCGTGGACGTCAACGAGCTTTTACGCTCTCGTTAATGGCAAGGTGCGATTTATCGGTAAGGAGAACGTAATCAAGAGCAGTAAAGGCGCACAGACGACCACCATAGCGCGGTGGTATGAAAAGAATGTACGTCTGGCTTACCAAATTACAACCCAACACACCACAAGTGCGACCGCTGGCGCCAATAGCACGGCCATCACCGATGGCAAAAAGGACGGGTTCGTGATTGAAGATGCACAAATGGCGAAGATATCGATCCCGATGTCGACCTTCACGCCGCCGATCCTTCTCATGTTGCTCGATGCGGCGACGAAGAAGGTAAAGATGCAGGAGACGCCATTCTATCTAGAGACCTACGCGCCAGGAGACAAGCCCAGCTACACATTCTACGGGAAATTTACTACCGCACGCGCCTCGTGCGTCAACGAGAAGGGTGTCGATAAACCTGCGACCTGTAAAGCGTTGTAGCCCGACTACACTTTCGGCTTGGCCGCGGTGTAGAGCTTGCGCCCTTTCTCAAACGCGGCTTCAGCCGCCGCGCGACCCTCGTAGCCGTTGATGGTGACCTTGGCCGGCTTCCCCTTAAGATTTTTATACGTCTCGAAGAAGTGTATGAACTCCTTGAGAGTGTGTTGGTTGAGGTCCTTCAGGTCGTGCACGTCGTCCCATCGCTTGTCTTCGACGGGCACCGCGATGACCTTGTCATCGAGATCACCGCCGTCAATCATCTTCAAGAGGCCGACGGGGCGCGCAGAGACGAGCACGCCGACGTTGAGCGGGTAGGTGGTGAGAACGATCACATCGAGCGCATCGCCGTCATCCCAGAGTGTCTGAGGGACGAAGCCGTAATCAAAGGGGTATGCGGCAGACGAGTAGTTGGCGCGATCAAGCTTAATAAGGCCCGTCTTCTTATCAATCTCGTATTTATTATGAGACTCCTTAGGAATCTCGATAATGACGTTCATCTCCTTCTTGGTACCCGGAGCAATATCGTGTAGTAGGTTCATAGTGGTATAGTATAGATTATTCGTCTACCGCAGGATCGCGGTCTTCCTCATTATCAGCAACGGTCTCGTCGCTCGCCGGCATGGCCGCGAGCTCCTCCTCTGCGGGGGTGGTAGTCACCTGCTCGCCTTCGCTTGCTATCGTGTCGGGACTCTCAGTGGGCATAACACCGGCCTCCTCCGCCGGGTCGACAATCTCGACTGAGTCGCCATCACTCTCGGCCACTTCACCGCCGCCCATTGAGATGATGTCGATGTTCCACCCTGTGAGTTTGGCAGCGAGGCGGACATTCTGGCCGCCGCGGCCAATGGCGCGCGATTGCTCGTCTTCGGTCACCGTCACCGTCGCGCGATGATTCTCCTCGTCGAGCACTACCTCGGTGGGCATTGCCGGCGAGAGCGCCTCCTTAACAAACTCTCGTGCGTCGTCGCTCCACTCGATAATATCGATACGCTCGCCGCCGAGCTCGCTCATCACGGTCGAGACGCGTACGCCGCGCTGGCCGACCAGCGAGCCCACCGGGTCGACGTGTGGGTCGGCCGAGACGAGCGCGATCTTGGTGCGGCTCCCGGGCTCGCGCGCCAGCGCCTTAATCTCGATAGCACCGCTCGCGAGCTCGGGCGCTTCGATCTCGAAGAGTTTCACCACGAAGTTCGGGTGCGCGCGCGAGAGGCGAAGGTACACACCACGGAAGCCCTCGTCGACCGAGTAGAGGTAGGCGCGAATGCGCTCCCCCATCCGGTAACGCTCGCCCGGGATCTGCTCCTCATAAGGGATGATGCCGGTCGTGCGCCCGAGGTCAACGAAGATCGCCCCGCGCTCCATGCGCTGTACGATCCCGCTCACGATCTCGCCCTTCTTCTCGCCAAACTCCTCCATCATCGAGAGTTTCTCAGCCTCGCGCACCTTCTGGATCACCACCTGCTTGGCCGTCTGGGCGGCGATGCGACCGAAGTCGTCTTGCGGCTCAAGGGGGAACACGATTTCCTCGCCGAGCTCGACATCGCGCTTGATCATCTTGGCATTGGTGAGGAGGATATGCTTCTCGGTGTCAAGGCGTGGTAGCTCACCCTCGGCGAGCTGCTCCTCCTCGCCGTGGAAGCTGTGGCCGTGTACCTCGGGCTCTGGCTCTTCTCCCTCATCGCCAAAACGAGCCGTCGTCTCATCGACAACGGTCTTCACCTGCTCAAATGAGACCGTGCCGGTATCGAGGTCGAGCTTCGCGCGTACCACCTGGCCGCGCTTGCCGTATTCGCGCTTATAGGCAGTGGCCGTCGCGCTCTCAATAGCTTCGATCATCGTCTCGCGGCTGATGCCACGAGTCTCGAACTCTCCGAGCACCGCTTGTATTGTTTTTAGGTCAATCATATGGGTTGTGTATGTCGCACGATATGTAATAAAACTACTGAAACGTGAGAACGGTAGTTGATGAGAGAATACCAGAGAATGTCGATTTTGTCTATTTGTGCCAAAATGGGTGGTAGAATGGACCCTATAGAAAACACCAACCACGTGCCTGCCACCGCCGCCCCCTCTGCACCGCGCACGCCCGTGCTCGTCGTGGTCGGGCGTCTTCTCCTGGTACCGATCCCGATTTTATTGGTCGCATTTACGTTTCTTGGAGGTTATGCATGTGCGTTCGGAGGTGGCAACAATTACTATTGCCGATTCAACCTCCATTTTTCTTGGCTGACTGATGCGACGGCTATTGTCGCACTGGTCGCGATTCTTAAGGCCGGCCGCTATAAGCCGGTACACTGGAGTGCGTATGCTGTCTTCGCTGTTGCTACCCTCGCATCAGTCCTGCTCGTTTTCGCCACACCTTGACCGTACTGCGCTCGGTCCTTTGGTTCTCCGCACGAGCTCTACGCTTGTGCAATCCCACACATGCTCACCGTATTTGTATGTGCGGGGATAAGCATTCCTTGCATGCTTCTCCCCCACTCTCGCTCGAAAAACAAAACGACCGCAGAGGTCGTTTTGTTTTTGCTCGCTCGAGTGCCCCACCTCAGTCGTGAACTGTATCGAGTGAGGCACTTAAAGGGGTCTTTGGCGACTTCATTCAGACCAAAGCCGAGGCATCTCGGTCTAGGGTCCAGAATGTAAATGCAATGAATGCAACACCAGAATAAGGGCGCTTATGTCGCCGCCAAAACTGCCTTTTACGCTGTATTCCCTTGGTATGAGTGTGCGGTCTCCCATAATCGAACCGTCTCGGTCGCCCTAGAACCGTAGGTCGTACGGTCGCACTAGATTATAGGACCACAGTCTCTTGAAATAGCAATAGAGTGTGCGGGATAGGAGAATCGAACTCCTGCTCTCAGTTTGGAAAACTGACGTTCTACCATTAAACTAATCCCGCCTCCGCTAAAGCTACGGCGGGCAAGCCCGCTTGTACTCTCGCGTAATGCGAGGATACCATTTTTGGAGTACCGTATGAAGATGAGTCGATACGCGCCGTATCTTGGTGTGGTGGCCGCGCTGGCGGTCTTTGTGCTCTTCGTCTCGCACGTTCCCTCCACGCGTGTCTACGAGTCTGCGCCGCCTCTGGTGCTCGCCCCTGTTGGCTCGAGCACGCTGGCTGTCGTGACTCAGACGGTCGCGACGACCGCTGTGGCGCAGCCGCTCGCGCCTATCAAGCCAGACCCCTTTGTCGGCGCGGCATCGATCCTGCGCGAGGCGCTCGTGAACATTATCTGCTTCGCGCCATCGACAAGCGGCACGCATTCGGTCTCGGGCAGTGGCGTCATCGTGAGCCCAACGGGCATCATAATAACCAACGCGCATATCGCCCAGTACTATCTCCTCGCCAATGACGGCGTCACCTGCGACGTGCGCACCGGTAGCCCAGCCACCTCTACTTATAAGGCCATGCTCGCCTATCTTCCCCCAGCGTGGATCGAAGACAACGCAAGCCTCATCACCCAGCACATGCCGAGAGGCACCGGAGAGCGCGATTTTGCACTCCTCGCGATCAGTAACCCACCGCAGGGCCTCGCGTATGTCAGCCTCGCAACCAAAGAACCGAGGAGAGATCAAGAAGTGTCTATCGCTTCATACGCGGCGCAGAACCTCTCTCCAGACCAAGTGCGGTCGGGCTTCTACCCCACCGTAGTGCTCAGCACGATCAAGGACGTCCTTACCTTCAAGGCGAACACCCCAGACGTGCTCGAGTTTGTCGGTAGTCTCGCGGCGCAGGAAGGATCGTCTGGCGGCGGTGTTGTTGATAGTCACGCGAGGCTCCTGGGGATCATTAGCACGAGTAAAGTCTTTGGCGACGTTGCAGACCGCACGCTCCGTGCGATCAGCACGTCCTATATTCGGCGCGAATATGAGCGCGAGACTGGCCAGCACTTCGAGAGTGCGCTCGCGACGCCGGGCTCTACGCTTGTCGAGCTCTTTGCACCGCGCGTCGCGCCACTGCGAACCATACTGGAGGACGCGATACGGCATCAGTAAAGATTGACAGCATTTAGATACGTGCTATGATAGCGTTAGGTGGTCAGCCCGGGCCTTCGCTCGTGCACGAAGCCACATGTCCGCCCCACTCAAGGGGCCAACAGGGAGAGAATCATGCAGAAGATCAGTTTCTGGGCCCTCGGGCTCTTCCTGGCCGCGCTGTTCAGCACGGCCTTCGTCAGCGTCACGCCGGCTTCGGCCGAGCTCGTCTCGGTGGGCCAGGGCGGCGATGCCGCGTGCTTGGTGTCCGACGCCGAGGCGGCGTTCGGACTCAAGACCCCCGCCGAGCTCGAGCACGACGCCGTCACGAGGACGAGGGAGCGTAGCTCCTTCGTCGCCTACCTCAACGCAGTGCGGTGCAAATCTTGCAACAGCGGCATCGTCAGCGACGGCGCCGACGGCTCCCGTCAGGTGGTGGGTAGCGCGTGCACGAACCGGTACAAGAACTCCTCGGGCGGCGGCAAGAACGTTCAGGTCGTCATCGACGACGCGTACTACAACGCCACGGGACAGTTCGTGTCGAGCGTTCTGTACACGTTCAGCCAGCAGCGCGACGTGAGCAATCGCCACGGCGTGCTCACGATCGGGGACGCGTCGGTGCACGTCACGTGCGCCGTCATCGACGACGTCGACAACTACGTCGACAAGATGTCGATGAGCACGCGCCGTTACGCCGATCATGGCGGCTACGGCAACTCGAGCTGGCACAGTCACTCGGCCGCCTCCTTCACGGCGGTCGGACTCAAGCTCGACCCGAGCAAGGGCTCGATCGAGGTGATAAAGACGGTCAACGTGGGCTTCGCCTCGAAGCCCTGATCGGACCTGTTCACTGCCGGCACTGGCCGGGCATCCCTCGCGGGGTGTCCGGCCGGTTTTTTATGCAAACGGTTCTAACCCACGCTGGTCAAGTTCTGTGTCGCAATTGCTGAACGCGGCTCGAACCTTTTTTGAACGAAACTCCGATTGATTGCTCCGCCAAAGGCGGAGCAGAAAACTGAACGCTCGGGCGGGCAAAAAGGAAGGGGGTTGGGGGGAAGGAATTTTTGCCCGCCCTCGCTTTCCGATTCCGATTTTTCCGCCGCCGCCGAATTTCGTGCCAGTGAAACTGGCGCGCCGCCTCGTTATTGTTTTTTATAAATATCCGCTATTGTCTGGTTATTTTTTAACATATCGGGATTGCTCAGTAAGGCATTTACCGCTTTGACACTAACATTATAAAACGGAACAAGGTTTAATAAATACAAGCCATTTTGACTTTGTAAAACTGGACTGCTGGTTAATCCAATGTCCAAACCAACATTCGTTGCCATTGCTGTATTATGGGAGAGTAAATTTCGGTAATTACTGTAAATTATTTTTAATTCATTATTGCTCAAACTTAATCCGTAGTAAGCTGAATTATTTAACACTTTGAAATGATTTTCTACACTTCCTTTTTCAACATATGATCCAATACTATCCGTGATAGACAATAAGAGTAATGCCGATGGATAGCCGTAACAACCCGGGGCCGGCCAAATATTTGTATCTTTGCGAAATTCAATACAATATTTTGCTACCAAAAGCATTTCTTGCAGGGATTCTTGGAGCATTGAGGGTATGTTTTGATGAATTGCCATGCTTTTATTTTTTCAAGTATTTTTGGTAATACACTCTATTACTAAAATAATTTTCTATCATTTTTACTACTTCGTCACGGTTTTTCTTCTTTATTTCATGACTGTATTCAATCATCATAACGCACACTAAAAGTTCTAGGAGACTGTAATCATTATCTTTAACAAAACCTTTGGTATCTCGCAGTAGTCCGTACATATCCTCCATTTCATTTTCAATTTTTTGTCCAGCCCACATACCACCTTCGGCAAGACTTCTCGATGAGGATAGATCAACAGCTTCCTTTATAAAATCCTTTCTTTTCAATACATACTCGTATCTATACTCCGCGTCCTGTCTTAGGGAATTTGACCTTAACAACTCCGTTGTCTTTTTTTGTATTTCTTCTTCACTTAAACCTTGCTTTTCTAATTCATCTACAAGTTCGCCAGTTCGGGGCAACTGATACCTCAATTGTAATGCTTTTAGAAATGCTTTTTTCTCGGATAATCTTTCTTGTTCAACGCCGTAAATATAAGAATCGGCTAAGCGAATCAAAGTTAAACGCCAGTTTCCAAAAAATCCAATAAAAAATCGGAAAAGTAGAAATAAACCCAAAATTACAAATAAAATTATCAACCACATATTAGTTATTCCTAATAAAATAATTACTTTCCATTATTTTCCGAATGTTTTTTTGACATTCGATCTAAAAATTCCGATCCTATTTCGCTACCTTCTTTATCTTGAATAATTGCACCTTTGTGGAGCAAAACATAATCCCAAAAATCCTCACTCTCAATCATGTTTTGCAAAACAAACTGTGATGCACTTTTTCTAGCTGCACTATTTATCATTAAACCGAGAACAAAAGAACCAGCGGCGAAAATCCATCCTTGAAAAATCAAAAGAATAATTGGTAACGGGACAATCATTATAATACCCAGCCAAGTAAAAAATATATGTGCGGGTTTATTATGTTTATCGCCGAATTTTGACATAACAAAATCACCAGCTTTTGAATTATTCACTAAAACAGTAACTTCACCGGTTTTGTAATCTTCTAAAAATTGTTGGTAATTGATAAGTTTTTTACTCATATTTTTAAACTGCATTTAATATTTTATCTTCTATTAGCGGCACATATTTTTTATACATTCCGTCGGGCATGGAAATTTTCAGTTTATTTTCTTTAGATGATTTTTCAACAACACTTTTAATATAATCGCTTTTTAGTAAATAATCGTCAGCATGCTCAATGGCAAGTAGCTTAATTGTGCCGACCATGAATTTTGCAAAATCTTTTTTATCCAAAACATCTTTTGACTTCAAAATGATAGGTTCGTGGATTTTTGATTTTCCGCTTTTCAAATATGAGGCATAAGAAGAAAAAAGATTTTTCATAAATAATTCAGAAGAAAACATGTGTTCTGTCGTAGTTAAGAATTGATCAATCACGCCTATTGAAATTAGTAATTTGGTATCTGGAGTTTCATTTGACTTTTTTATTCCATTCAATACATCAATAAGCCCCATAATAAGAAGTTCCTGTGAGATAAAATTTTCCAAAGCAAACATTTTGGGGAAAATTTTATCCCACATACTTCCATGTTTTGGTTTCTTTTTATAGCCGTAACATTGCCAAACTTCATCGTTTAGCACTGGCCTCATCGTCATAACGGCAATCTGTAAAACCAAGTCATTTATATCTGTAAT
>Ga0210057_1003863_pt1 | contig 20316 bp, 17 predicted proteins | sample CryGeyCG2114_010_2_FD_183968 | JGI IMG/M metagenome (GOLD analysis project Ga0210057, IMG submission 183968) | Groundwater microbial communities from aquifer - Crystal Geyser CG10_big_fil_rev_8/21/14_0.10 (SPAdes) (version 2) | ecosystem: Environmental > Aquatic > Deep subsurface > Groundwater ...
CCATCACCAACTTTAACACCTTAAACAACGCCTGCCACGCAACCGACGTCTTCATTCACCGGCCCGACCTGCTGACTACTACCCCCAAGTGGATGAGGCGGCCCACCATCATCTGGCAAGAGACAAACTAGGAGCAGTTACTTGGGGCAGGAGACAAATTGAGCGATCCCGCCACCGCGCCAGCTGCCCACAGGCGCCACCGAACTCACCGGCGCCACCCACGCCCACAGCGCCACTCACCCCCCCAGCCTGCGAACACACTTTTTCCGCATTTTATGCAAAAAAACCCTAGCGTTGACCTGTGCGTCGTGCTATAACCTCCTTTTACTGATCGGTACTCATCTATCACTAGGCGGGTACCAACTGTCAAACCAAGTCTTAAAACACTCGATGCCGGTCCGGACCACCGCCGACCACCGATCCCAGACGAGCCGCCGACCGCCAATAGAACGGGCCGTCGGCCGCCCCGCCAAACACCATGTATCAGCCCACCTTCACCATCACCAACAACCTGCTCACCTACGTCACTCGCATTGAGTCGGCTAAGGCTGTCATCGACAACTCACCGCTGGTGCCCGCTTGGGAGTCTAAGTTTCGCGACGACGCCCTGTCGCGGACAGTTCACTTCGGCACCAAGATAGAAGGTAACGAGCTGACGGAAGAGCAAGCCCAGCAAGTAGTCAGAATGGAGGGCTATGTTGACTCTCAGACCGTGGCCGCCAAGACCGGTATCATCGCCCGCGACCGCGACATCCAGGAGGTGATCAACTATCGCAACGTGCTGGTTTGGATCGATCAGCAGGACTTGGCCCACAGCCAGGACCTCTTTTCGGAAAAAACGCTTCGGTTGCTGCACTCGCTGACGATGCAGCGGCTGATCGACGAAGAGTACATCGGCCGGTATCGCGACAAGCAAGTCATCGTCAAGAGCGCCGCTGACGGGACGGTGGTGTTTCGGCCGCCGGTCTCGGTAGAAGTACCGTTCCTGGTCAACGACTTTTTTGGATGGCTGACCAGTCCGCAGGCCCGCCAGCTCCATCCTATTTTTCGGGCGGCCATCACCCATTACCAGTTGGCGTACATCCACCCCTTCGTGGAAGGCAATGGCCGGACGGCCCGGGGGATGGCCACCCTGGTGATGTACACCGGCGGCTACGACTTCAAGCGTTTTTTCTCGATTGAGCAGTACTTTGACAACGACGTCAAGAGCTACTACCAGGCATTGCTTTCGGTCCAGCAGAGTGGCGGCGGGGACATGACGTACTGGCTGGAGTACTTTTGCTACGGCCTGGCGGTCGAGATCGACAAGATCAGGAGCCAGGTCCAGAAGCTGTCTAAAGACTTGAAGCTGAAGCAGGAACTAGGCGAACAGATAGCGCTGACGGAGCGGCAGATCCTGATCCTGGAACTGCTCCAAAACCAGGGAGTGATTACTTCACAGGACGCCCAGAAGATTTTGCCGAATATTTCTGTCGATACTATTTTGCGCGATATCAAGGACTTAATGACCAAGGGCATTGTCAAGAAGCACGGCGTGACCAAGGGTGTTAACTACTCTCTGAAAGAAGCTTAAAGCGCCAGCGGCAGTCTTTGGGGCCTGGTCTGCCCGATCAACCCAGCTCGCCCGACCACCCTCGCCCTAAGGTGCGCTACAATCAACCCAGTCATGACGTTCGCTGATTTTTCCCGCCAGCTAGCCGAGCTGGACAAAGTAGCGGCCCGGCTGGAAAAAACCAAGTTGCTGGCCGAGACATTCCGGTTGCTTGACGAGGACGAGATTCCGCCCGCCTGCTACCTGATGCTGGGTTCTCTGGTCCCTGAGTACCAGTCGCTGGAGTTCCAACTCTCTACTAAAATGGTGCTGCGCGCTTTGGCGGAGCTGAAACTGGTTGGTGCCGACAGAGACGCTGATGAAAATGACCGCCAGCGAGAGCTGGAACGACTCACCGAAGAGTACAAACGTTTGGGCGATATCGGCGCGCTGGCCGAGAAAGTTGTCCAGCGCATCGCCCAAAATCCCGCCAAGAAAACCACCAAAAACTCCGCCAAGAAAACAGCCCAAAAACCAGCCCAAAAAACCGACGCCTCAGCCGACAGCGTTCCCCTCCTTGACGTCTACCGCCAGCTCAAAAAGATCGCAGAAGAGAGCGGGCCGGGGTCACAACAAAGTAAACGAGCGGGCTTGGCGCGGCTGCTGCGGCGGCTCGACGCCGTGTCCGCTAAGTATGTCACCAGGATGGTGATCGGCCGGCTGCGGCTGGGCTTCTCGACCATGACCATGCTCGATGGCTTGTCGTGGGCGGTCAACGGTGACAAAACTGACAGCAAGCAGCTGGAACAGGCGTACCAGCGTCGGGCGGACATCGGCCGGCTGGCCCAAGAGTACTTAGCCGACGGCCCAAGTTCCGACCGCCAACAAACGCTCGACGACATTCAGGTGGAGGTCGGCATTCCGGTCGTGCCGGCCCTGTGCCAGCGTCTCGACACCGCCGCCGAGATCATGGAAAAACTGGGTGGCACCGTCATTGCCGAGCCTAAGTACGACGGCCTGCGCGTCCAGCTGCACATCGACAAAAAAGCCCAGCCGCCCATTCAGGTATTTACTCGCAGTCTTGATAACGTCACCCGGATGTTCCCGGAAGCCCGGCAGGTTATCGAGCAGGTCAAGTGCCAGACGTGTATTCTTGACGGCGAAGCTATCAGCTACCACCCTCAGACCGGTGTCTTGAGGCCTTTCCAGGACACTATGCAGCGCAAGCGCAAGCACGGTATTGCCGATAAGGCCGATGAACTACCCGTCCGGTTTTACTTCTTTGACGTGCTGGCCGTGAACGGCCGCAGCCTGATTAACCAGCCGCTTACCGAGCGTCAGCAGCAGCTGCAAGAGCTTCTGCCGCCGAGCACCAGCCGCCAAGCTACTAACCACCAAACCACCAGCCCTCAAACTGCCAACCACCAAACCACCGTGGCCATGACTGCCGCCGAGACGTTTACCGACGCTGGCCGGCTGCGCGCTTTCCACACCGAACAGCTGGCCGCCGGCCTGGAGGGGGCGGTCATCAAACGGCCGGCCGGCAGTTACAGTAGCGGCCGCAAGGGCTGGAACTGGGTCAAGATTAAGGAAGCCGAGGGCACGACCGGCAAGCTGCGCGACACCATCGACGCGGTAGTGCTGGGCTACTACTTTGGCCGGGGCAAGCGGACCGAGTTCGGCGTGGGCGCTTTCTTGGCAGGGGTGCCGGTAGCCAGCGGGGAGCGTCGGGGGATGATCGTCACCATTGCCAAGATCGGTACCGGACTGTCTGACGAACAGCTCCGTCAGCTCAAGACCAAAGCTGATCGGCTGCAAACTAACCAGGCCGACAGCCGTTACCAAGTGCCCAAAGAGCTAGCGCCCGACGTCTGGACCGAGCCTCGGCTGGTCACCGAGATCGCCGCCGACGAAATCACCCACTCACCGCTCCACACGGCCGGAGTGGCGCTGCGCTTTCCGCGGCTGATCAAGTTTCGCGCCGACAAAAATGCCGACCAAGCTACCACGCTTGAGGAAGTTAAGCAGTTGAGCGATCTCTAGTGACCGTCACCGCTCGTCACCGCTCACCACCGCTCGTCACCGCTCGCCAAACCCACTTTGCTAAGGGAAACTGAACGACCGCGAAGAACACTACCAACACCGCAGCTTCGAGCCGCAGCTGGACGGAGTAGTACGGGTTCCAGACGTACAAGCTGGGAAGTATCAGTTTTTGTTCGATCGATACGGTCGAGAAATAGGTCAGCACGCCGGCGTGGAACAGCCCAAACCAGCTGACTGCCCCGATTAGGTCCCGGTACCGGCGCGCGTCCCGCTGCAGATAGTAGAGCACGATGGCGATCAACAACGACGCCGATGCCCACAACCAGTTAAACAACAGCGCGTAGTACCAGGCAGACGTTGGCCAGAGCTGGCGGGCGCCGCTGATCCGCAGGGCCGAGAAGTGAAACACCGACTCCGCCAGCATGAACACTACCCCAAACCGGAGCAACCAGCCGACAACTCGCTGGTTAGTGGGGCGATTAGTGATAAGGGTCATGTTAGTGCTTTTGAGTAGTTCGGCCCGGCTTCAGTCCGGCTTGTCCAAAACGGCGATCAGCCGGTCTATCGACTGATAGTTAGTTTGGGCCAGCCGCTCGATAGCTGGCCGGTATCGGTCAAGCATCTCAGGGCGGGCGATGATCTGCCGCAGTATTGCTAAGGCGCCGTCAGCTTGCTCTGCTACCCACCCGAGCTGGTAGTCACGAATGATCGATAAGTTGCCGTCCTCGAGCCCTCCCACATGGGTAGTCGCCATGAAAGGCGTGCCGGTTGCCACCGCTTCGAACAGCACGTTCGGACCGGCCTTACCGATCACCAGGTCGGCGGCCTGAAAGTACTGGTGCATCTTGGTCGTAAACGGCAGGGCCAGGACGTTGGGGTACAGCCGGCCCAGTTTAGAAATAAGGGCCAACAGCGGCCGGCTGTGGCCGCAGGCCACCACCAACTGAACACGGCGGTCCAGCCGGGCCAAACTCTTAACCAGCCAGGCTATATCGAGGGTGCCTTCGGAGCCGGTAGTGATGACGAATGTTAATGCCTCGGGCCGCAGTCCCAGCTTTTTGCTGACCGACGGGCGCGACTGCTGGTCCTCAAAGTCCGGCCTGACAAACCAGCTGGCAACTTGGGTGGGCGCGCTCCGTGCCACCTGAGCAATGGACCGCTGGATGGTCTTGTCGAACAGCAAATTGACATCCGCCTGCCCGGAGACGTCGGCGCGAAAGTGCGTCCGCGGGTTAGGAAGGATGTTAATGAACCGAAAACCGTACTTTTTTTTGAGGTGCTCAAGAGCGGGGGTGAAACCGAACGAGGTATTGATCACTACGTCCGGCCTGTTATCGCGAATGGCTTTTTCCACTTTGGGAGTATGGGACACTCTCACTACTGCTTTGGCGACCGCGTTGACCAAGCGCCGGTTGATCAGCCAAAAAATGATCTTAAAGGCCCGCGGCGAGAAGAAGTACACCAGCTGGTAGAGCTTGAGTAGCGGCTCGGTGAAGACGTGCAGCCGGACAGGGTAGCCGCGCTGCTCAAGCTTTTGGGCGACGGCTTGGCCGATGCTGAGGTGTCCTTCGGGTACCGTCAGGACGAGGATGCTGGCGGAACCGGCCGGAGAAGCAGTGGGAGAAGCAGCGGGGGAAGTGGTGGGACCGACCGAGAGAGCGGCCGGAGAAGCAGCGGGGGAAGCAGCGGGGGAAGCAGCGGGGGAAGTGGCGGCCGATGCTGTCACTACTTTCCCTCTTTTTCCTCAATTTTCGGCCACTCGGCCACCTCCGAGATTAGGCGCAAGACATGACGGGCCCGTTCCAGTTGGCGGTCGGATGCTTTGCTCAAGAACTGGTGGACCTGAACGGTAACCGGCGTCCGCGGCTGCGAGTAGTACTGGCCACCATTCATGTCGTAGCCGAACGAGCGGTTGTCAAAGTCGCCGCCCTGCAAGTGCTGGAGCTGAAGGAGGGCCACCTTGCCGGTGACCGCTAGCGTGCCTTCCCGCCGCAGTCGCCGCAGGGACAGCACGTACTGCGGATCGCGGAACACCCGGTACGAGTAGCTCATGTCCATCGCCCTCGACACAAAATCTGCGTCCTCGGAAACCCGTTTTTTGGGGTCAAACTTGAGCTTTTTGAACACTTTTTTTCGACAGCCGAGGCAGGCCCCAAAGGTCACGGCCTTGCCAATCACTTTGTGACCGATCGATTGGTACAGCTCGACGGTCAAGTTGACCAGTTTAGTAATGGCGGCGTTAAACGCGCTCTTGGAGTCGGGCACCGCCCAGCTAGTGAAGACATCGGTGTTGGGCTGTTTGAGCAGCTGGTACGACAAGCCGTGCATGAAGTAGTGAGGCAGGCGGGTATCGGCGTCTAAGAACAACAGCCACTCGCTTTGGGCTTGCTCCGCGCCCAGGTTGCGCTGGACGCTGACGTGGCGCTGTGCCGACGGGAGCACGATCAGGTCCAGCCGGTCCTGAAAAGCTTCGGCCCGGGCCACCGTTTGATCGTCGGAGCGGCCATCGACTACTATCACCGTGAAGTCGCGCCAGCTTTGGCGACTGAGGTCGTCAAGCAGACCAGGCAAGTACTCGGCTTCGTTGAGGGTGGGGATAATAATGGTAAAAAACGGCACAGCTCTGCCCTGATTATAGCGTCACAAGGTACAATGGGCACCATGGCCCAACCTAAGTACACGGTGATAGGTCTGGGAAATCCCGGCCAAAGGTACGCTGATTCGCGGCACAACGTTGGTTTCATGGTACTCGATGCCTTGGCTCAGCGGCTGGGTCTGGAGTGGCAGTTCAAGCCTAAGATTGAGGTGGAGGTGGCCAAAGGCGGCGACTGGCTGTTGATCAAGCCCCAAGGATACATGAACCGTTCCGGCCGCGGCGCCCGGGCGGCGCTCGATTTTTACGGCATGGCTCTGCCGGCCAAAGAAAGTCCCGGCCGGCTATGGGTAGTGTACGATGACTTGGACCTGGAGCTCGGTCAAGTCAAGGACAGCTGGGCCAGAGGTCCCAAAGACCATCGCGGTCTCAACTCGTTGGTCGGTCAGCTGGGCAGTGAGCTGTTTTGGCAACTGCGCCTCGGCATTGACGCTCGGCAAGTTGACCGAACAGTTCCGCCCGAACAGTACGTCCTGCAGGCATTTCCGGCAGAGGAGCGGCATCGCCTTGATCCGGTTATCAAGCAGGTCGTTCGTCGGGTGATGTCGGCGAGTGATCCTCGGCGGCGGGCAGACCGTCAGGCGGGAAAACGGACCGGCGATCCAGCGGTCGGACGGGGGGTAGGACGTGGGACCTCAGATCGGTCCGGACGTGGGACCTCAGATCGGTCCGGACGTGGAGCCTCAGACCGGGGGACCACCCGCCCCAGGCCTGGTCAAGCCGGCTTTCAGTCTTTAGGCGATGTACTGTCCCAGCACGGCCTGGTCGATACCGGCGGTTACATCTCCCAGGAGTTTCAGGACTTTGGGTACCGGTTGGCGGTAGAGCTCGGCGACCTCAAGCACAAGAGCCTGTACATTAAGCTAGCTAAGGAGGAGGATCGGCGGTTGCTGGAAAACGCGCTCAGTTTCGTCAAGGACGCTGGGGCCGACAGTCCGGCCAAGTTGTTTATGTGGAAGCTCAAGCAACTGCGCCAACAACGCCAACCGTCGGTGGATCAGTAGTTATGGCCGATATCAATTGAAAGACAACTTAAAAGGTAGGTTCAAAAAACGATGTCCAGATCTACGCTAAGTCTTATCGCCATCCTGACAGTCTTAGCCAGTGCGCTGGGTTTTAACTACTTTTTCCAGCCCTTTGCCGAGCTTGACTTGAGCAAGTTAGGGTCACCCGAGGCCGCTTCTACCGAACAGTCGCCTAGCCCAGCCCCAGATCAGGGCCAGGACAGTGACCCAGCGGCAACTGCCGTTTCAGAGTTAACGCCCCCTCAGAAGATTGCTCAGTTGATGGCTGTGCCGTGGGTGCTAGCTGACCAAGCGTCGGCCACCCAGGCCGCTTTGTTGGCCGAGTTCCAGCCCGGCATGGTGACGCTGTTTGGCGAGCAGTTATCGCGCCAGCTGGTCGACACCAGCTTGGCCTCGCTGTCGGCCCGAATTGGGGCCGGTCCGGACCGTTTAGCGCCGTTGATCGCCGTTGACCATGAAGGGGGAGCGGTCCAGCGCTTAGCAGGCCAGGGCTTTGCCCGACTGCCCAGCTGGCAGGAGGTTTGCAGCCAGCAGCCCGGGGAAATGGCCCAGACCGTGGCCGCCGCCGCCCGTCAGCTTCAGGCAGCCGAGATCGACGTAGTGTTTGCCCCAGTGGTTGACGTAGCCGAAAATCACCCGGTACTGGGAGACAGGATTTGCGACGCTGATCCGCTGGTGGTGACCGAGCGGTCCTTTCAGGCCAGCAACATTTACCAGCAGCACGGCGTCCTGCCTGTTATCAAGCACTTTCCCGGCATCGGCCGCACCGGCGGCGATCTCCACCGTCGGTTCGAGACCATCACCGTTACTCCTGAGGCGGCCCAGCCATTCCGGGGCGTGTTAGAACAGCTGCCCGATATTGGGGTGATGGTGACTCACGTAGGAGTGGCTAACCAGCAGCCGGAGGTGCCGTGCTCGCTAAGCTTTGACTGCGTCAACCAGCTCAAACAGAACTTTCCGGAAGTGTTGGTTTTCGCCGACGCGCTTGATATGTCCGCGGCCGCCCATCAGCCGCCGGAGGGAGCGGACCAACAGGCCGCCCAAGGAACAGCCCAAGGAACAGATCAGCAGGCAGATCAGCCGGCGGCTCCCAAGTCGCTGGCCCAGATTTCCCAAGAGGCTATCCTGGCAGGCAACGACGTGTTAGTTTACGGCCTAGAGGTGACGCTCGAAGAGCTGGAGACAGTCAAGCAGCAGCTGGCCGAGCGCTACCAAAACAGTCCCATTTTTCGGCTGGCGGTCGATGACCGACTTGAGCGACTGGTCAATTTCAAGTTAAATAGAAAGCGATGAAGCACGGCCTCCAGGCAGTTTTGTTTGTAGCAGTTTTCGCGCTGTTTAGTTGGTTGTACTGGCTAAGTAAGGGAGCGCTGGACGAGACCGTGCTGTTTGCGATCGGCGTTGGTCTGGGTTACGGCCTGATGTGGCTGGACAGGGCTTGGCTGTACCGCTACTACCACCAACCCTTACCAGGAGCACCCGGCCAGCCAAGCCCCCCTCCCAGTTGGTCAAAATTTCCCGGCCGGCCAAACCCTCCCGAGCAGCCGTACTTGGTCACCCGCAGCTTTTTGTTTGTGCTGGCCTACGCTCCGCTGGCCATTTTTGTGGTGTCGACTTCGGGTAGCAGCATCGGGGTGGGGCTGATCCTGGCTATCGGCTTCATTTTACTGAGCGAGTTGCTGATGTGCCGCCAGTCACCCCAGGAGTTTGTCAGCAGGTTTCTGCACGACCAAGCGGAGTTTAGTACCCGGGAGTTTAACGGTTTGCTGGTAGGCTATCTGGTGTTGTTCGGGCTACTGAGCTTCTGGGCGCTGGGGTAGGAGATGTCGTGGCGGCGGTGTCCACCGCCCTATACAATAGGCGAGTGTTAGAAATCTTAGGCATTCCTGTTCATCTTTACGGCTTGATCGTCGGCACCGCCGCGGTAGTCGGTATCGAGCTGGCCATCCGGCGGGCCAAGCTAGCCGGACTTAACGCCGACCAGCTCTGGTCAAGCGTCTGGCCGGTGCTGGTGGGAGGACTGATCGGTGCCCGGGCGTGGCACGTGGTGACTGACTGGCCGCTGTACCAAACCCAACCGCTCAACGCCCTGGCCTTTTGGCAAGGGGGCTTAAGCGTGCTGGGAGCCATGTTAGGTGGGGCGATCGGGTTGTGGGCGTACTCCCGATTGGCGCGCTCGCCGATTAAACTAGCGATGCTGCTTGATCTGAGCGTCTTTGGCTTGCCGGCGGCCCAAGCTATCGGCCGCTGGGGCAACTTTGTCAATCAAGAGCTGTACGGTTTGCCCAGCTCGCTGCCGTGGGCGATCACCATCGACCCTCAGTTCCGGCTGCCCGGCTTCGAGGGCCAGTCTACCTATCACCCCCTGTTTGCCTACGAACTGTTGTTGACGGGCGCTTTTGGCGGCTGGTTATGGTGGCATGACCGCCGCCACCAGCTTCAGCGTCAACGCCCGCTCGCCGTCACCCACCAGCTTATCGGCACCGGCAGTTACGCCCTGCTGTACGGCTGGTACTACAGTGGTGTTAGGTTACTGCTGGACTTTATCAGGATCGATAAGACCGCCTCGATTATTCCGAGCCTTGGTACCAATCAAGTAGTACTGGTAACTATTTGGGTGGTACTAGGGTGGTGGCTGTACCAGCGCCGGCAGACGGTGGCGCTGATCTTCAAAACTTAGTGATAAATTCGGAACATTTCCAGATCTATAGCAGACACAAAACCAAATGGCAGACTTGATGTAGTTTTTTCTAGCCTGGGAACTTGAGGTGCCAAAAACAAGCGTTTCGTTTTGGGTCTGCTATAGATAGGTCCTGGTTTTTCCGGCTACAATGGCGATATGTTTACAGGACGTCGGACTCCCTGGCCCTCCTTGTTACTGCTAGCGGCAGTGGTGTTTGTGGGCTGGTGGGGGCTGCTGCAGCTGCGCGACGCGCCCACCACCACCCAGCAGCAACGCCGGGAACTGGTCAACACTAACGATCGTCAGCTAGTCACGGCCAGACTGGGTGACAAACTGCTGTCGCTGGAAGTGGTCAACACGCCGCCCAGCATTGCTCAGGGCTTGAGCGGTCGTGACCGCATTGGCAGTGACGGCATGCTGTTTGTGATGCCTCAGGCCGCCTATCACCAATTCTGGATGATCGGCATGCGTTTTAACCTTGACATGATTTGGCTGCTTGACAGCCAGGTGGTCGACATCACGCTGAACGTACCTCGGCCAAGCCTTGGTCAACCGCCGGCATCGCTGCCCAAGTTTAGGCCAAGTCAACCAGCCGATATGGTGTTGGAAGTTGGTGAAGGTCAAGCCGCCGAGTGGGATATTTCTGTGGGCGATAGGTTGGCGGTACAGACTGTTAGAATGGGACTATGACTAACGCTATGACTAACGCTATGACTAACGCTATGACTAACGCTCCTTCACGCCATCTTCTGTTGGCTAACATGCGCCGGGCGTTCGCTACCGGCACGCCTGTTCGGGTGGGTAGTGACAACCAGCAGGTTGGCTGGCCGCAGAAACGGCGCCAGCCTGACCAGCTAGGTCAGCCAGCTCAACCTGACCAGACAGTTCAGCCTGACCCGGCTGACGCTGAGCGCTACCTGGATATGCTCGACGAAGTACTGGCCCAGGTAGAGCAGCGCCGGGCCAACCAACCATCTGTCCAACCAACCGATCAGCAAACTGACCATCTCATCGACCAACTAACCGTCCGACAGACAGACCAACCACTCAGCCAACCGGTCACTCAACAATTCAACAAAGAGCGCGAGCACCCGGCCGCCTCGCTTGACCAACCTGGCTTCCGGCCGACAGAGACGCCAACTATCTTAGAACCAACACCGCCGACAACCCGGCCAGTAGAACAACTTCCACCCCCACAGACTACCGAACTCAATGAGCTGGCCGCCGCCGGCCTGGCCGCGGCCGAGCACGAACCAAGGCCGGAGATCCCGGTCGAGGTCGAGAGCTACCTGCGCCACGCCGAAGAGCACCCCGACCACTTGCCCCAAGAGATCGTCATTGCCGATGACCACACCGTCAAAACCGTTCCCCACACCGCCAAAACGCCGGTAATAGTACTGCCGTTTACGCCGGAAGTAGAAGAGCGAGGCCGTAAAAAGTCACCTAAGTTTAGTATCCGCTGGTTGATAGAGTGGGGCCACAAACTGATGAAGAAGTTTGCCGGCCGGATCATTTACCGCCCAGACGCTAACCCAGACGCCAGCCACCAAATCCAGTCACCCCATCAACCAGGAACACCTCCGGAACCAACGTTTCACCATAGCCCAGCATGACACCCGACTTCCAGTCTTTCACCACCGCCGTGGTTAGCGCCCTGATTACCGTAGTGCTGCTAGTGCTGTTCATTATCTTGGTGGTGGTGTTTGGCTACATGGTCATCCAGTGGATCAAGCACCGCCGCCGCGAGTCGTACGCGCTGGACTTTGTGACGCTGCTGATCCGTTTGCCGCGCGACAACGAGGTTAAGATCGACGCCGCCGAGCAGATGTTCGCCGGTCTGTACTCCCTCAAGAAAACCGGCCTGTTGAGCTGGATCAGGCCCGAGGACATGTTTTCGTTCGAGATCGTGTCGCTCAGGGAAGAGATCGGTTTTTACGTCAGTTGTCCCGGTGGTATTCGGGACCTGGTCGAGAAACAGATCCACGGCGCCTACCCCCAGGCAGATATCAAGGAGGTAGACGAGCCCAACATTTTTAGCGAAGAAGGGCGGGTAGCGTTTGCCAGTCTCAAGCTTGACAAGACTGAGTACTTACCGCTCAAGACCTACAAAGATCTGCCCACTGACGGCCTGTCGCTGGTAACGTCGGCGCTGTCCAAGATGGGCCAAGGAGAGGGAGCGATGGTCCAAGTGCTGATCAGGCCTGAGGGCGGTCGCTGGCAGGGCCGGGGCCGTGGCTACATCTCCCGCCAGAAGAAACGTGAAGCCGACCCCGATAAAGCCACCTACAGCCACGATCCCAAAGAAATGGAGAACATCGGCAACAAAATTGATAAATCGGGCTTTAGGGTGGCGGTGCGGGTGGTGGTGTCGTCGCCCAGTGACGCCCAAGCGGAGGCACACCTCAACAACATCTGCGGCGCCTTTGCCCAGTTCAGTTCGGCGTACAACAGCTTCAAGCGGTCCCGAATTTTCTCGAAACACTTGTTCATGATCGACTTTCTGTACCGCTACATGCCGCTCCTGCCGTGGAGCGCCTCGGTCCTCAACATCGAGGAGCTGGCCACCGTTTTTCACTTGCCCAACAAAACGGTCGAGACACACCACATCAAGTGGCTGAACGCCAAGAACGCGCCCGCCCCCAACGAGATCCCTACTCAAGGGCTGTACTTGGGCAAGTCGGTCTACCGCGGCGAACAGCGGCCGATCTACATGGGTCTCGATGACCGCCGTCGCCACATGTACATCGTTGGTAAGACCGGTACCGGTAAGTCCGAGTTTCTCAAAGAGATGATCATGCAGGACGTCGAAGCCGGCGAAGGCGTCTGCGCCATCGATCCTCACGGCGAGTTTGTGGAGGACATTCTCCAGCTGATGCCACCCGAACGGGCCGAGGACGTTATTTACTTCGATCCGTCCGATTTAGAGCGGCCGATGGGCCTAAACATCATGGAAGCAGACTCCGAAGAACAAAGGCACTTTATGGTGGGATCGGTGATCGGGTTGATGTACAAGCTTTATGACCCGCACCGTACTGGCATCGTCGGCCCGCGGTTCGAGCACGCCATTCGTAACGCCATGCTGACGGTTATGTCCAAGGAGCAGAGTACTTTCATCGAGATGGTCCGGTTGCTAACGGACTCCAAGTTCGTGGAAGAGATGCTGCCGTACGTCAAAGACCCGATAGTTCGCCGCTACTGGACCGACCAGATCGCTCAGACCTCAGACTTTCACAAGTCCGAGGTGCTGGACTACATCGTCTCAAAGTTTGGTCGGTTCGTGACCAACAAAACCATGCGGAACATCATCGGTCAGCCCAAGAGCGCTTTCAACTTCCGCACGGCCATGGACGAGAAGAAAATTATTTTGTGTAACTTATCGAAAGGGATTTTGGGCGAGGAAGACGCCAAGTTTTTGGGCCTGATCCTGGTGCCCAAAGTACTGACGGCGGCGATGAGCCGGGCGGACCTCCCGCCGGACCGGCGGACCGACTTTTTCTTGTATGTCGACGAGTTCCAGAACTACGCCACCGAGGACTTCGCGGTCATTCTGGCCGAGGCGCGCAAGTACAAGCTGAATCTGGTGGTGGCCAATCAGTATGTTGGCCAGATTGACGAGGACGTTAAGAACGCCGTCTTTGGTAACGTTGGTACGATTGTTTCATTCCGGATCGGCGTCCAGGATGCCAACTTCATCCAGCATGAGTTCGCGCCGGTCTTTGGCGAAAACGACTTGATTAACGTAGAAAAGTACCACGTGTACATCAAGACAATCGTCAACAACGAGCCGGTGCCGGCGTTCAGCATGTCGCTGTACAAAGACATGGACGCCCAGGCGGCCAAGCTCAACCCCAAGCTGGCCGAGATGACCAGGCAGCTGTCGCGCCTCAAGTACGGCCGTGACCGCCAACAGGTGGAAGAAGAGATCGCTCACCGGGCTAAGTTGTAGGCTTTTGGCTATGGGCTTTAAACTGTGGGTTATCGCCGATAGCAAAGATTCAGCTAATAGCTAACACGACTTGGCTCCAGGTTCATGTTTAACTGATGACTGATCGATGCCGGCCGATGGTTTATGGATGACTGTTCAGTTGGGCTAGTTTTACCACCATTGTTTGTACTTCCTGCTTTTTCATCTTTTCCATTTTCAACTTCATCGTCAACTGCTTCCCGTTGCTCCCCCTCAAAATCGCGGACAACCTGTTGGCAGTATTGATACCTGGCGTACTCGAAGGCGCGCTGGTGGACCGGTTGTTGGGCATCCTCGTTTGGCTGAACGTACACGCCCAGCACCCCACCGATGTGACCGCCCACCGTTTGACCGCGCTCGGCCAGTAGGTTGAGCTGGATGTTGGCGCTGTCGATGGCGCCAACCAGCTGAGGGTTGCTCAAAGCGCCGGCAAAGACCGGCAGTCCCTGGATGAGGTCGCGGTTGTAGGCCAGGTTGAGACCGGCCAGCACCAGCACGACGATTAGCACTCCAATGAGCAATTTTTTGAGGCGAAACATAGTACAGCTAGTATAAACTAAGGCAGCCTGAAGCGGAGAAGTAAGGGTATTGATTGGTTAGCCGGGCTTTGAACAAGCTTATCAATATCCTGTAGTGCGGGTGGTTGCTTTCATACAGTAGAATTACCCGCACAATGAGACATTCTAAGGAAAAATTAGTCATGACCACATTTTTAGCTGCCAACCTAGTAGATTCTGCGGTGACATGGGCGGCTCTCAACTCAGACCGAGGGTTCGAAGAGGTCGGCATCTTAGGGTCAAGAATGGCCGAAAACGATTTGTCTACTGCCATAGTAGTCAAAATGGCCGTGACGGCTTTAATTATTGGTTCATTCGCTTTAGCAAAATCAGACCGGTCTATCCACCGCCACAAACAAGGACCGGTCGACTTTGAGTATGTCTATACAAAAACTATGAGTGTGGGTACGGCTATAGTCTTTTTAGTCGTGGTACTCAATGTACTGCAGTACGCAAAGGCTTGAGCTGCAGCTTGGTTGTTGTTCCGGACGCCATCTTCTGGACACCATCTCCTTACTAATGACAGTACTGCCTTTCATTACTGTAATTTCCTTACAATGCCACAAACAGACACCATTACCAGCAAAAGACGAATAACGATTCCCGCCAAAACCTTCAACAGGGCTAATTTTTCTCAAGGAGACAGGGTTATTTTTGAAGAAAGAAACGGTGGAATTTGGTTAGAAAAGCGCGGACAGTAGTATAGACGAGCTTGTGGGCTCGGTAAGCGTCCCGAAGGCCCTGCGTGGTTACGACGCCGACAAAGCAGTACAGCTTGCCAAATAAAGGCACTTCAACACCAAGAGATGATGTTTGTTGATACTAACACCTTCCAATATCGAATTGCAGAATAATATATTATAGGATACTTACTGGCCGTGGAAGATTCGACCCCCTGACCACCCCTACCAGCTCATCACTCGTAGCGGAGTGCTTCGATCGGTGACAACTGAGCGGCACGCCTGGCAGGAGCCACGCCAAACACCAGCCCCACCAGCGTGGACACCCCAAACGCCAGCGCCACGGCCTGAGGCGTTACCACTGCGGGGATAAAAACCTGGACAGCAAGAGTACCGGCAAAAGCCAACCCGATGCCGATGCCGCCGCCCATCACCGACAACAGGGCCGCTTCGATCAAAAACTGCAGCAAGATGACGTTTGGAGTAGCGCCCAGGGCTTTGCGCAGGCCGATCTCGCGAGTTCGTTCGGTCACAGAGACCAGCATAATATTCATGATACCGATGCCGCCTACCACCAGAGAAATAGCAGAGATGCCACCTAACGCCAGCGTCAGTACTCCCAGGATTTGGGTAATGGTACCGAGGATCTCGGACTGGTCAACTACCGAGAACTCGTCATCATCAAGCCGCTTGCCCAACTCGGCTTCAATAGCGGCCAGATGCTGATCCAGCCGCTCGGTGTCCGGTGTTTTCACAATAATCCTGATGATGGTATCGGTGTCATACTGACGGAAAAATGTTCTAAGCGGCACGTAGACGTAAGTATCAAAGGACAGCCCGCCGAAACCACTGCCTTTTTTTTCGGCCACCCCCACCACTTGGTAAGACTGGCCGCCAATTTTAATCCGTTTGCCGATAGGATCAACCTGGCCAAAAAGCTGGTTGGCAACCTCGAAGCCCAACACCACCACTCGTTCGCCGGTTGCGTCGTCGCTCTTGCTGAAAAAACTACCTCGCTCGGTGGGCGTGTTAAATGCTTGGGCATACTCGAAGGTCGTACCAAGGACGGTCACCGTTTCTTGAGTGGTTCGGAAGGAAGCAGTATCTGTCTGCAAGTTGAAGGGTGCGACTTGGGTGACATGATCCCTCAGCCGTTGGAGATTGGTGACGTCGGTAAGCTTTAATTTACTGTTGGCAATTGAGCTAGCCGCGCTTTTGCTGCTAAATCCGCCCCCATCACCAAATATGTCGTTCGGGAAAATAATCAGAGTATTAGCGCCCAGCTGATTAAACTCATCAGTGACAAATGCCCTCAGCCCGTTGCCGATCGACGTCAACAACACCACCGATCCCACCCCAATAATAATTCCCAACATGGTTAGCAAGGAGCGAACCTTGTTTACCCAAATAGCTTTTACGGCCACGGAAAAAATGTTAGTGAAGTTAAGCATCTTTTTTAGTTATTTTTTTTGGAGGATGGAGGCTGTAAAGTTGGAGCATCGTCGACTATCCGGCCGTCCAGAAACCTGATCAGCCGCTCAGCCTTGCCGGCTATTTCTTCCTCGTGAGTGACCATGATGATAGTCTTGCCTTGGGAGTGGAGTTTTTTGAGCAGATCGATCACTTCCTGACCGCTGACGGTGTCCAGGTTGCCGGTAGGCTCGTCGGCAAAGATCAGGCTGGGATCGTTGACCAGCGCTCGGGCAATAGCCACTCGCTGCTGTTGGCCGCCCGAGAGTTGGGCAGGTGTGTTGATCAGCCGGTCGGCCAGGCCCACCTGCTCGAGCATGTTACGGGAACGGCGGCGGTGTTCTTGGCGCGGCAGATTGGCATACACCAGCGGTAAGGCTACGTTGTCCAGGGCTGAGGTCCGGGGAAGTAGGTTGAACTGTTGGAACACGAAGCCGATTTCCCGGTTACGCAGCTTGGCCCGCTCTACCTCGTTGTACCTGGTAACGTCTTTGTCCTTGAGCCTGATGACGCCGGCGGTGGGTCGAGCCAGCATACTGGCAACTTGCAAGAAGGTGGACTTGCCGGAGCCCGACGGACCCATGATGGCCACAAACTCACCGTTATCAACCTGGAGGCTGACGTCGTCGAGCGCGGTGATGGTGATGTCTCCCAGCTGGTATCGCTTGGAGATGTGGGAAAGTTTGAGCAGCATGTTACTGATGTTACTCGGGGATCATAACTTGGTCGTCCTCGGTTAAGCCGCTTAAGACCTCTACCAGCTCATCAGTCTCAAGCCCGGCCTCGATTGGCCGCTCCTCGAATGACTCTGGCCCAGTCATAACGTCAACAAATAACTGCCGGTCGCGGCTGCGGGTAGCGATCAGCGGCACGGTCAGCACGTCCTGACGCGATTCCAGCACGATCTCCACGTCCCCGTTCATTCCCAGCCGCATCGTGTTGAGGTTGTCGATGGTAAGGAGGGCGCTTGACCCGCTGGTGGTAGTCAGCGCCAGGTCTACATGAAACACTGTGCCGGAAGAGCTCTGACCGCTGGTAAAAGCGATGTCATCAACGTACGTCTCGATGAGGTCGTCGGGAAAGGCATCCAGGGTGATTTTGGCCGGCTGGCCTTCTTTGACTTGGCCGATATCAGCTTCGTCCACTTCTGCCCGGAAGAACAGCGTTGTCGGGTTGACCAGCTCAAACGTTTGGCTGGAGAGCAGGGTAATGCCGGCAGTGTCGGCCGGTGACGAGACCAAAATGCCGTCAAACGGCGCCGTCATCACCGAGTTGCGGACGGCGATGTCACGAATCTCAACGTCCAAGACAGAACTTTCGAGGTCAAACTGCTGCTTATCGATTGTCCGCCGGGTAGCAATGTCACCGATCAATATCGGATCGCCATTATCGTCAAGTAGCTGTTCTAAGTCCCAACGCTCTTTGAGAAAGTCGTTAATGTCCTTTTCCAACTCTTTTTTGAGAGTGCGCTGGTCGATGGTGGCGATAACTTGGCCTTTCTTTACCCGGTCGCCCTGTCTGACCCCAAGGAAAGTGAGCTTGCCGCCGGCTAAAAAACGCAGCGAAGCTTTCTCATCGGCATCGACTACGCCGGAAACTTCCAGCGTTTTAGTGATGTCCTGGCGGATGGGGTGCTGAAACCTTAGGTCCGGTTGGTTGGCCTGCTGTCGTTGAAACAGCCAGTTGGCAGTAACCAGCCCGGTCAGCAACAAAATGGTGAGCAGTCTCCAGCGGCGGCGCAACTGCCGGAAGGCACTGTTGAGCAAACTACTCAGGGTAGTGGGCATATCTGGATATTGTATCACTCGAGGAGATGGAGTCCCGGAACCGTGTTTTAAGGTTACTCAGCTTAGATTGGTGGTGTTTTGATATAGCGATTCAGGCCACCGACGGAGTGCAGCAACCCAACTGTGAAGTGAGCCGGGAGGGACTCGAACCCCCGACCAGTAAGATATAAGCTTACCGCTCTAACCAACTGAGCTACCGGCTCCCAGTCGAGGAATTATACCAAGATATAGCAGACTCAAAACCAAACGCTTGTTTTTGAGTCCGCTATAGCAGTTATAACAAGAACAAGAGGATGGCGCCGGCGCTGAGCACTCCCAGGCCGATCTTAAGCCAAGTTGTCAGGTCATCAGAGCCGGATTGGGGCAGTTGCTCCGGCAGGGCTGGTTGGTCGCCCGTGGCTGTCGGGGCGGTGCAGGTGGCGCTGTCGGGGTAGGTGGCGTTGCGGCACTGGCCGTTGAAACAAATGTGCGAGTCATCGGCACAGTCGGCGTTGGCGCTGCACGCTTCGTTACACGCCGCTCCGGCCTGAGCGATAGTGGTGGTGGAAGTCGTAGAGGTGGAGGTAGTTGAGGTGGAGGTACCGCCATCGCCTTGCTGAGAGTTGGTGTCGCTGGCCGAGTTGTTGCTGGTATCGGGATCGGTAGTACCGCTGGGAGCTGTCACCCGAGCGGTGTTGGTGACGTCGCCGCTGGCCGAGTTACTGTAGGTAGCCTGGACAGTGTAAGTGACTTGGCCACCGCTGGGAATGTCTACCAAGTCATCGATGTCATCGTTGTGGGGGCCGGCCGGGCAGGAAGCCCCGCTGCCGGCGCTACACTCCACCACCACCGAGCTGATCTCACTGGGGAAAGTGTCGGTTACCTTGGCAGCAGTGACGTCGCTGGGACCGTTGTTACGGACAACGATGGTGTAGGTATTAGCTTTGCCAGCTGAGTAGGTGCCGGTGCCGTCGTCCTTGGTGATGGTCAGGTCGGCCTCGGAATCGGTGGTCGAGGCTTGGTTGTTGGTGTCGCTGTCGATGTTGTTGCTGGTGTCGGTGTCGGTACTGCCGCTGGGGGCGGTCACTTCGGCAGTGTTGGTAATACTGCCGGTAGCAGTAGCCGAGTACTTAACGTCCACCGAGTAGGTGACCGTCTCGTTGGGGCCGACGTCGATAGTCTCGCTGAGGTTGCCGCTGCCGGAAGCGGTGCCGCAGCTAGCTCCCTGGGTGCTGGTACAGGTCCAGTCGGCGCTGACGATCGTAGCGGGGAAAGTGTCGGTCAAGGTAGCGCCGGTAGCAGTACCGGGGCCGTTGTTGCCGACGGTGATGGTGTAGATACTACCGCCGCCCGGGGTGTAGGTGCCGGTGCCGTCGTCCTTGTCAACGGTCAGGTCAAGTTCCGCCGGCTGACTGGGGGACTGGATGGTGACCGGCGCGGAGCAGCTGGTAGTTTGACTAGAGTCGCGGACGGAGCGGACGTTGACGGTGTTGTCGATCTGGCCTACTGGAGTGCCAGGGCTAACTCGGACGCGGTAAATGACTTGGGTGGAACTGCCGGCCGCGATAGCGCCGCCCAGATTGGCAGTACTGCACGTCAGAGTGTTGGCGGTGCTATCGAAAGCATTGGCGCCGCAGTTGCTGTCCATGAACGTCAGGCCGGTCTCGTCGATAACGTCGGTGAGCAGGTAGTTGCTGGACTGGGAGCCGTCGTTAGTGATGTCGACGGCATACACGATAATGCCTCCCTGGTTGTAGGTGGTAGCGGTTTGACTGAGAGTGTAACTGCCGACCGTATTGCTCGAGTCATTGCGGTAAGTGGTGATGCTGCAGCCAGGGCTGAAGGTGCCGGCGGCCACCGTGAACGTCAGCGTGCAGGCGTGGGGTGCGGGAGAAGTGGCGCTAGGCGTAGAGGTGGGGGCGGTAGGTGCGATCGGCTCGGTGG
>Ga0210057_1003865_pt1 | contig 20311 bp, 16 predicted proteins | sample CryGeyCG2114_010_2_FD_183968 | JGI IMG/M metagenome (GOLD analysis project Ga0210057, IMG submission 183968) | Groundwater microbial communities from aquifer - Crystal Geyser CG10_big_fil_rev_8/21/14_0.10 (SPAdes) (version 2) | ecosystem: Environmental > Aquatic > Deep subsurface > Groundwater ...
CTGGGTTTACAGTGCATTTGCAAATGGCGTATTTGAAGGAATTTCAGCCTCTGCGGTACGAAAAAGACTAGCGGCAACTTTAGCTCGCCAAGACATTGAAAGGGGGTTTATCCCAGATATAGTAATTAGTATTCCTGACTCAGGTAGATTTCATGGAATAGGCTATCATCAGGAATTTTGCCGGCAGATGAACGAAGATAAAATAAAGAAAATTCCTATTTATGATGAGGCTCTACTAAAATATCCTTACGCTGGCAGAAGTTTTACTCCTCAAACCGAAGAGGCAAGGGAGTTGGAGGCTAATATAAAAATCTTAGAAAGTGGAGAAAACTGCTATCAAGGTAAAGAGGTGGTTGTATGCGACGACTCACTAGTTAGAGGAGTTCAGACTCGAGCGAATTTGGTCCCTAAATTAAGAGCACTGGGGGTAAAAGGAATCCACTTCCGAATTTCCAATCCCGAATTACGTTCCCATTGCCCTTGGGGTAAAACTACCAAAAAGGGAGAAACTTTAGCTCACCGTTTCCCTTCAAAAGAGGACAGGATTCGAGTTTTAGGGATTGAGAGCTTGGAGTATAATACTATTGACGAACTGGTGGATGCGATCGGGCTTCCCAGAGAACAACTTTGTGTAGACTGTGATTTGGATCTTCCCGAGTAGAAGGCTTCAAAGATTTTACGAAATGAAAAAAGCCATCTCTATAAAGAGGTGGCCTTTCTTTTAAAATATATTTCAGTTTACGTTTTTACTTTCTCTACTATTTTTTTAAAAATTTTGGGATGGTTTTGAGCTAAATTAGCTAAGATTTTTCGATCGAGCTCAATCTTTTTTTCTTTTAATCCATGGATAAATTTATTATAAGAAATATCGGCCTGACGGCAGGCAGCTGAAATCTGAATTTGCCAAAGTTTTCTAAAATCTCTCTTTTTCGTTCTTCTATCTCTATAAGCATATTCCCAAGCATGGTATAAGGCTTCTTTGGCCTGGCGATATTTTGCTTTTCTTCCCCAACGAAAACCTTTGGCATATTTTAATAAACGTCTTCTTCGTTTATGAGCGATTTTCCCTCGTTTAACTCTTACCATGTCTTAATGTACAAGTTTTTTTATCTTTTTAGCTTCAGGCTTGGAAACCTCGACCCACCTCCGGCCCTTTCTAATCCTTTTTCCTGATTTTTTAGCTCGGTAATGGTCAAGACCGCTTAGTCTTCTTAAAATTTTGCCAGTTTTGGTAATTTTAAAACGTTTAGTTATTGATTTTCGTGTTTTTAGCTTCATTTATTGAACTTCCCTAGGAAGTGAAGATTAAGAAGAGGATTTATCCTCTTTGCCTTTTGCAATAATCATAGTTAATCCTCTGCCCTCTCTTTTTAACTCCCTCTCAATTTTTATTGGAACTAGTTTTTCTAAAATTTCAAGAAACTGATTAACTTTTCCCTTAGCAAACTCTGAAAGCCCTTTCTCTCTCCCTCTTAATGGCATCTCTATTCTAACTTTATCCCCCCTTTTTAAAAACTTCTCTGCCTGGCGAGCTCTGGTTTCTAAATCGTGGAGAGAGATATTAAACCCCAACCTTATTCCTTTAAGCTCACTACCCCTTTTTATTTTAGCTGCCCTTTCTTTCTTTTGAAGAGAATAGAGGTATTTTCCATAATCCATTATCTTACAAACCGGAGGTTCTACTTTTTCTGTAACCTGAATTAAATCTAAATTGCGCTCCCGAGCCATCTGGAGCGCTTCTTCTACAGACATAATCCCCAGCTGCTTTCCAGTTTCATCTATCAATCTGACTTGAGGAGTTCTTATTTGATTGTTGACTAGTGGTTTTTTAAACAAATTCAGTGGAGGTGTGGGTATCGAAACCCAATCCAGAAATTTTGCCAAAATATTTCTACAGATTTAGTCTGTTTTGGATTTTTGAAATACTAGATTGAAAACAGACAAAATTCTAGTATCACTAGTCTCTATCTTTTCGATAAAGTTCCAGAGACTGAAAGGAACTATCTATCTCGATTTTATGACACCTGATTTCACCTATCGAGAATCAGCGGTCAGATGGTTTTAGCTTTTAAGCTAAAACGGGAGCAAGCTGTTTGCTTGCGAATAAATTGGCATTTATTCTTTTTACTAGAAGTTAAACGAGTTTCTAGCCTACTCGATCTGCCCATTTTGACAAAAATTTCTGTCGATTCCTTTCACCCCCGTAATTTTAACTCCCTTTTCATTTCTCTTTCAGCTTCTCGCCTTCTGATTAATTCTCTTTTGTTAACTTTTTTCTTCCCCCTAGCTACCCCAAATTCAAGCTTTATTTTCCCTCTTTTAGTATATACCCTCAACGGCACCAAAGTCAAGCCCTTTTGCTTGACTTTCCCAATTAAATATTTAATTTCTGATTTTTTTAAAAGAAGCTTTCTCGAGCGCTCGGGATTGTAATCTGAAGGAGCATTTTTTGGTTGATAAGGAGGAATATTAGCCCCGATTAAGAAAACCTCAGGGTGCCCACCTTTGACGGGGCCCTTTAAAACCACATAAGAACCAGCTAAATTTATCCTCCCCGATTTTATTGATTTTACTTCTTGACCAATCAAAGCAATTCCTGCCTCAAGCTTTTCCAGGATTTGGTAGTTAAAATAGGCCTTTTTGTTCTCAGCCAAAGTTTTCATCATTTTTATATTACCATAATTTTTTTTCTCAAAAAATTGAGATAAACCCCGTTAGACAATATTTGTCTAACGGGGTAAACTAAAGACAATGATAAGGCAAGAAATAGTTAAATTAATTGAAAAATCAATAAAAGAGCTTCAAAGAGCAAAAAAATTGCCAAGCTTTAATAGGGTGGCGGGTGGGTGGCGTCCAGAAATTCAGACAGAACATCCCGAAGAAAAAATTCATGGCGATTATGCTATAAATGTTGCGATGCAGATTGCTAAAACTGTGAAAAAAAATCCGATGGAAATAGCACAAAATATAAAAAATCAAATATCAAAAATAAAAAATAATTTTTTTGAAAAAATTGAAGTAGCTAAGCCGGGTTTTATTAACTTTTTTCTTTCCAAGGAATATCTGCAAAAACAGGTTGAAGAAATTTTGAAGCAAGAAGATAAATTTGGTCAATTAAAAATCGGACGCCACCCGCCCACCACCCATGGTCAAAAAGCTCAAGTGGAGTTTATTTCGGCTAATCCTACAGGACCCTTACATCTTGGTCACGGCCGGGGAGCATTTTTTGGAGATACGATATCTAATGTTTTAGAAAAAGCTGGATATAAAGTTACTAGAGAATATTATATCAATGATGCTAAAAATAGTGCCCAAATTAAAGAATTAGGAAAGACAGCTTTAGGTAAAGGAGTTACTTATTTAACACCCTATCTCAAATCTCAAGTCTCAAACCTCAAATCTCAATTAGAGAAAATTTCGGATGAAGGAGAAGCTGGATACATCTTGGCCCAGGAAGTTCAGAAAGATATTAAAAATTTTATTGAAAAGAAACTGAAAATTAAATTTGATAATTGGGTTTCAGAGGAAAATCTTTATCAAAAAAGCAAAGTAGATAAAATTTACAATTGGTTAAAAAAGAAAAATTTAATTTACAAAAAGGAAGGCGCCGAGTGGTTAAAAACCTCTCTGTTTGGAAATAAGCAAGATTGGGTTATTATTCGAGAAACTGGTGAACCTACTTATTTATTATCAGATATCGCCTATCATGAGGATAAATTCGATAGGAAATTTGGTAAGATTATTAATATTTGGGGAGCTGACCATCAAGGCCATGTTGGGAAAATCAAAGCTGTAGCTAAAATGCTTGATTACCGAGGACATTTAGATATTTTGATTTCTCAAGTAGTTAGGCTAAAAAAGGGTAAAATTTCAAAGAGAAAAGGGGAAGTTATCACTTTAGAGTGGTTAATAGACGAAGTGGGTTTAGATCCGGCCAGATTTATCTATTTAATGAAATCATTGGATACTCAGATGGAATTTAATGTCGGGCTAGCTAAAGAAAGGTCAGCCAAAAGTCCAGTTTATTATGTCCAATATGCTCATGCCAGAATATGTAGTATCTTGAGAAAATTAAAAATTAAAAATGAAAAATTAAAAATTACAATTAAAAATTTAAAATTATTAAATCATCGAAGCGAATTAGAGCTCATTAAACAGCTAATTAGGTTTCCAGAAATTATTGCAGATACCAGCAAAGATTATCAAGTGCAAAGGCTGCCCCAATATGCTATTGATTTGGCTACCTCTTTTCATCAATTTTACAGAGATTGTAAAGTGTTAACCAAAGAGAAAAACCTAAGAGCAGCTCGTTTAGGATTAATTTTAGCCACCCAAACTGTTTTAAAAAATACTTTAGATTTAATGGGAGTTTCCGCTCCAGAGAAAATGTAATTTTATGCGCAATCAATACTATATTATTCGTCATGGATATTCTTTGAGAAATAAAAAAAACATTGCTTCTTGCTGGCCGGAAAAATTCTATTTTCCTTTAACTAAAAAAGGCAAGAAACAGATTAAAGAGGTTGCTCAAGAACTAAAGAAGAAAAAAATCGATTTAATTTTTTCTTCAGACATTTTAAGAACAAAACAAACAGCCAAAATTATTGGGAAAGAATTGGGCATGAAACCAAAATTTGATAAAAGGTTAAGAGAAGTTAATGTTGGGATTTTTAATGGGAAACCGATAGATGAAATCGGGAGATTTTGGGATAAAGAAAGGAAACTTTCGCCTTTAGAATATTATAAAAAGAGATTTCAAATTGCTCCTCCAAAAGGAGAAACATACACCGATATAGAAAAAAGACTTTCTAATTTTATAAAAGAAATGGAAAAAAAATATAAAGGCAAGAATATTTTAATTGTTGGTCATCAACGCCCTCTGACCTTGCTTGAGAAAGTAATATATAATTATAGTTTTAAAAAATTTGTAAAGATTATTTTTGAAAAAAAAGAAATAAAAACAGGAGAATTGAGGAAGTTATTAGTAAAATAAAAATATGGAGTTAAATTTCCCAGAAATTGAAGAAAAAATCCTAAAATTTTGGCAGGAAAATAAAATTTTTGAAAAACTCAAAAGTAAAAACCGAGGTAAAGAACGTTGGTCTTTTTTAGATGGGCCGATAACTGCTAACAATCCAATGGGAGTTCATCATGCTTGGGGAAGAGCTTATAAAGATGTTTTCCAAAGATATAAAGCAATGCAAGGTTTTGATCAAAGATTTCAGAATGGTTTTGATTGCCAAGGTCTTTGGGTGGAAGTGGAGGTTGAAAAAGAACTCGGATTTAAAACAAAAAAAGACATTGAGAAATACGGTATAGCTGAATTTGTTGAGAAATGTAAAGAGAGAGTAAGAAAATATTCCAAAATTCAAACAAAACAATCGATTCGGCTTGGTCAATGGATGGATTGGGAAAATTCCTATTATACAATGTCTGATGAAAATAACTACGCTATTTGGTATTTTCTGAAAAAATGCTGGGAGAAAGGATTATTATATAAAGGCAGAGATGTTGTTCCTTGGTGTATTCGTTGTGGAACAGCTATTTCTCAACACGAAATTTTAACCGAAGAATATCAGGAAATTTCCCATAAATCAATCTTTTTTAAACTACCAATTTTAGGTCAAAAAAATACTTTCTTTCTTGTTTGGACAACAACACCTTGGACATTACCTGCCAACGTAGCTGTGGCTGTGCATCCTACTCTGGAATATGCCGAAGTAAAAAATGAAAAAGGAGAAACTTTTATTTTACTTAAAAACAAATCGAACTTAATTCCTAATAGTAAAGTAGTTAAAACAATTCAGGGGGGAAAATTAAAGAACTTAAAGTATAGTGGTTTGTTTGATGAATTACCAACAGTCCAAAATAGTATAAAAGATAAGGGACATTTAACCATTCTATGGGATGAAGTTTCTGAGGAAGAAGGAACGGGAATTGTTCATATTGCTCCCGGTTGTGGTCAAGAAGATTTTAAATTAAGTAAAGAATTTCAACTACCAGTTATTAATCCAACCAATGATGAGGGTAGATATAAAGATGGTTTTGGATTTTTAACGGGGAAATTGGTAACCGAAGTAAACGAACTTATTTTTGAAAATTTATATAAAAAGAATTCAGTTTTTAAAATTGAAGATTATCTTCATCGTTATCCAACCTGTTGGCGTTGTAAATCAGAATTAATTTTCCGTCTAGTTAATGAATGGTATATTTCAATGGAAAAATTAAGAAAACCATTAATGGAAGTGGCAAAAAAAATTAAATGGATTCCCTCTTTTGGATTGGAGCGAGAATTAGATTGGTTAAAGAATATGCAGGATTGGTTGATTTCTAAAAAAAGATATTGGGGTCTTTGTTTGCCCATATACGAGTGTTCTTGTGGTAATTTTGAGGTGATTGGGTCTAAAGAAGAATTAAAAGAAAGAGCAGTTGAGGGCTGGGAAGAATTTAGTGGCTATTCTCCCCATCGACCCTGGGTAGATAAGGTAAAAATTAAATGTTCGAAATGTGGTAAAAAAATTTCCCGTATACCTGATGTTGGAAATCCTTGGCTCGATGCTGGAATCGTTTCTTTTTCTACTATGGGTTATTTTATCGACAAAGATTACTGGAAATTATGGTTTCCATCTGATTTAATTTGTGAGTCGTTTCCCGGTCAATTTAAAAATTGGTTTTATTCTCTAATTGTAATGAGTACGGTTTTAGAAAATACAAATCCAACCAAAACAATCTTTGGTTATGCTTCTGTTCGTGACGAAAAGGGCGAAGAGATGCACAAATCTAAAGGAAATGCTATTTGGTTTGAAGAGGCCGTAGAAAAACTTGGAGCAGAACCGATGCGCTGGATGTATGTTAAACAAAATCCTATTTATAATTTAAAATTTGGCTGGAAGGGAGGCAAAGAAACTGAAAGAAAACTTTTAACTTTTTGGAATAGTTTTATTTTCTTTCAAACCTATGTAGATAAAAATGAAATTCCTGAAAAATTAGTTTTACCAAAAACCAATAATATTTTAGATAAATGGATTATTTCTCGCTTAAATAATTTAATTGGAAAAGTAACAAGAAACTTAGATAGATATAATGCTGCTGTTGCTAGTTCGGTGATTGAGAAATTTTTTATAGATGATTTATCTCTTTGGTATATTAGAAGATCTCGTCAGAGGTTTCAAAAACCAAAAAACAAAGAAGAAAAAAAGGAGGCAATAGAAACGCTTTATTATGTAATTTTCAATTTAATAAAACTTGCTGCACCAATGATGCCATTTTTAACCGAAGAGATTTACCAAAATCTAAAACTAAAAAATATACCGGAGTCAATTCATCTAATTAACTGGCCAAAGATGGACAAAGAATTAATTAATCAAGAATTGGAGGAAAAAATGAAAAAAGTGAGGGAGATTGTTACTTTAACTTTAGCAGAAAGGGCAAAGGTTGGAATTAAAGTTAGGCAACCATTGCAAAAATTAAAAATTAAAAATGAAAAATTAAAAATGGATAGGCAATTGCTTGAATTAATAAAAGACGAGGTTAATGTCAAAGAAATAATTTTTGATAAAAAAATTAAGAACGAAATAGAGTTGGATACTAAAATTACGGTTTCTCTTAAAGAAGAAGGAATAGTTAGGGAAATTATCCGCAATATCCAGGAAATGAGAAAAAAAGCTGGTTTAAAACCAAAAGATAAAATTTTAGTACAATATTCTGGGACTCCTGACTTAAATAAAATTTTGCTTAAAAATAAAAAATCTATTTTAGAAGAAGCCAAAGTTAAAAATTTAACCTTGAGGGAAAAATCAAAAGGGGTTTTTGATGTAGAAAAAGAAATAATGGTCGACAATAAAAAATTATGGTTAGCAATTAAAAAAATTTGAGATACATGGCAATTGAGAATATAAAACAAGAATTAAGCGGGGGAAAGCCAGGAAGTAAACCAGGAGTTCAACCAGAAAAAATATCTCCTCCACCAAAAGAAGAAAAAAAAGATACTTCCATATTTAGAGGGGGACCGGGTATGGAAAGGGGAACCTTTGACCATAAATTAAGCGACCCGGAAATGTATAGAGGTACCGAATTGGGAAGCTCAAGAATAAGCGAATTGGGAAAGAAGTTATTCGAAGGGAAAGATTATATTAAAAAATCAGATTTAGAATGTGCCGATAGCGAATTGGATTTGGGAAAGTGGGGAGAATATAAAGATTTTTCCGAAAAAGACAAACTGGATTCAAAAAAATTAATAAGAAAACTTTTAGGGGAGAAAAAATAACCCTATTAAATGTTCACCCATTACAGAACTCAGGGTTTTATTTTAAAGAAAACTGACCAGGGAGAAGCAGATCGAATTTTTACTATCTACACCAAAGATTTTGGAAAGCTCGAAATTCTAGCCAAAGCCGAGAGAAAGATTAAGTCAAAATTAAAAGGAGGTCTTGAACTTTTTTATTTATCCGAAATTGAGTTTATTCAAGGAAAAACTCATAAAACTTTAACTGATGTTATATTGATTGAGAATTTCCCAATTCTAAGAAAAGACCTGGAAAGATTACCCATCGCTTACAGAATTTCAGAAGTTTTAGATAATTTAATAAAAGGCCAAGAAGTAGATGAGGAAATCTGGAATCTACTAAACGAAACATTTCAAAAACTAAATACCTATAACCTAAAACCTAACACCTATGACCTAATTTATTATTATTTTCTCTGGAATCTTCTTTCCATTTCAGGTTATCAGCCCGAACTTTATAATTGTTCTTTATGCCAAAAAAAACTGTTGCCTGAAAAACTTTATTTTAACTTGAAGGAAGGGGGAATAATTTGCCAAAGCTGTTTTAAAAAACTAAAATCAGTCGAAGAGGACAAATCCTCTTCTTCACCCTTCGCTGCGGCTCGGGTAGGCAAAGAGATAGATCCTGAGACGGTGAAAATTTTAAGAATTATTCTTGAAAAAAACTGGCCACTTCTTTCTAAATTAAAAATTGAGGAAAAATATTTAAAAGGGTTAGCCTCCGTTTCGAAAAATTATCTTTCATTAATAGTCGATGAAGCTGAAGCTTCAGCTGCCCAAATGTAAATGAGGGCGAGAGAAGAAACTTGCTTCTTCGAACCCAGCTGCGATTTTAATAAATTAAAATCTTGCTATGCGAAGAAAATTTATCACATTCTTAATTCTTTTGGCTACCCTAGCAGGCATAGCCGGTTTCTATTATTGGCAGAAAAATCTTTATTCAAAAGAAGTTTTAAAATTGGAAATTTTGGCTCCAGAAGAGGTTGAAATTGCCGAAGATTTTGAATACATCGTCAAATATAAAAATAATGGCCAGGTTCGTTTAGAAGAGCCAAAGCTTGTTTTTGAATATCCCAAATACTCAATTGTTGAGGGAGGTGTTTTGAGAAAAGAAATTCCTCTGGAAGATATTTACCCCGGTGAAGAAAGAACCCTTCCTTTTAAAGCCAGGCTTCTTGGAAGAGAAGGTCAAGCCCTTCAAGCTAAAGCTACTTTAAGTTATCGGCCCAAAAATTTAAAAGCCCGCTATGAGTCAACCACTACTTTTACTACCTTAATCAAGTCTATTCCTCTAAATTTTGAATTCGATTTATCTTCCAAAACCGAGTCTGGGAAAGAGTTCAAATTTAGATTGAATTATTTTTCAAATATTAACTATCCTCTTTCAGATTTGAGATGCAAAATCGAATACCCCTTAGGTTTTGAATTCATCGAATCTACCCCTCCATCTTTAGAAAAAATTGAGTGGGAAGTTCCACCCTTAAATAAAGCCGAAGGCGGGAGAATCGAAATAGTAGGCAGACTTAGAGGAGAGGTCGGAGAGCAAAAAATTTTTCAAGCTGAATTAGGCACCTGGCAAGAAGGGGAATTCGTCTTATTAAAAAAAGCAGTTAAAGGAGTGGAGATTATAAAACCGGCTTTGTATATCACCCAGCAAATTAATGGCAACCCAGAATATGTTGCCAATCCCGGAGACTCGCTCCATTATGAAATTTTCTTTAAGAACATTGGAGAGGAAACTTTAATCGATTTGTCTTTAGTGGCTACTCTAACTGGGTCTTCTTTCGATTTAGAAACCTTGAAAGCTCCTGATGGAGAATACGAACCAGGAGACAACTCCATCTTGTGGGAGTGGAGAAAAGTAGGAGACCTTCAATTTTTAAATGTTCAGGAGGAAGGGAAAGTTGAATTTTGGGTGAAATTAAAAGGGGAGTGGGAAATTCCCTCTTCGGAAGGGAAAGAGGTGATAAAAAATAAAATTTATTTAAGCCAGGTTAGAGAAGAATTTGTAAATAAAGTTAATTCGAAATTAGTTATTACTCAAAAGGGTTATTTTGAAGATGAAGTTTTTGGAAACTCTGGGCCAATTCCTCCAAAAGTGGGAGAAACTACAACCTATACTATAATGTGGCAAGTAAAAAATTATTATAACGACGTTAAAAATGTAAAAGTGAAGGCCTTTTTACCTCAAAATGTGAAATTAACCGGTAAAATTTTCCCCGCGGAAGGAACTGAAAAGTTTACTTTTGATTCTCAATCGAGAGAAATTGTCTGGAATGTTGGGGAACTAAAAGTAGCTCAGGGAATTTTACCTCCCACCACTAGTGGTGGGGGGCCAAACATTGCCTTTCAGGTTGCTTTGACTCCTGATAGTGCCCAAATAGGCCAGACCCCAGAAATTATTGGCCAAGCTAAAATAGAGGGTGAGGATAGCTGGACAGAGATGATCTTAGAAGCAACTGCCCCAGCTATAAACACTACCCTGCCAGATGATCCCGCTATAAGTGGGAAAGGGATTATTCAGTAAAAATTAAATTCAAAAGATGGCTGATTTAATGTCAAAAATTATATCACTTTGTAAAAGGAGAGGTTTTATTTTTCAGTCTTCGGAGATTTATGGCGGTTTTGGTTCCGGCTATGATTTCGGTCCTTTAGGAGTGGAAATGAAAAATAATATTAAACTGGCCTGGTGGGATGAAATGGTAAAAAATCATCAAAATATAGTTGGGTTGGATGCAGCAATTTTAATGAAACCCGAAGTCTGGCAAGCTTCTGGTCATTTAACAGCTGGTTTTGCTGATGAATTAGTGGAATGTAAATCTTGCCATAAAAGATTTAAAAAAGATGAGCTAACCCCCCACCAGCGCACTGGTGGGGGGTGTCCAGAATGTGGTGGAAAATTAACCGAACCTAGAAAATTCAATTTGATGATGAAAACCTTGGTCGGACCAGTAGAGGAAGAAGCTGCCACTACCTATTTGAGAGCTGAGACCTGTCAGGGGATTTATGTTAATTTTGAAAATATCTTAAATTCCATGAGATTAAAGATTCCCTTTGGAGTAGCCCAAATTGGAAAAGCCTTTCGAAATGAAATTACCCCTAAAGATTTTATTTATCGAACTCGAGAATTTGAGCAAATGGAGATGCAATGGTTTTGCCATCCCAAAGAGGCTATTAAATATTTCGATTATTGGAAAAAAGAAAGAGTAAAATGGTATCTAAATTTAGGAATTAAAAAAGAAAATTTGAGGATTAAAGAAGTTCCAGTTGCCCAACGGGCCCATTATGCCAAACAACAAATAGATATTGAATACAAATTTCCTTTTGGTTGGAAAGAAATTGAAGGGGTTCATAATCGGGGAGATTTTGATCTGTCTAATCATTCAAAATATTCAGGTCATAACCTTGAATATTTTGACGATGAAATCAAGGAAAAATATTTTCCTTATATTATTGAAACCTCAGTAGGGGCCGATAGAAGTTTTTTGGCCTTTCTTTGCGATGCCTATCAGGAGATAAAAGGCGGAAGGACAAAGACAACCAAAGCAACAAAAGAAGTTGAGATTTTATTGAAATTAGATAAAAAAATTGCTCCAATAAAAGTAGCCGTTTTGCCTTTGGTTAGAAATAAACCAGAATTAGTCAAAAAAGCCAAAGAGGTTTATCAGTTATTAAAACCTCATTTCGTTTGCCAATATGATGAATTAAGTTCAATCGGGCGAAGATATCGGAGGCAAGATGAAATTGCTACGTACTTTTGCTTGACAATCGATTTCGAGAGTTTAAAAAATAACGATCTCACTATTAGAAATCGTGACACTATGAAACAAGAAAGAGTGAAGATTAAAAATTTGGTCGAAGTTTTAAAAGAAACCCTTAAGTAAAATGTTCAATGAATTAAAATTCATTTCACATCTTCGATAAATCTTTAATTTATCTCGATGTTCAAAAAGACTACTTTAAAAAACGGCTTACGAATTATTACTGTTCCTCAAAAAGGAACTCGGGCAGTAACAGTTTTAGTATTAGTTGGAACTGGCTCTAAATATGAAAAAAAAGAAATAAACGGCATTTCCCATTTTCTCGAACACATGTATTTTAAGGGGACGAAAAAAAGACCTTCAACGATAACAGTGGCTGAAACCTTAGATAGAGTAGGAGGAATTTTTAATGCTTTCACTGGGGAAGATTACACTGGCTATTTTGTTAAGGTTGATAAAAATCATCTTGATTTAGCTTTAGATTTAGTATCAGATATTTATTTAAATTCCTTATTGTCTAAAAAAGAAATAGAAAAAGAAAGAGGAGTCATTATTGAGGAAATAAATATGTATTTAGATACACCAATGATTTACATTAGTGAACTTTGGAAAAAAATACTTTATGGCGATCAACCGGCAGGTTGGGAAGTAGCTGGAACTAAAGAAACGATATCTAAGATTAACCGAGAACAAATTTTAAATTATGTGAAATCTCAATATGTTGCCTCAAATACTGTAATTTGTATAGCTGGGAAAATATCTTCAACTCAAGCAATAGATAAAATAAGGGAATATTTTTCTAAAATTAAAATTACCAAGCCAAAATCAAAACCTCCGGTAGTTGAAAAACAGAAAAAACCTCAAATACTTCTTTTCCCCAAAAAAACCGACCAAACCCACTTAGCTCTTGGGGTAAGGGCCTACAATCTTTTTCATCCTCAAAAATATACTTTGGAGCTTTTGGGAGTTATTCTGGGGGGAATGATGAGCTCCCGTTTGTTTGAGGAAATTAGAACAAAACTGGGTATCGCTTATTATGTCCAAACCAATGTTTCGATTGACCCAGACACCGGTTTTCTAGTTACTCAGGCCGGGATAGATAATGCAAATATCAAGAAAGCTATTTTAATAATTTTAAAAGAGTACAAAAAAATTTCTCAAAAAAGAGTTCCCCAAAATGAAATTAAAAAAGCCAAAGACTGTATTAAAGGAAAGACGGCCCTACTCTTGGAATCTTCTGATGCTCAGGCCTCTTTTTATGCTGGTCAAGAACTTTTAGAAAAGAAAATTTTAACTCCAGAGGAAATCTTTAAAAAAATTGATAAAATTAGTCAATTAGATATTTTGAAAGTAGCTAAAGATATTTTCCAGCCCCAAAAATTAAACTTAGCCCTAATTGGTCCATTTAAATATAAGGAAAAGTTTCAGAAATTACTAAAATTATAGTCAAAGAAGGTTTACCTTCTTTTCCATACCTCGTTTTTATAAATAAAAACTCGTATGAATGGCGAAAAAGTTTTAGATATATCTTGGGGGACAATCCTGAAAATCGCTATTGCTTTTCTTTGTTTTTATATTCTTTATTTAATAAGAGATATTTTGGTTTTGGTTATTTTCGCCTTAATAATTTCAGTTTTATTTAATCCAGCAATTAATTTTTTACACCGCCGTCTACCTAAGGTTCTGGCTGTAATTTTTGTTTATCTTGCTATTTTTGGCATTCTAGGGCTCGTCATTTACGGGACGGCCCCAATGTTTATTTCTGAAATTCAACAATTCTCTCAACTTTTTCCTCAATATTTCGAAAGAATTGCTCCTCCTTTAAAAGGATTAGGGATTGAGGCTTTTGAAAGTATGGAAAGTTTTACTCAGACCTTGGGAGTAATGCTTCAAAGGGCTTCCGCCGATATTTTAAGTGCCATATCCATTGTTTTTGGAGGGATTGGTTCTACCATTTTTATTTTAGCCATTGCTCTCTTTCTTTCCTTAGAAGAAAAAGGAGTTGAAAGAGTTTTAGGGATTTTCTCTCCTAAGAAATATGAAGCTTCTATACTATCTCTTTGGGAGAAATCTCAAGCTAAGGTTTCCAGCTGGTTTGGAGCTAGGATTCTAACTTGTCTTTTTGTTGGGATAGCCGTTTTTATCACCCTTCAATTATTTAATGTAAAATATGCCTTTACCCTAGCTTTTTTAGCTGGAATTTTAGATTTTATTCCAATTTTAGGTCCAATTATAGCTGGGGCAATAGCTTTTATATTTGTTGCTTTAGACTCTTGGCTAAAGGCAATTTTTATTTTAATTGTTTTTATTCTAATTCAACAAATTGAAGGAAATATTTTAACTCCGGCTTTAACTAAAAAATTCGTTGGCCTTCCTCCAGTTTTAGTTTTAATTTCTTTAGCCATCGGAGCAAAACTTTTAGGAATTTTAGGAGCAATTTTAGCTATTCCTTTGGCTGGGATTTTATTTGAATTTCTAAGAGACTTTTTAAAAAAAAGAAAAGACTACAACCCTCCCACCGCCCTCCCAAAGGGCCCCTCGGAAAAAGCGTTAGTTTTGTAAAATGCCTACTCTTTACATTGTCGCCACTCCTATCGGGAATTTAGAGGATACCTCAAAAAGAGCCCTCCGGATATTATCGGAGGTTAATTTAATTCTATGCGAGGATACCAGAATAAAAAATTTAGTAATTTAAGAATGGATTAATAATATGGCAAAATACTATCTTTCTACGGCACTTCCGTATGTTAATTATGCTCCGCACGCGGGGTTTGCTTTAGAAATTATTCAAGTAGACGTCATCGCTCGTTATCATCGCCTTTTTGGTGAGAATGTTTTCTTTTTGACCGGGACTGATGAAAATTCTTTAAAAAATGTTCAGGCAGCTCGCCAAGAAGGAATCCCAGTTAAAAAATTAGTAGATCGAAATGCTAAGAAATTTTATGAGCTAAAAGGAGCCCTTAATTTGACCTTTGATGATTTTATCAGAACTACTGAAGAGCGACATATTAAAGGAGCTCAAAAATTATGGAAAGCCTGCCGAAAAGATATTTATAAAAAATCCTACCGCGGACTTTATTGTATTGGTTGCGAAGCGTTTTATAAAGAGAATGAATTAGTAAATGGTTTTTGTCCAGAACATAAAATAAAACCTGAATTAGTAGAAGAAGAGAATTATTTTTTTAAACTTTCGGAATATCAAAATCAATTAAAAAAAATTATTGAGAAAGACAAAGTTAAAATAGTCCCTAAAACTCGAAAGAAAGAAGTATTAAGTTTTATTAATTCTGGTTTAGAAGATATTTGTGTTTCTCGTTCAGCTGAACGTGGCCAAGGATGGGGAATTCCGGTGCCAGGAGACCCAAGTCAAATTTTGTGGACCTGGTTTGACGCTCTTAGTAACTACATTAATGCTATTGGATATCCTGATAATCCAAAAAGATTTAAAAAATGGTGGCCGGCAGATCTTCACGTTGTAGGTAAAGGAGTGATTCGCTTTCACGCCGTATATTGGATAGCATTCCTTCTTTCAGCTAAACTTTCTCTACCAAAAACAATTTTTGTTCATGGCCATTTAACTTCTGGTGGCCAAAAAATGTCAAAGAGTTTGGGAAATGTTATCGACCCCTTAGAACTGGTTAAAAAATATGGTACTGATCCGGTAAGATACTTTCTTTTAAGAGAAATTCCTCCAACTGAAGATGGAGATTTTACTTATCAGAAATTTGAGGCAAGATACAATTCGGATCTGGCGAGTGGGTTGGGAAATTTAGTGGCGAGGGTCCTCACCATGGCTAAAAAGCTTAAAACCCAAAACTCCCCGAAGGACCCCGCCTTCAATTTGAGGGCGGGGCCTACGGGGCGGGTAAAACTTAAAAAAGAAATAGATAATACCTGGAAAAAATACAAAAGAGCTTTAGATGATTTTAGGTTTAATGAGGCTTTGATTTCGATTTGGGAATTGATTAGTTTTTGCGACAAATACATAGAAAGAGAGCGACCTTGGGAGAAGTCAGAAAAACAATTATCAATTATCAATAATTTATTATTTGCTTTGGATAACATTGCCCAACTTCTTCAGCCGTTTTTACCCGAAACTTCAGAAAAAATCAAAAAACAATTAAAAACCAAAAAGAGTCAGCCATTATTTCCGAGGATTTAATTTATGCTAATTGATACCCATGCTCATCTAAATTTTAATGCTTACAAAACAGATTCCGCAGAAGTTATTAAAAGAACTTTGGAAAATGACGTCTGGGTGATTAACATTGGCACTCAATATGATACCAGCAAAAAAGCAGTAGAGATTGCTCAAGGGTATTCTGAGGGGGTTTATGCTGCTGTTGGTTTACATCCTATTCATTTGAATGCCGGATTGGTGAAAATGAAATTAGACCCCGTAGAGTTGCCTTCGGCAACTCACGGGGTAGGCCCAGAAGAAATTGTTTTTAACTCAAGAGAGGAGGAATTTGATTATGAAAAATACAAAGAGTTAGCGAAAAATGAAAAAGTAGTAGCTATTGGTGAAATTGGTCTAGATTATTATTACAAACCAAAAACCAAAAGAAAACTTGAGCTTTTTCAAGAAAAACAAAGAGAAGCATTCATCCAACAATTAAATTTAGCAAACGAGTTAAATTTATCGGTAATTTTTCACTGTAGAATGGCCCATCCAGATTTAATTGAAATTCTTTCAGAAAATTCGGAGATTAGACCTCAAAAAGCAGTAGCTCATAGTTTTGTAGGAAATTTAGAAGAGCTTCAAAAATATTTAAATTTCGGATTTTATATTGGATTTAATGGAATAATTTTTAAATCTATCAAAGGAATTGATTTTGAAGAAAATATTAGAAAAACACCTTTAGATAAAATTTTAGTCGAAACCGATTGTCCCTATTTGACCCCACCTCAAATTGAAGGAAGAAATGAGCCCATTTATGTTAAATATATCGCAGAAAAAATTGCCAAAATTAAAAATATTAATTATGAAGAAATAGCCAAAATTACCGCTGACAACGCTAAAAAATTATTCAACCTATGAATTATAAAAAATTTATTGATAAAAAAAACAAAGAAATTAAAAAAATTGTTGGTTCTGGAAAAGCCATCAGCGTTCTCTCTGGAGGAGTAGATAGTTCAACCACAACTGTCTTGGGGCAGAGGGCCTTAGGAAATCGACTAAAAACTATTTTTATTGACAGTGGCTTAATGAGAGAAAATGAACCAGAAAATATTGTTAGAACTTTTAAGAAACTCGGGATAAAAGTTGAGATAATAAATGCCAGAGATAAATTTTTTAAAGTTCTGAAAGGAAAAACAGATTCTGAAGAAAAGAGAAAAATTATTTCCGATGTCTTTTATAGAGACGTTTTTAAGAAAATCCTCGAAAAAAATAGAGTCAAATTTTTGTTACAGGGGACAAACTTAACTGACATCGAAGAGACTGTCGCTGGAATTAAATTCCAACATAATGTTTTAAAGCAAATAGGAATTTCCACAGAAAAGAAATTTGGTTACCGTCTTATTGAACCCTTAATTGAACTTCGGAAAGACGATATAAGGAAGGTCGCCAAACTCCTTGGCTTGCCGGAAGAAATTCATCAAAGAATTCCCTTTCCTGGTCCAGCTTTGGCTGCTCGAGTAATCGGCGAAGTCACTCCTGAGAAAATTAATCTTATCAGAAAAGCAACTGCCATTGTCGAAAAAGAATTAAAAAACTCTGGCGCCTTTCAATATTTTCCGGTTTTAATGAAAGATAAGGCCACGGGCATCAGAAACAAGAAAAGAGAATTTGGGAATATAATCATCATTAGATGCGTGGAAAGTCTTGATGCCAGGGTAGCCACCCCCAAAAAACTTCCCTGGAAAATTTTAGAAAAGATTACTAAAAGACTAACAACTGAAATTCCCGAGATAACTCGAGTCTGTTACGATATCACTCCTAAGCCGCCGGCCACCATCGAATATATTTAAACCTTGAAAATATTAAAATTTAGCGTCGGTTTGAAAAAACCGATTTTTTATGATAAATTAAAAAATATCAAACATGGAATACAATCCCCAAAAAATTGACCCCGTTACCATCCGCCTTCGGCGGAGCTACGGGGCAAGAAAAAAATGGCATACAACCCACAAAAATTAGAGAAGAAATGGCAGAAAATCTGGGAGAAAACTAGACTTTTTAAAACACCGGATAAGTCAAAAAAGCCGAAGTTTTATTGTCTGGATATGTTTCCCTATCCTTCAGCTGAAGGATTACATGTTGGCCACTTGAGGGGTTATACTTTTTCTGACGTGATTTCCAAAAAGAAAATGATGGAAGGATATAATGTTTTGCATCCGATGGGATTTGATGCCTTCGGTCTGCCAGCTGAAAATTTTGCCATTAAAACTGGTATCCATCCAGCTATCTCCACAAAAAAAGCAATTTCTAATATTAAAAAACAGCTTCTCTCGGCTGGCTTTGGCTATGATTGGCAAAGAGAAATTTGTTCTTCTCAACCCGATTATTATAAATGGACTCAGTGGATGTTTTTACAGCTTTACAAAAGAGATTTGGCTTATAAAAAAGAGGCACCAGTAAATTTTTGTCCTTCCTGTAAAACGGTTTTGGCCAGAGAACAAGTGATTGATGGAAAATGCGAAAGATGTGATAGTTTAGTAGAAAAAAAATATTTAAAACAATGGTTTTTCAAAATTACTAATTATGCTGAGAGATTATTAAACGATTTAAATAAAATCGATTGGCCAGAAAAAATTAAAATAATGCAGAGAAATTGGATTGGCAAGTCAGAAGGAACAAATATAAAATTTCTAATTTCTAATTTCCAATTTCTAATAGAGGTTTTTACCACCCGAGTCGATACCTTATTTGGCTGTACTTATGTAGTCATTGCGCCAGAACACCCCTTAATTGAAGAATTAAAATCTCAAATTGAAAATTGGAAAGAGGTTGAAAAATATATTGAGGAGGCAAAAAAGAAGACTGAAATTGAGAGGTTAGCTGAAGATAAGGAAAAAACCGGAATGGAATTAAAAGGGATAAAGACAATCAATCCAGTCAACAATCAAGAAGTGCCAATTTTTGTAGCCGATTATGTTTTAATGGAGTATGGTACGGGAGCCATAATGGCTGTTCCTGCTCATGACCAAAGAGACTTTATTTTTGCCAAAAAGCATAATTTACCAATTATTGAAGTAATCAAATCAGCAAACGGTAAAAAACATAAGTTTTCTCAGGCAGTCGATGAATCTAAAGATTCATCTCCAGCCACCGAGCGAGCGAAGCGAAGCGAAGGTAGAAAAGAAGAAACCTTCTTTGACTTCGCTAACGCTCGGGTTTTTGAAGAAGATGGAATCTTAATTAATTCCGGGCCCTTCTCAGAATTAAAATCAGAAAAAGCCAGGGAAGAAATAACAAAATATTTAAGAAAACGAAACCTCGGCCAAACAGCTATTTATTATAAATTGAGAGATTGGTTAATTTCTAGACAGCGTTATTGGGGAGCCCCTATTCCCATTATTTATTGCCCGAAATGCGGGGAGGTACCAGTTCCAGAAAAAGATTTACCAGTAAAGTTACCCAAAATTAAAGATTTTAAACCAACTGGCAAAGGGGAAAGCCCTTTAGCTAAATCAAAAAAATTTGTTAAGGTTAAATGCCCAAAATGTGGGGCCCTTGCTAAAAGAGAAACTGACACCTTAGATACCTTTGTTTGTTCTTCTTGGTATTTTTTAAGATATGCTGATCCTGAAAATAAAAAAGAACCTTTCGGCAAACTCAAGGTTAAAAATTGGTTGCCAGTTGATTTGTATATTGGGGGAGCAGAGCACGCAGTAATGCATCTTTTATATGCCCGGTTTTTTACCAAATTTCTCTTTGACCAAAAACTAATTTATATCGAAGAAGATAAATCTTCTTCTCTGCCTTCGCTTAAACGCTCGGCCTTTGATGAGCCCTTTTTAAAATTATTTAATCAAGGCACAGTCTATCGTCAGGGAGCAAAAATGTCTAAATCAAAGGGTAATGTGGTTACTCCAGACCATATAATTCAAAAATTTGGGGCAGATACCATGCGACTCTACGAGCTCTTTATGGGTCCGGCTGACCAGGCTACCGAATGGTCAGATAAAGGAGTGATTGGGATGTACCGATTTTTAAATAAGGTCTGGAATCTACAAAAGAAAATCAAAAGTCAAAAATCAAAAATCAAAACTACAACTCAAAACTTAAAACTTTTACACCAAACCATTAAGAAGGTTACTG
>Ga0210057_1003866_pt1 | contig 20310 bp, 15 predicted proteins | sample CryGeyCG2114_010_2_FD_183968 | JGI IMG/M metagenome (GOLD analysis project Ga0210057, IMG submission 183968) | Groundwater microbial communities from aquifer - Crystal Geyser CG10_big_fil_rev_8/21/14_0.10 (SPAdes) (version 2) | ecosystem: Environmental > Aquatic > Deep subsurface > Groundwater ...
GCCCAAGATACAAATTAATATTTTTCTCATATTTTTTGGTAATTTATTCTTTACCATAAACTTGGACGATCGTCAGGATTTATGGTAATTTATTCTTTACCATAAACTTGGACGATCGTCAGGATTTATGGTAATTTTAAAGCCAGTCCCCTTTTGGCCAAGCCCTCTGTGTAAAGTTGCTTTACTTGGGCTATGGTGAATGGCTCGGTGTAAATTTTTAATTCGTCCAAAACTCCATCAAAAGTATAAGAACTGGTTGTGTAGTATCTACCTAACTGCAAACCGCAGTTTGTGTTAGTTGTCCAATTCAAAGAAGCGTTAGTATAAGTTGCCCTTTCCTTGCCATCTAAATAAATCTTCATTGTGTTAGTTACTTTTGACCAAGTAGCAAGAAGATGATTCCACTTATTAATGTTAACAGAATTTGTCGCAGTACAGAGAGAAACAGCACTCGCTCCGTTATTATGGCCCATCCAGAAACATACTCTATTGGTCGGCCAAATAGCGAATAAAAATTGTCTTACTCCACAAGAATTAGGGTAATAATATTTATCCATAATGCCATCATACCCACCACTTATAGTTGGCTTTGCCCATGCCTCTAATGTTAACGCATCATAATTATTTAAAGAAGTGCTATTATTTACAAAAACCACGTCTGAAGAATTAAATAAAAAGCCGTTTTTGTTTATTCCATCAGCAACCACAACACCTGTATTAACGCCGTTGTTGTTATAGCCCGAATCGTCGTAAACGGTTGCGCCTGAAATACGGTCAAATGTCCACGAGCCAACCACATAGGCGGTTAAGGTGCTGCGAACGCTTTGGCTAAAGCTTTTAGTGTTAGCTAGACGGGCTTTATCAGTCCAGCCCGAGTAGCCAAAAACAAAAACGCTCGCCAACAGGCCAATAATAGAAATAACCACCAAGAGTTCTAACAGGGTAAAACCGCTTGGTTGGCTGAAGGTTCGGCCTGTTTGTTGGTTTACGCGCTTAGTTGTTGCTTGGCTTTGCATAGGTTTGGCTTATATGTCTTATATGTCCTATAGGTCCTATACGACTTATAGGACTTATATGACTTATAGGTTTACCCCGTTAGAAGCCCCGCTTCTCACAGGGGCTTATAGGTCTTCAAGGGTTTTCTTAATTCGCTCTAAAGTTCGCAGCTTGCCTAAAATATAGGCAATGTCAAAAGGGCTGGCCGAGGCCTTTTTACCAGATAAAGCTACCCTTAAAGGCCAAAGCAATGCCCCCTTGTCCCCCTTCTTAAAGTCATCGGCCTCTTTTAAAAGTGCCTCTGTTATAAAATCACTTCGCCAGTTTTTTTCTTTTATTTTATCTAACGCCTTATAACTTTTCTTTAAACTTTCTTTTATTTCTTTTTCTTCCATCTCTTTCCATTGAAGCAATCCCCTCTCAACTTCAATTTCCTTTTTAAAAAAGAAATCAACTAACTCCCCTACCTCGCTTAATTTCTTAAGCCGTTCTTGGTATAAAGCGATGACTTCAACTAGGTAATCAAAAGAAACTTCAATGCCATTCGCTTTTAAAAGCGAGCCCTTTTCTTCTAATAGGCCACCCTGAATCAAATAAGGCAAACAAAGCTTGGCAAGTTCTTTTTTATCAAGGGCTCTGATATAAAAACCATTCAACCAGTCAAGCTTATTTTCATTAAAAACAGCGGGTGATTTTTGCACCCCTTCAATAAAAAATTCTTTTTCTAAATCCTTCAACGAAAAAATTTCTCTATTGTCCCCTGGGTTCCAACCAAGCAAAGCCAAAAAATTAACTAAAGCGCCTGCCAAATAACCCTCTTTTTCATATTCGGGGATAAAAACAGCCCCATGCCTTTTGCTTAATTTTGATTTATCTTCTCCCAAAACCAAAGGCAGGTGGCAAAAGGTTGGTAAAGGAAAACCCAAGGCCTCATTTAATAAAATCTGTTTTGGGGTATTTGAGATATGATCCCCTCCCCTAATAACGTGGGTTATTTTCATCTCAAAATCATCAATAACACAAGCAAAATTGTAAAGGACATTGTTTGCATTTTTAGCTATCACAAAATCCCCCAAAAGTATGGCCTCTTGCTCTATTTTGCCTAAAACCAAATCATTAAAAACAACTTTTTTCTCTGACGTTCTAAAACGAATAACATAGGGTTTACCCTGTTTTAAGTTCTCTTCAACCTCTTCTTTGCTTAACTTACTGCATTTTCCAGAATAAAGCGGCGCCTTACCCAGAGACATTAAATATTGCCTTTGGGCTTCTAAATCATCTTGGGAACAAAAGCAAAAATAGGCCTTTCTTTCCTCAATGAGCTTTTTTAAATACTTTTCGTAAATAGCCCCTCTTGCTGATTGATAGTAAGGGCCTTCGTCCCACTCAATTCCTGCCCACTCCAAAGACAGCTTAATCCCCTCTTCCCATTTCTTTTCTGACCTTTCTTTATCCGTGTCTTCTACTCTTAAAATTAATTTACCCTTATATCTTTTAGCAAATAAATAATTAAACAAAGCCGACCTTAAATTACCCACATGAAATGGGCCAGTAGGAGATGGTGCGAACCTAACCCTAACACTCCCATCTTCTATCTTAAGTTTTTGCTCTATTTTATCCTGTTTTATTTTTTGGCTTGACATTTTTTTAATTAAATTAAACTTAAAAACTCTAAAACAAACTTCGCTATCTTGGGGCCAGCTTCTGGTCGGGCAAACTTTAAAGCATTTTGCCTCATTATTTTTTTTGTTTCTTCGTTTAAAGCAATATTCTCAAACCTTTGCAAAAAGAAATTGGGCTTTAGATTTTCTTCTTCAACAACATAGGTGGCCCCGTGGTCAGCTAATTTATAGGCATTCTTAACTTGATGGTTTTGGGCTGAATTAGGCAAAGGAATTAAAAGCGAGGGCTTGCCCGTACTTGCCAATTCAAATAACGCCCCAGAGCCAGCTCTTGAAATAACAAAGTCAGCTACAGCTAAACTATGCTTTAATTGCTCCTCATTCAAAAAGGGAAGGCAGTGGTATTCTAAAAGTTGTTCATCTTTTAAATAGGCCCTGGCTTCCATTGCAACTACTCCAAATTTCTCTTCACCTGTTTGGTGAATTATTTCAAAATTTTTAATTAAGTTAAGCAAAATTTCTAAAATTAAATTATTAATATTTCTTGAACCCAAAGAGCCCCCTAAAATCAATAAGACCGGTTTGTCACCCTTTAAATTAAAAAGCATTTTGGCTTTTTGGGCGCTTCCCTCTAAAAGTGACCGCCTGATTGGGTTGCCTAAACAAATTGTTTTTTGCTTAGAAAAATAAAGAGTGCCTGGAAAAGCGGTGAAAATTTGGCTTGAAAATTTAGCAATTATTTTAGATGCTAAGCCCGGCTCAACATCCTCTTCAAGTAAAATAATCGGCACCCTCAACAAGAGCCCAGCCAAACAAACCGGAAAAGAGCCATAGCCCCCAGTTGAAATAATTAAATCAGGCCATTTAAAAAACAACAAACAAAACGCTTGCGAAATGCCTATGGGGGTTTTAAAAAAATCAATAAAATTTTTAAAATCAAAATAACGTCTAATTTTTCCAGCTAAAATATGTTTTATTTTTACCCCTTCGTCTTCTAAAAGCACATCGCCTTTCGGGTGCTTGGGCCCAAAATAATTTAATTTTAAATTAGGGTTAGGAAAGGCCATTTTTAATTCTCTTATAACAGAGACAAGCGGGAAAATATGCCCTAGAGTCCCCCCGCCCGTAAAAACTATTTTCATAAATGTATGCCAACGAACAGCGAATTTATTCTAAATATACAAATAAGACATTTCATTGTTTTATTCGTAAATTCGTTTGTTTTTATTCGTTATTCGTTGATTTTGAAATATTAAGCAAAACGCCACAAGCCATCAGTTCAACGATTAAGTGGCTCCCCCCATAACTAAAAAATGGCAAAGGCACACCCCCTAAAGGCAAAATCGCTGTAATGCCAGCTATATTATAAAAGGCCTGGGAGGTAATCCAAAAAGTAAGCCCAAAAGCTAAAAATCCTTGAAACTCATTTTTGTGACATAAGGCCACCCGAAACCCTCGCTGGCAAAAAACAAGAAATAAAGCAATCAAAATAAAAGCCCCTACAAACCCACCCTCTTCAGCTATTATAGCAAAAATTGAATCAGTTTGCGACTCGGGCAAAAAACCAAACTTTTGCCTGCTCATCCCAAGGCCTAAGCCATCGTTTACCCCGATAATTTTCCCCGAGCCAATGGCAATGGCGGCCTGTTTGATTTGCCAGCCCTTGCCCATGGGGTCCTCACTAGGGTTTAAATAAGTCGTGATTCTATGTAATCTATATGGCTCAACAGCAATAAATATCCCTAAAATGACGATGCCCAAGCAAACTAAAACAAGAGTGTGCCAAAAAGGAGCTGGCGAAAAAAAGTAAACTGCCATGGCTGTTAACAAAATTATTAATAATGTTGTAATATCTTTTTGCAAAAAAAGCCCTAACATTAAAACGGCTAACATAATAATAAAGGGGAACAAAAGCTCGCTAATTTGTTTTTTTGTCTTTTCTCTTTTTTTAAACATTGTTTTAGCCCTAACTGAAATCCAAGCTGAAAGATAAAACAAAAAAGAAAACTTTAAAAACTCTGAGGGTTGCAAAGTAAAGCCAAAAATATTTAACCACCTCGCAGCTCCCTTGCTCATAACCCCAATTTTAGGGGCAAAAACTAAAAACAAGAGAAATAAATTGATTAAAAATAAGGCAAAGCTATATTTTTTTATTTTTTCAATTGGTAACCTGTAAAGTATATACCCCAAAATAATTCCTGCTAAAAACATATACCCTTGATGAAAAAAATAATAATAAGCCGTGCCAAACCGATCCAAAGAAAGTGGAAACGTGGCGGTGCCTAAAGCAAATATACCCCACAAAGCCAAAACCAAAACCACCCCCAATAAAACTAAGTCCGGCTTAACCCTTTCTTTTCTATGTCTTTCTATTTTGTATCTTTGATTGCCCATAACTTTAAATCAGGGACCCTTCAATAGAATCTCTTTTTTGTTATTTGTTTTTTGCTATTTCTCACTTGTTCACTTAATCACTTTGACACTTAATTTAAATTGTTTGCCTCTATCAGCATAACTTTTAAATAAATTAAAACTAGCCGCCCCCGGGCTTAGCAAACACACCCGCCCTTTGCCTGTTTCTTTAAAAGCGATTGCAACCGCTTCTTTCATTTTACTTGCCCTAAAGGAGCTAAGCTCCTTCCCCTTTTCGAAGGAGCTTAGCTCCTTCGAGAGCAAATCAGCGGTTTCTTTTTCGCCTGGATTTCTTTTATTTCGAGGTTTCTCAAGTAAAATTAAATTCTTAACCCTATGCTTAATAATCGCTTTAGCCATTTCTTTATAATCACTTCCCTTGCAAGAGCCCCCAGCAATTAGGGTTTGGGGCTTAACCGCTTCAATCGCCTTAATGGCAACCTCTGGCAAAGTTGACATTGAGTCGTTATAAAAGCCAATGCCCCTAAACTTACCCACATATTCCAGCCGATGCTCTAAGCCCTTAAAAGAAGCTATGGTTTTTTTCATCTGGCCCTCACCTACCCCCAATAATTTCCCCACAGCAAAAGCCGCCTTAATGTTTAACAAATTAAAATCCCCCTTTAAAAGAGTTTTAACTTTCCCTCCCCTATCTCCCTTTAAAGAAATCTTATTAAAAGCTATCTTTTTAGCTTGGCTTTTTCCAGCAAATTCTCGGGCAGTTTGATCTTCTGTATTATAAATGAAAAAATCATTTTTGCCCTGAAAACTAACTATTGGTTCTTTCGCCTTTTTATAGGAATTGAAATCTCTATAATAATCCAAATGGTCGGGAAACAAATTTAAAAAAACAGCAATTTTAGGCGACTTTTTTAAGCCCTGCAACTGATGGCTGGATAGCTCATAAACAAAAATATCTGTTGGCTTTGACTTTAACAAAAACTGAAAGACGGGCTGGCCAATATTCCCAACCAGTTTTACTTTAAAGCCGGCCTCTTTTAAAATTTGATAAATCAAAGTAGCTGTTGTGCCCTTGCCTTTCGTGCCTGTAACCCCAATACAAAGGCCTTTAAAATTAGCAAAAAATATTTCAGTTTGCGAGGTAACCCTTGCCCCCTTGCCTAAAAACGGCTCAATTTTCTTTTCCGGGATGCCCGGGGTCTTTATAATCACTTGGTAATTTTTTAAATGGTCTAAATAATTTTTGTCTGTAAAAACAAAAATGCCTTGCTTTTTCAGGGCTTGAGTTTCTTTGATTTTTTCTTGGTCAAAAATAGCAATTTCGCTTTTGTTTTTTTTAGGAAAGGTTTTTGCCAAAAAAGCCAAAGTATCTCTGCCCTCCCTGGCAAACCCAACAATCGCTATTTTTTTGTTTTTAACCTCTTCAATTAGCATTACTTAAAAATAACATAAATTAACCTATAAAAAAAGGCCTCTTAAATAAATGGTTTACTTAAGAGGCAATAAGCAAGTGATTTGGGGCCACCCGCCGGCACATATGCATTCAGGGCATATAATACATAAGCATAGCATAAAAGAAAAACTCCTGCAAGTTTAGCAGAAGCTGTTTTGGCTTGGAAGGTCCTATCCCGAGATAAAAATAGGAAATAATAAGCCACAAAACAACTTCGCTTCTTGCAGGAGTATGAGAGTTGATCATTTAGAAAGAGGAGGCACTACCGTAAGAAGTTCAAGCCGTTCAATTTCAGCTTGAAAACTTCTTTTAATCTCTTCCCTAGTTGCCTTTTTGCATGTATCGCAATATCTATGCGATACATTAAGCCCCTTTGGAAGGTCAGGAGTTTCCACCTCTATCTCTTCTATAACATCGTGGCATTTCGGGCACATAATGACCATTTTTTCTTTAGTCATTTTTTTTGCTCCTTTTTAGCTTGCTAAAAGCAAACCTAATGCCACCATGTAACCCAATAACTATGCTTTAACTATAGCATATTCCCCTAAAAAGTCAATTTTTTTCCTTTGCAACATTTTCAAAACGATCGTTTTGAAAATGTTGCATTATTTCTTCTTGCCTATCCATCTGTCCAACCGTAAAAATAAAAATATTTTTACTCACCCCAGCATTATAAAGCTCTTTTAAAAAACTACCAGCTAATGGGTATTTGCCAATATAAACACTTTTTTGCAATAAAACATATTGCATTAAACTAAGCTCTCTTCTTATCTCCACCCTCCATGATTTCTTTTTTTCAGGAATATCAAAAATTATAATTCGCAGCTTGCCATCCCATTTTTGATTTAATCCTTTATATCTCTCAGCTATAAAATCAAACGCTTCTTGGCCTTTTTTGGTTAAAGCAAAAATTTTCTTGTTCACATCTTTAAAAATTAATCCTTGCCTTTCCAATAACCTAATTCTTTTTTTTATATCCTCTGTGTATTTATCATCTTTTGGTTTATTAGATTCTTTACCATCAGTCAACATCCACTTCATCAAACGAAACCTTGAGTCGTGTGCCGGCAACGCTTCCCCAAACGTCTCTAAAGCGTCTCCTAAATAAAACAAAACGGCTGAACTTAAGTTGAGGCCCTTTTCAAAAAATCCCCTACACATTCTTCTTCTACTTTTCTTTTGAAAAAAATATTGATTATTTGCCATATATTTTTGTACTATTTTTGCCGATCGTCAGAAATAGTACACTTTTTATCTACCTTCTTTTTTTATTTCCATAACTTTTTATGGCTTTTTGTAGCTTTTTTATTTGTGTACTATTTTCGCCGATCGTCAGAAATAGTACACTTTTTATTTCTTTGCTTTACCTTGAAGCTAATTCTGCTAACTCTTCTGTTAGTCCCCTTTTGGCTAAACCTTCTGCATAAAGTTGCTTAACTTGGGCAATGGTGAATGGTTCGCTGAAGATACGAACATCGTCAATAACGCCTCTGAAATAATAAACATAACCCCTAGAAATATAAAAAATATTTGAGCTATCTTTTGGATCATAATCAGATGTCCATGTGCGCTGAGCTACAAGCTTGCCGTTTTTATACCCCTTTAAACTTCTTGTTTGGTTGTCTCTAACAATTAAAACATGCACCCACTTATTATTAACAAACATATTAGGCAGTGACCAGCCGATATAGGGGCCACAATTTCCTCCACAAGAACCATGGAAGTAAGATAAACTGCCATACGGTTCCATTGTTAAGCAAAATTCTCCGCCATACGCCTTGCAAATTGGGTTTTGCCTGCTTGGCGATGCCACATTTGATGGTTTTGCCCAAAAACTCAGGGTCATACTACCCGTTACTCTCAAGCCAGAAGGATTGCCACAGTTTATAAAATTACTGCCAGTAAAATTAACTGCTTTATCGAAAACGCCTTCAGCCAAATTCCCCCCCCCAGAAAGCGTACAATTATTAGTACCCAACTCATCAACAATAGTAGAACCAGTATCATTTAAGTTCCAAAAAGCAATTGGATAGGCGGTTAAGGTGCTGCGAACGCTTTGGCTAAAGCTTTTAGTGTTAGCTAGACGGGCTTTATCAGTCCAGCCCGAGTAGCCAAAAACAAAAACGCTCGCCAACAGGCCAATAATAGAAATAACCACCAAGAGTTCTAACAGGGTAAAACCGCTTGGTTGACTGAAGGTTCGGCCTGTTTGTTGGTTTACGCACTTAGTTGTTGCTTGGCTTTGCATAGGTTTGGCTTATATGTCTTATATGTCTTATATGTCCTATAGGTCCTATACGACTTATAGGACTTATACGTCTTATAGGTTTACCCTGTTAGAAGCCCTGCCTCTAACAGGGGCTTATAGAATAACCGCTGGAATGTTGTCAACAACATCAGTGGCCAAGGTGCCCCAGCCAAACTTTTTACCAGCTAATTCCCCGGCTTTGCCATTAATATAAGCGGCCGCTTTTGCCGCTAAAAACGGATCGCCCGTATAAGCTAACAGGGCTCCAGCTATGCCAGCTAAGGTGTCCCCTGTTCCCCCAACTGTCATAAAGGCGTTGCCCGTATAGTTTAAAGCCACTTCCTTGCCATCTGAAATTATGTCAATCCTACCTTTAAGTAAAATGACACAGCCCAATTCTTTGGCTGTTTCTTGAACAACCTTGGCTTTTTCTTCTAAGGGTAAATCTTTTATTTCTTTGCCTGATAAAACAAAAAACTCGTAATAATGCGGGGTTAAGATATAGTTTTTGTTACTAACTAATTCTTTTTGTTTTGAAACAACATGGATGGCATCAGCATCAACAACGGCCTTCAGAGATGTTTCTTTTAAAAAATCAGCCACTGCCTGTTTAACTTCAGGGCTCCTGCCTAGGCCTCCACCGATTAAGAGCACAGCTTTCTCGCCAGCCACCTCAAAAATTGACTTTTCTTGGCTTAAAGCAAAAGGCACATCTTCTTTGTCAAACCACTTGCCCTCAAAAGGCGAAGTCGCTAAATTCGGCGAAAACGAAGCGATTATATCAGCCGCTCTCTTTGGCGCTAATATTTTTACCATATCCACCCCGGCTCTAAAAGCGGCTAAGCCAGCTAAAGCTGGCGAGCCCGTATAATGTTCGCTCCCCCCAACCACCAACAAAAAACCAAAGTCATATTTGCGCGACTCCAATGGCCTTGTTTTATAAACTTCTTTTAAAATACTTGTTGTTATTTTTTCCATATATTTACTCTGCTCTATATGTCCTATAAGTCCTATACGACTTATAGGTCGTATAGGTCTTATACGACTTATAGGGTTTTCAAATATTTTTTAAGCAAAGGCCCATACTCTTTATGTTGCAAACACAAAAATAAATTACTCTTTAACCAATCAAGGGTTTTACCACACTCCAGCCACTGGCCCTCCAACTCACAACCATAAACCATTTTGCCATCACTCAACATTTCTTTAATCCCATTCGCTAAAATCACTTCACCTTTTTTAGTTGGCTTTGATTTTTGCAAATAGCCCAAAAACTCATTTGAAAAAACATACCTCCCGCAAATTGCCAAATCAGAGGGCTCTTGCCCCTTCTCCGGCTTTTCCACAATTTCTTTAATTTGGTAAAGCTTATTGGCTATCTTTTCAACTTTAACCACCCCATAAGAAGAGAGCTTGTCCTTATCAACTTTCTTTAAACCAATCACTGGTTTTTGGCTGGTCTCAAAAATCTTTAATAATTGTTCTAAGGCCGGCGCTTCGCTGTAAAAAATATCATCCGGAAAGGCCACCGCAAAATCTTCTTTACCAATTAATTTTTTAGTTTTTAAAACAGCGTCCCCATCCCCCTTGGGCGTTATTTGAAAACAAATTTGCATTTTTACATCTAAATAATCGTGTTTTTCGTTTTCTAACATTTCTAAGCACTCTTTTTGGTTTCTTTCAGTTAAAATTTTTTCTAAAGAAACGTTTGTTTTAAAATAATCAACAATTGCTTTTTTGCCCCGATTAACTACAAAGACAACATCTTCAATACCCGATAACTTGGCCTCTTTAACCACATACGACAAAAGGGGTCTGTCAACTAAAGGCAGGTTTTCTTTAGCACATGTCTTTGTTAAAGGCAGGAACCTTGTTCCTAACCCAGCCACTGGAACAATTAATTTTTTAATCATAGCTTTACTATCTGACTTATAGGACTTATACGACCTATAGGTCTTATAGGTTTAGGGTTTGCGCAAGAAAGCGGGTACCTCCCAGGTCGCCTCGCTTTCCCACTCTTGTTCCTCCTCTTCTATTTTATCTTCTTTGGCTTTCAAGCCCGACTTTCTCTTTTTTTCTTCTGAATCATCTTTGCCATTGCCATTACTGTTACCATTTTTAATGCCATTTTCTCCTGCCTTACCTTTACCATTTTTCTTGGCCTTACCTTTAAAGAGCTTTCTGTTTTTTCTTTTTTCAACAATTTTTTGCTCTTCTATTTGCTGAGCACTTGAGACAGCGATTAAAACAACTTTTATTTTACCGGCTAACTTTTGATTTTCTGAAACCCCAAAAATTATTTTTGCCCTTGTGTTTAGGTTAGCGATTTCAGAACTTAACACTTCAACTTCTTTTAATTTTAAATCCTTACCCCCAGAAATGTTAAATAAAATGCGGTTGGCTTTTTTGGGTGAGCCCCCAAAAATCGGGTTAGAAAAAAGTTGCTTTAAAATCTCCTCAACTCTATTGGGTGCCATTGAAGTGGCTTGCCCCAAAAACATCTCGTTGTTTCTATCTTTTAAAATTGTTCTTAAATCAGCAAAATCAATGTTAATTAACGATGGTTTTAAAATAACATCCATAATTTCTGAAAGCCAGGCCGCAAAAACCCCATCTAAAAAAGCTAAGGCCTTTTTCAGCGGGGTCTTGCGGTCAACTAACTGAAATATCTTTTCGTTTTCAGCAATAACCACCCCCGACAAACTTTCTTTTAATTTCAAAGCCGCCTTCTTAGCCATTTTCATTTTCTTCTCGCCCTCAAACTCAAATGGCATTGTAAAAAAACCCAAAGAGAGGGTTTTTTCCTCTTTAACCAATTCAGCAAAAATAGGGCTAGCACCCGAGCCCACTCCCCCGCCTAAGGCCGCAATAAAAATAATCAAGTCCTGGCCTTGAAAAATTTTCCGCAATTTTTCTTTGTCTTCCAAGGCGGCTTTACGAGCCAGCTCGCAATCCATCCCAGTGCCTAACCCTTGGGCTGTTTGTTGACCAAACAAAATTGTTTTAACTTTTCGGCCAATTCTCTTAGCTATTTTTTCATCGGTATCAAGGGCGACAAAACTTGCCCCAGCTCCGCTAATTCTTTGCTTTAATTCAAGTAACATCGAAGAGCCCCCAAAACCAATCCCCACCACTTTGGTTTTTATTTTGGGCATTATAAGTTTGGTTGGCTTTAAATTCAAGCCCGGGCTGTCTTTTTTTTCTGCTTTTTTTCCTTCTTCTAAAGCTTTTTCTTTTAAAGGCAAAACACTCCCCTCTTTTAAGGATGCATTCTTGAGCGTTTTTTTCAGCCCAATTTTTATTTTTTTTGTTTTTTTTATTTTCACTTGTTTTTTCATTTATACCTTACTCCGCCCGCCTATAAGTCGTATAGGTCATATAGGTCCTATAGGTCAAGGTCGTCTTCGCTAAAATTCTCTTCTGTTTGTGCTGGCACCGCCCCGCCACTTTCCAACCGTTCAATCTGGGCTATTATTTCTTCGTTACCCGGATTTAACGAAAGCACCTTATTAAACGCCATTATCGCTTCATCTGTCATATCTAACTTTTCATAAGTTAGGCCTAAAGAATAAATCGAGTTTGAGTGGTTCGGGAATAAAATCACCGCCGCTTCAAATTGTTCTCTGGCATCTTGATACTTTGCTTCATTAAAATATAATCTGCCTAACTCAAACCTGGCCTCCACAGAAAAGGGTGCTTTAGCTACTAAGTTTTCCAAACGTTCTTGTGTCGCTTCACTATTCCCAGCTTCACTTTCTATGCGAGCTAACTGAATTTGTGCTGGCACATAATTACTTTTATTCAAAACCGCCTTTTCTAAAAGCTCCCTACCTTTTTCTTGGTTATCTTCGGCTAAATAAAGCAAGGCCAATTGGGTCAAGGTGGCTGGGTTAGTTGGCTCTAAGACAAGAGCTGACTCAAAACTTTTCTTCGCCCACTCTAGCGCCCCATCAGCCGCTGGCCTGATAGTTGAATAAACAATGCCTGCCATCTCATAAGTGGCAACCATTTTAGGGCTTACTTCAATTGCCGCTTTAACCTCTCTAACCGACAAAGCAACTAAGTTGGTTATTTTTTGCATATCAGGCGCTGCCTCTACCACCTCTGCTCTAAAATTAATTAAGTAGTCATTCGCTAAGGCCAAGTGATAAATCATTTCATTATTATTCAGTCGCACCGCTTTTTCTAACTTGCTTAAGTTAGCACTTGGATCTTTTAAGTACTGCCTATAATAAACATCGGCTGTATAATTTTTACCCAAAGTAAAGTAAGCGAAAACAACTGTTGTTAACAACACCCAAAATAAAATAGAAAACACTAAGCCCATTTCCGGAAAATCACCAAACTTGAAAACCTTTGTTTTTTTGCCAGAAAATACAACCGACCCCAAAGCCAAAACCAAAAAGAAAAATAAGCCCAAAGCGGTATTTTGGTAATAGAAGAACTGGGCAACCACCAAAGCAATAAAGGTAATAAAAAAAGGCAAAATTAAAATCTTTCTTTCTTCTCTGTCAGTTTGGCTTTCGTCTACTTCGCCAGCTAATTTTTTAGATAACCCTTTTATCTTAACTGTTGAAATAATCAGGTAAGTAATTAAACCAAACATTAAAATTAAAATCAAATAACTTAAACTGCCCAAAATTCCAGTCGTGGCTACAAGTTCAGCTAAGTGGCTCCCAGATCGGTCAAATCTTAATTGCCAAAAATCACTCTCTAAAATAGCTTGTGGTTTGTATTTAGAATATATGTAAGAAAAAGTTGAAACCCCCGAGCCCAAAACCGGGTTTTCTTTTAACCCACTTAAAGCTAATTTCCAGCTTGCCCTTTGGTTTAAAATAACCTCGTTGGGTAAATTATTGATCCCCACATCTTCAGGTAAAATTTGCTTTAAGGGATTAAACAATAGAAACACCAAAGCAATTAAAACCAAAAAGATAGACAAGCTCAAGCGATTAACATTTTCTTTGAAGAGTCGCTTCCAAAAAGAAAAAACCAAAAAGAAAACCAAGCTTAAAATTAAAGCTAACCAAGCAATGTTAAAATTAATTAAAGCCAATAAACCCAAGTTCAAAAAAAGCAAAGTATAAAGCCCGCCAGTTATTTTTTTACTTTTGGCTTGTTCAATTAAAAGGCCTTTTCTATCTCGTAAAGCTAAAAGCGAAACCAATAAGACCGAAACGCAAACTAAAAATAAACTTAAACTTTCTAAAGAGCCACCCAAGGGGCTGAAGGTTCGCAAAGTCATTACTTCAGGCAAAACATTGTTTAGCTTAGCTGCAATTTTTGGCAAAATATCAAAAACAGATAAATATGCCATCATAACAATTACCAAACACGAAACCAAAAACATCTTTAAAGTACCACTTAAGGTAGCTCTCACCTGATCCTTCTCTTCTTTTTTGTCTAAAACAACATTATTTGAAACCAAAAAGTAAAACAAAGTCAGGGTTAAAACAGAAAGCGTTGAGGGCCAAAACCTGCCATAAAAACCAAAGAAACTCGCTTGCTTATCAACTGAAAAAATCCCACTTAAAATAGTTATAACTAAAAATAAAAGTAAACTTGCGTCAAACAAATTAAACTTTATTTTAATTTGCCTTTCCTGAAAAACCATTTTCCCTAACCAGCATAAAACACCAAAGCTGGTTAAAATGGTTAACAAATAAACCTTGTTAAAATCAAACGCCTCCAAGGTAAAAGGCAGGAAGAACACGGGTACGAGCAAAACCGCTGAATAAATCGTGGCTTTTATAATTTTATTTAACATATGTTTTTTGTTTTTATATGTCCTACAGGGCTTATAAGTCCTATACGACTTATAGGTCTTATAGGTCTTATAGGTCTTATAGGTCTTATACGACTTATAGGTCTTATAGGTCTTATACGACTTATAGGTCTTATACGACTTAGAGGGCTTATAGGTCTTATAGGGCTTATAGGGCTTATAGGCCCCACATTGAATTGCGATAGATCTGCTTTTTTCTCTCTTCCATTCTCTGCTTGAAAAGCCGCTCCGTGTACCCGCCCTGCTTAATAAACCTCTGCTCTAAGGCCTTAATTTGCCTATCAAGCAAGAAGTTTGTTTGGTTTATCAGGCAGACCATCACATTGCCCGCCCCTTCTGGGCTTGCCAAATATGCCAGATAGGCCTTGTAAGTCGTATAGGTCTTATCGGTTTTGTAGGCAAGCTGACGCACAGCCACGGCTTGAGGCGAATCCTTGCCCCAAAGTGCTAAACCCTTTTGACGCAAAAAATCAGTGTAGTCCTCTAATAATTCTTGAAAAGAAGCCCTCGCCACCCCTAAAAGTTTTATTTCGCCTTTACTTGACGCTTTTTCGCTTGAACCCTCAACAATGTTTTGCTTGCCGCTACGCGCCGCTTGGGCCATTTGGTCGCAAGTGCGGGAATTAAAAGGGATATACTTTTTAATAAACTCAACCGTAAAGTCGTGGATAATCAAAGCGTTTTGGTAGCTTTTTAAATCTTGATATGCCATAGCTTTAGTTTTATATGCCCCATATGTCCTATAAGTCCTATAGGTCTTATACGACTTATAGGCCTGCCCCGTTAGGAGTCATCTTTCTAACGGGGTCTTATAGGCCTGCCCTGTTAGAAGCCCCGCTTCTAACAGGGGCTTATAGGTTTATTCTACCCCCTGGCAAATCTTTTTGCAACCCCCCTCCTATATGTCCTATATGTCTTATAAGTCCTATAGGTCTTATAGGTCTTATAGGTCTTATAGGTCTTATAGGTCTTATACGACTTATGGTAGCCCCTCCGCGGGGCCGAAGCGCACCGCGGCGTTTTCGTTGAACAGGGTTTTGATTTGCGCCGCTGTTAAAACATAGTTATACAGCCGTGCGTCGTCTATTTTGCCTTCAAGGTAGCCCACGCCTTCAATGTGGGCAAGGTCTAAGTCGGTGGCGTTAAGTGCCGTGGCGGTTGTTATAACAATATGTTGCCAAGCGCCTGCGGTTATCGTTGATTTCTGAACACCATTGACATAAATGGTTGGGCTGGTAAATCCCTGGGCTGTTATAGCTCCCCCGTTAAACCAAACATAGGCCGTGCCATTCAGGTCAAGCGGATATTCAGTGGTTGTTTGCGGATATACCCAGAAAGCCACGGAGTTAACAGCGGTAGGCCCTGCGCCAACATCAACAAAGTCATTGTCGCCGTCAAAATCAATGGCACAGACATATTTGCCTTCGGACCAGGCCGAGGAGGTAGCTGGGCTCCCTCCTAAATCAAGGGTGCCGGTGTTAGCGTTGCCGCTGGCGTCTTTGACGGTCGTGCCGGTGCCGTCGCAGGTGGCGGCGGTGTTCCATCCGTCGTCCATTTTCCAGTGCGCCACTGGCTTGCCGCGGTTGTAGTCCCACGCGATTTGCGCTGGCGTGCGGGCGTAGTTGTATATGCGGACATCGTCTATGAGGCCGTTGAATTGATTCAAATTTGTTTCTGTTGCACTTCTTAAACCCAAAATAGTAGTGCGCTTTGTAGCCAAATTACCCGTAGCGGCAGTTTGTAAGGAATATGGCTGTTCTATACCATTGTAATATATGTTTGGTTTTCCGCTATTTTGATTTTTGTCCCATATCACAGTAATCAAAACCCACTGATTAAGGTTTGGCGCCGTAGATGTGTATGTCTGCCGACAAGAAGTATCACAAATATAAAATTCTATTGAGCCAGAAGAATTAATTTGTCTTAAAACGAATTGCCCAAATGTGTTTGTATCTCTTTGGGTAATTATGGTCCCCGCCAGAACATTTGCTCGCGGATAAACCCAAACAGAAATAGAAACCGCATTGGTTGAACTAATATCAAGATTACTCCCCACGCTCACATAATCATTACTCCCGTCAAAGGACAGGCAGGAGCCGGATTTACAAGAGGCGGAGGATTTCCAAGTTGGGTCAGAAGCGTCAGCGGTTGCGCCGGTGCCCAAAGTTCCGACATTTTGAGATGACGAAATATCGTTGGCATACTGCCCGGTCTTTTCGTTCATAGTCCAATGCGCCACCGGTGCGTCGCACTGGGAGGTGTCGCCCGGGACGCAGTAAGTGACTCGGTCACTCTCAGTAGAGGTGACCGAGTCACTTCCACCCCCAGTGCTCCCGAGCTTTAGCGAGGTGCCACGGTTGTACTCCAGCTTAATCTCCGCGGGCGAGAGGGCGAACGGATATATTTTGACCTCATCAATTTTGCCTTCAAAGTAGCCCACGCCCTCAATTCTGCCAATATCCAAGTCAGTGGCGTTAAGAGCGGTGTCGGTTGTCACGACAATGTGTTGCCAAGCGCCTGCGGTGATGCTGGATTTTTGAACGCCATTAACATAAATTGTTGGGGCGGTAAATCCCTGGGCTGTTATAGCTCCCCCGTTAAACCAAACATAAGCTGTGCCGTTTAAGTCAAGCGGATATTCGGTGGTTGTTTGCGGATAAACCCAAAATGAAACCGTGTTAACTGCGGTAGGTCCTGTGCCTATATCCACATAATCTGTTGTTCCGTTAAAGGACAACGCCTTACCATATTTGCCAGCAGTTGCCCAAGAAGTTGAAGCGTACAAAACGCCGTTGTTTTTGTTAACACTCTTATCGTGGGTTGTCGTTCCATAGCCCTCGTCAAAGCTCCAGTACGCAGAGTACGAGCCAACTGGCGAGCCAACAGCCGGGTGGCTGGCGTTCATATCCTCTAAAATCTGCTTTTGCGTGCGCGCGTAGTTGTATATGCGGATGTCGTCTATGAGACCGTTGAAAAATTGCATAGTATGATTATAGCCCGCCCCAAAAACCCATTCTTCACCCTCCCCTAACTCCGTATTAGCAACAGAAGATATGTTCCAAAGACTTCCATTGGGAACGCCGTTTAAATAAAGCTGGGCGTTGCCGTCGCGGTCAAGGACTAATGTATGATGTTGCCAAACATTAGCTGACCAACTTGAACCAGCAGGGGTTGCTTGTAAACTACCAACACGAACAAGAATAGTGTTATCGTCATCAAGCCGTAAATTTATACCCCTATCATCCACCCAATCCTTTGAAACAATTGACTTGTCGCCACCAGCCACGCTCGTCCGTTTAACCCACAAAGAAACAGTAACATCCTGATAGGCCCCTACTGTGGGGGTAGTTTTTGCCTCCACATAATCATCGGTCCCGTCAAACTTGAGGGCGGAGCCGTATTTACCGTTGGTCCAGGTTGGGCCATTGGTTAAAGTGCCGGTGTTATTATTGCCGGAATTATCAATAATTGATAATCCATTGTTCTCGTCCATTCGCCAGTGCGCCACAGGCGGAGGCCCTGATTCATAGTCCCTTCGTATCTGCTCTGCCGTGCGCGCTGTTTTATAAATCTTGACATCGTCAATCTGCCCTTGAAAATAGCTGTAGGTGCCGCCCTCGTCGCGTCCAAACAAAACCGAGTTGCTGGTGTTGGCTACATTCGCGGACATCGCTTGTTGGCCTTTTGCCTCGCCATTTATGAAAACGCGAATTGATGAGCCGTCATAAGCGCACCCCACAAACTGCCAAGCACTCAAAGACAAAGCCGCGCTTGAAGTGGCGCCTAATTGCCACGATGTGCCGTTGTAAACTTGGCAAACCAAATAGCCGCTGTCGTCTGTAAATAACCGCAACTCGTTGTTTTTAACAATAACCGCCTTGCTCGCAACAGAAGTTGAGGGATAAACCCACGCTTCTAATGTAAAATTGACATTGGCTGCCTGCGCTTGGCTGAAATACAAAATGCAAAATGCAAAAACAAACAAAATTATTGTTATTTTGACAAATGTATTGTCATTCTGAGGGTTCCTCCCGAAGAATCCCGAGATCCTTCGGGCTACTGCCCTCAGGATGACATTTTGAAAATTGTTGTTGTTATTGCCTCTTGACATCTTATTTCAATTTGCTATACTTTAGTTAATGGCAACGCTCGCATCACGAGCTTAGTTGCGTGCTACGAGAAAGGTCCCTTGCAAAAGGGGCTTTTTTCGTCTATACTGAAATCGTGGATCTGGGCCCGTGATGCATAAAGTAGCATGTTGCCTTTAGCACGCAACCAAGCGGGTGCAAGTCCCGCCGGGTCCACATCAGAAAGTCGCTCTACAAAGAGGGATTTTTTGATTTTTTTGTTTGGTTTTTTAGCCATTTATTTCATTCCGGGGTCGGAACTTGACTTAGTCAGGTTCAGGTTCAAAAGTCAATGTCGCCGATGTCTATGTAGTCGTCGGTGCCGTCAAGCGAGGCGGCCGCGCCAAACTTGGCGGTAGATGAAGTGGCGGCCCCGTTTTTAGGCGTGCCGTGCTTCAAGTTGCCCGAGCTGTCGCTTGCGCTCGCGGATGTGCTTGCCCATAACGTGTCGTCAAACTTCCAGTAGCCAGCCAGTCCTTCGGACGGGTCGGTGTCTTGGCCAACGGTCACCGAGGATTTGACCGCCGTGCCTTTGGGCGTGGGGTCGGCCTCGCCTGCGAAGTCGGCTTTGATTTGCGAGGCGCTGCGGGCTTCGGGATAAACGCGAACATCGTCAAGATAGCCAAGCAAACCATCGCCAATGGTTAGGGCGGACGAGCCAGTGCCAAGGTCGTAAGAACTGCCGATGCTGTATGTGTTTTTCAAAACGCCGTCCACATAGATTTTGAGATTGCTTCCGGATTTGCTATAAACGCCCGCCAAGTGTGCCCATTGGTTGGTGGTTATTGAATTATTAAAATTATTGTTATACAAGTTAGTAATATCGGTTGCGGACAGCACGGTGTCGTAGATGCGGACATCATCTAAAAAGCTGTCGCCTTGCACCAAAGAGTTTTGCGAGCCAAGCTCAAAATTGGCGGGCAGGGTTATCGCGGTATAAGCCACTGGCGTTCCTTGCGAAGTTCCGTTGACATACAAAATAAGGTTGCCAGCACTTGTCCACGACATTGTTAAAAAATACCAAGTGGTTGGCGAAGACAAGGCGGTTGTGCCCGTGACAGTTGAAGCGCCACGGCTTGCCACGGGATAGTTTGAGGTGTTAAGCGACAAGGTTAAATGGTCGCTTGAGCCAGTATAGGCGGAAAATAAATTGCGAGTAGTGCCAAGCACTTGCGGTTTTACCCACATACTAATCGTCCCCGCGGTTGCCGAGATATTTCCGCTTGTGGGATAGGTCAAAGTGTCTGCCCCGTCAACCAGAAACGCGCCGTTGCTCTCGCCCCACTTGCCCGTGCCAAATGAGTTTGCCTGCGTTGACGGCGTGGCAGTGGAGGCAGAGAGGGTGTCAAGCTCTACATACAAATCCCCGGCTTGTATTTCTGTTGCTTGGCTACCCTTGCCAGTCCATAAAAAACCAGTGGTTCCCAAATCCGTGTTATAAACCAAAGTGTAGTATTTAGTAGATGTTAAAGTATTGCCAGCAACCAATTCTCTTATTTCAGCATTATCCCAATAACCGATTTCCGCGTTAGTTATACTGCCTGCTCCTAAATCAATCGTGGTCGCCCCGCTTGCTCCTGTAAAAACAAACTTAACATCATACCAAGTAGAGGCAACGGTTGCCCCAGCTTGAGTAACAGTTATACCGCCCCCGCCGTTTATATCAACTAAATTAGACGCCCCATTTGGTGTTGCGGGACTTTTAA
>Ga0210057_1003867_pt1 | contig 20309 bp, 18 predicted proteins | sample CryGeyCG2114_010_2_FD_183968 | JGI IMG/M metagenome (GOLD analysis project Ga0210057, IMG submission 183968) | Groundwater microbial communities from aquifer - Crystal Geyser CG10_big_fil_rev_8/21/14_0.10 (SPAdes) (version 2) | ecosystem: Environmental > Aquatic > Deep subsurface > Groundwater ...
AAAGGGCTACACAATAAACAGCAGACTATTAAGGCCCGTTAAAGTAAAAGTCGCAAAATAAAAAAATTTTTAAAATTATAATTTATTAAATTTATGGCAAAAGTTTTAGGTATTGATTTAGGCACGTCTATTTCAAAAATGGCCTCCATTATACAAGGAGAGCCAAAGTGTTTAGAATCCAGAGAGGGTTCGGTTTTAATACCCTCTTTTGTCGCGTTGGCGAAAAGCGGTGAAAGATTGGTTGGGGAGCTTGCTAAACGGCAGGCTGTCACCAATCCTAAAAACACAATTTTTGCCGTCAAAAGATTTATTGGAAGAAGGTATTCCGATCCGGAAGTTCAAAAAGAATTAAAGAGATTTCCTTACGAAACAAAAGAAAGAAACGACGGCGGAGTGGAAATAAAAGTAGGGGACAAGTGGCACACTCCGATTGAAATTTCCTCAATGATTCTGCAAAAAATAAAATTAGACGCCGAAGAAAAATTGGGCGAAAAAATTGAGGGGGTGGTAATTACTTGCCCCGCTAATTTTGACGATTCGCAGAGGAAAGCGACAAAAACAGCGGGAGAAATCGCCGGCTTTAAGGTTTATAGAATTATCAACGAACCCACAGCCGCCGCCCTGTCTTATGGATTTGGAAAGAAAAAGTCAGAAAGAGTGATTGTTTATGATTTTGGCGGAGGAACTTTTGATGTGACTATCTTGAATAGCAGCCCAGAAGTAGTTGAAGTATTAGCTACGGGAGGCGAACCGCACTTAGGCGGAGAAGATTTTGACCAAAGAATAATTGCTTATATTTGCGAGCAATTTAAGAAAGAGCAAGGGATTGATCTGGCAAAAGACCCGTTAGCTTTACAAAGAATAAAGGAAGCGGCCGAAAAGGCAAAGATAGAATTGTCAAGCTCTTTAGAGACAGAAATTAATCTGCCATTTATCTCGGCCGACGCCTCCGGCCCTAAACATCTTTATCACAAGATTAATCGCGCTCAATTTGAAAATCTAACAAAAGATCTGGTGGAAAGATCGGTTGAACGGGTAAAAAAGACATTAAAAGAAGCCAAATTATCAAAAGAGGAAATTAATGAGTTAGTTTTGGTCGGCGGAACAACTTTAATTCCGAAAGTCCGCGAGGCGGTTAAAGATTTTTTCGGTAAGGAGCCGAACAAAACTATTAATCCGGAAGAAGTGGTAGCGATTGGAGCTGCAATTCAAGCTGAAATTTTAAGCGCCAAAGAAACAGGAAGGGCTCCGGAAGGAGATATTAAAAGCGTTCTACTTTTGGACGTTTTGCCGCTTTCTCTGGGAATTGAAACCTTGGGAGGAGTAAATACGACAATGATCGCAAAGAACACAACCATTCCAACCTCAAAAACCCAAATATTCTCTACTGCCGCCGACAATCAACCTTCGGTTGAAATCAATGTCTTACAGGGAGAAAGGCCGATGGCGACCGATGACAGATCGTTAGGAAGGTTTATTTTAGACGGCATACCTCCTTCCTCAAGAGGGATTCCCCAGATTGAAGTTATTTTTGATATTGACGCAAATGGGATTTTAACCGTAACCGCCAAAGATAAAGCGACAAATAAAACCCAGTCTATCAGGCTTGAGGGATCTGTGGGATTATCCAAGGAAGAAGTGGAAAAAATGAAAAAAGAAGCGGAGCTCCATGCCGAAGAAGATAAAAATAAAAAAGATTTGATTGAAGCAAAAAATATTGCCGATAATCTAGTTTACACTTGCGAAAAAACCTTAACTGACGCGAAAGATAAAATTAACGATGCCTCCAGAGCTGAAATACAGGAAAAAATTACCGATTTAAAAAAAGCGAAAGATGGCAATAATCTTGAAGAAATAAAACAAAAAACCGCGGAACTATCCCAAGCAATTCAGAAAATTGGAGCGGAGATGTACAAATCCAGCGGAGACAAGGGTGAAAAAAAAGAAGAGGGGCCGAAAACCGAAGAAGGAGAATACAAAGAGAAATAAACATTCAAATAAATAAATGGCAAAGGATTACTACAAAATTTTAGGCGTATCCCGCGACGCTCCGCCGGAAGAAATAAAGAGGGCTTACTATAATTTGGCCCAAAAGTATCATCCCGATAAAGGAGGGGGCAACGAAACAAAATTCAAAGAAATAAACGAGGCGTATCAAATTCTTTCCAATAAAGATAAAAAATCACAATACGATAGATTCGGGCAAGTATTTGAAGGGGCGCCGGGTTTTGATTTTTCCCAGCAAAAAGGATGGGATTTTGGTTCAATGTGGCAAGATTTTAGCAAAGAAAGGGGGTTTAATTTTGATGTTGAAGATTTAGGCGACCTTTTTGAGGAATTTTTTGGCTTTAATTCAAAGGCACCAAAAAGAGAAAAAAATAAAGGCGATGATTTAGAGTTAGAACTTGATTTAAATTTAGAAGAAATCTTAACCGGCCGAACCAAAGAGATTTCCGTAAATAAACAAGTTGCTTGCAACCGTTGCGACGGGACGGGGGCCGAACCCGGAACTAAAGTCAATGAGTGTTTTTCCTGCAGAGGAATGGGTTATGTCCAGCAAATCAAAAGAAGTGTTCTAGGTTCTTTTACCCGTGTCGTTGTCTGTCCAGAATGCGGAGGCGAAGGAAAAAGACCGGAAAAAAACTGCAATGTCTGCCGAGGAGAAGGAAGGATAAAAAAAGAAGAGGTTATCAAAATTTTTATTCCTGCCGGAGTTGACTCAAATCAAGTAATTAAGATTAAAGGGAAGGGTGATGCTGGTAAAAGAGGGGCGGCGGCGGGCGATCTTTATCTGCGCATATTCATCAAGCCCCATCGTGTCCTCAAAAGAAAGGGAGACGATCTTTATTTAAAAGTTCCAATTTCTTTTTCTCGGGCGGTTTTAGGAGGCGAGATAGAAATTCCGACTTTAGAACAAAACAAAATCTTATTAAAGATTCCTGCCGGCACCGACTCGGGAAAGGTTTTTAGAATTTCAAAAAAGGGAATTCCTCATTTTTCGGGTTCCGGACGAGGTAATTTATATATTGAGATTGAGGTAAAAACGCCAAAGAATCTAACAAAAAAACAAAGGGAACTACTTGAAAAATTACAGGGAGAAGGGTTATAATGGGAGACTGAAAGCCCCCATAACTCAATTGGTAGAGTAACAGCCTTTTAAGCTGGAAGTTGCAGGTCCGAGTCCTGCTGGGGGCACTCTATTTTTCAGATACCTGTTCTTTGAAATTCAAAAGGACGAAAGGAATTGAAGATGAAAAGGAAACCATTGAAGTCTTTATTGTTTCTAGGGACGACTTATCTTTACGGTATCTTTATCGGAGTTATCTTCCACTTGCTTAAATTGTTGAAAATAATTAAGGTCCCTCATTGGGACAGTTTTCCTCATTGGCAAAGGAAGATAATTCTGGCGTCAAACCATCCTTCCTTGCTTGAGCCGTTCTTATTGCCGGCTTTATTTTTTCCAGAATATCTTTTTTCTCCTTTCAAATACGCGCCCTGGAGTACTCCCGACAGAAATAATTTCTATAAACCTTGGTACTGGTTTTGGCTGAGATCCCGAGCGATCCCCGTAAACAGAGGAAACACAAGAGAAGAATTAAGGGCTCTTTTCCAGATGAAAAAAGTTCTTGATTCAGATGGGATAATTATTCTATTTCCTGAAGGCGGCAGGACTTTTAGGGGAGACGATTTTTTATACAGCAGAAGCGGAAAAAGAATCAGGGTATTGAAAAGTGGAATAGGCTGGTTAGCCTTAAAGACAAAAGCCCAGGTAGTCCCTGTGTGGGTAGAAGGGACAGATGGGGTTTTGCCAAATTCGCCGCATAGGTTGTTTTCATGGTTGAGATTCAGGAATAAAATAACTATAAAAATAGGTTACCCTTTAAGATTTCCGGTTTCTCCGAATGATGGCAAAGAAGAAATTACCCAAAACATCGCTCAAGCACTTTTAAAATTAGCTGAAGAAGAGTAGTTTCTAACCTACTCTTCATTTTTTTAGTAGTCGGAGGGTGATCTAATTAATACAAGATTAAAGATTGTTTGGAGATATAAATTGTGATACAATGTAGCTATGAATTTTAATTTTAAAAAAGTTTTGTTAACGGTTGGAGTAATTTTCGCCATTTTTATCGGCTTTCAATCGGGCGTTGAGACGGGGAAGAATTTAGTAATATGCAGAGTCTGCCAACCGGAAGACATTGATTTTTCTCTTTTTTGGCAGACCTACAATGTCCTTAAGGAAAAATTTATCAATCTCGAAAAGTTTGATAACCAAAAAATTATTTACGGCGCGATTTCCGGAATGACAAAAACACTAGACGATCCTTATACTGTTTTCTATAATCCAGAAGAAACGAAGGAATTTGAAGAACAGCTTTCCGGAACTTTCGAGGGAGTAGGAATGGAAATAGACATAAAAAACGGTCAGCTTATTGTTATTGCACCCCTAGAGGGAACTCCTGCTCAAAAAGCCGGTTTAAGGCCGGGAGATAAAATTATTAAAATAAATAATTTAGAAACCTTTGAAATGTCCGTTGAGGAAGCGATAGGTTTGATTCGCGGTCCCAAGGGAACAGAGGTAACCTTAACTATTATTAGAGATGGATGGGAAACCGCACAGGATATTAAAGTTATCAGAGAGGTAATCAAAATCCCGTCTTTAAAATGGGAGTTAATAGATAACGATATCGCTTATGTCCGCATTTACCAATTCAGTGAGAACTTAAATTTTGAGTTCAGAAAAAAAGCGATTGAAATTTTAAACAGCCCGGCGAAAAAGGTAATCTTAGACCTCCGTAATAATCCTGGCGGCTATCTTGAAGTGGCTCAATACGTGGCCGGATGGTTCTTGGAAAAAAATAAAACTGTTGTCATTGAAGACTTCGGTCAGGATAAAGAAAAAAATATTTATAGATCCGAGGGAAATGGCGAGTTTTATCAGTATCCAACGGTTGTTTTGATAAATCAGGGGTCGGCTTCGGCGTCTGAAATTTTAGCCGGTGCCTTAAGAGATAATTATAATGCTAAATTAATTGGTGAAAAGTCTTTCGGCAAAGGATCTATCCAAGAACAAGTAAGATTAGAGAAAGATTCTTCTGTTAAAATCACGGTTGCTAAATGGCTTACACCCAAAGGTATTTCTATTTCTGGGGTTGGCCTAGAACCCGATATAGAAGTGGAAATGACAGATGAGGACTACCAAGAAAATCGCGATCCTCAATTAGAAAAAGCTATTGAGTTTATCAAAAATTTGTAGTATCATATAATAATCATTAAAATATTTTCAATGATTCTATGCGAGTGATTCTTCTTCAAGACGTTGAAAGCGTAGGAAAAAAATACGAAGTAGTGGAAGTAAAAGACGGCTATGCCAGAAATTTTTTGCTTCCTAAAGAATTGGCAAAGCCAGCAACTCCTGAAAATTTAAATTGGCTGGAGGCTCAGAAAGAAATAGGGGAGAAAAAAGACGAAGAGGAGTTGAAAAAAGTTCAAGCTTTAGCTTCTAATCTTGATGGGGTGGAGTTAATTATACCCGTAAAAATGGGGGAAGAGGGTCAGCTTTTTGAATCAATTACAAAGCAAAGAATTTTGGAAGAATTAAAAAAATCAGGTTTTGAGGTAAAAAAGAGTCAGATTGGATTAGAAAAACCAATTAAAAATTTGGGCGAGTATCTTATAAAAATCAATCTTGAGCATAATTTGGAAACCGAAATAAAAGTAATAATTCAGCCAGTAGCCACTAGTGAATAGCCAATAGTATTAAAAAATTTTCACTAATGGCTAGTGGCTATTATTAATGGCTAAATTTATTTTTGTCGCGGGCGGGGTGATGTCTGGAATAGGAAAAGGCGTAGCCACTGCTTCAATCGGAAGAATCCTAAAAAGCAAAGGGTTTAAAGTAACAGCGATTAAAATTGACCCTTATATTAATGTGGATGCTGGAACTATGAATCCTATTGAACACGGAGAGGTTTTTGTGACCGATGACGGAACAGAGTGCGACCAAGATTTGGGTAACTACGAAAGATTTTTAGATCAAAGCTTAAGTACTTATAACTATATTACAACCGGCAGGGTCTATCAAAAAGTCATTGAGAAAGAGAGGAATTTAGAATACGGCGGCAAGTGCGTTGAGGTTGTCCCTCATATCCCGGAAGAAGTAATTTCAAGAATAAAAAAAGTTGTCAGAAAGAATAAAGCGGATTTTATACTAATTGAAATTGGGGGGACGGTAGGGGAGTATCAAAACCTTCTATTCTTGGAAGCCGCCAGAATGATGAAATTAAAACATCCTAAGGATGTTATTTTTATTTTAGTAAGTTATCTGCCGGTACCTAAAATGATAGGAGAAATGAAAACAAAACCCACTCAATATGCAGTAAGGACTTTGAATTCGGCCGGGATTCAGCCGGACATAATTTTAGCCAGATCCCAGTTTTTATTGGACGAACCTCGTAAGAAGAAAATTTCTATTTTTTGTAATATTTCAGAAAAAGACGTAATTTCAGCTCCCGATATAAAATCAATCTATGAAATACCGATTAACTTTGAGAAAGAAAATTTAGCAAATAGAATTTTTAAAAAGTTTGGTTTAAAAAACAGGAAAAATAATCTAAAAGACTGGGCTAGATTGGTCAAAAATATCAACAATCCCAAGGATAAAGTCAAAATAGGAATGGTTGGTAAATATTTCAAAACAGGAAAATTCACCCTGATGGATTCCTATATTTCAATAATTGAGGCCATAAAACACGCGGCTTTTGCGTTAAAAGTTAAGCCTGAAATTATTTGGTTTGACGCGGAAAATTACGAGAAAGATCCGCGTAATCTTAAAGAATTAAGGCAATTTGACGGAGTGATTGTGCCCGGCGGTTTTGGCGGCCGGGGAATTGAGGGAAAAATAAAAGCAATTGAATTTTGCAGGAAACAAAAAATCCCTTTTTTGGGACTTTGTTTAGGAATGCAATTGGCGGTAATAGAGTTTGCTAGAAATGTCTGCGGACTTAAAGAAGCAAATTCTGTTGAATTTTGCAAAAATTGCAAATCTCCGGTAATTGACGTGATGCCAGAACAAAAGGTTCTTTTGAGAGAAAAAAAATACGGCGGGACGATGAGATTAGGAGCTTATCCTTGTAAAATATCACCAAAAACTTTGAGCTATCGGGCTTACAATAGTCCAGAAATATCTGAACGCCATCGACACCGCTATGAGTTGAATAACGATTTTAGGAAAATCTTGGAGGAAAAAGGAATGATTATGTCAGGAGTTAATCCTGAAAAAGATTTAGTGGAAATAATTGAACTACCCAAGCATCCTTTCTTTGTAGGTACCCAATTCCATCCCGAATTTAAATCGAGGCCCTTGAAGCCCCATCCTTTATTCAGAGAATTTGTTAAAATCTGCCGCAAGGTTAAAAAATAATCCGAAAGCTTTATTCAATATTTACAACCTTAACAACTTTCTGCTTGTTATCAAATCTCTTTTTCCTCTTTAAACCAAAGTGCACTACCCCTGTTTTGATAGCAAAGAGCGTATCGTCCGAGCCCTTCTTAACATTTTTACCGGCAATAAATTTTGTTCCTCTCTGGCGAACGATTATCATTCCTGGTTTAGCAGATTGTCCGTCAAAAACTTTAATTCCTAAATATTTCGGTGCCGAATCCCTTCCTAGCCTCGTAGATCCTGCCGCTTTTGTTTTTGCCATAGTTTAATATCGGCTTTTTTATTTTTATAATGGATAGAAATATCTTATCAAAAATAATTCAAATTGTCAAAACTAACTTAAGTAGTATAATATTATTAGTCATTGTTTTTCTAATTTCTTTATTTTCTTTTAGTTTAGGTTTTCTATTCGCCAAATATCAAGAAAAACCGCCTATAAAAATATATGAAGAATGTCCCACAACATATCGTATTATTTCCTGACGGAAACCGGCGCTGGGCCAAAAAACACGGCCTGCCGACCCTCAAAGGTCATTTTAGAGGAAAGGATAATTTGAGAGGATTTTTGACTTGGTGCAAAAATAAAGGAGTAAAGGTAATTACTGTTTTTGGATTTTCTACGGAAAACTGGAACCGCTCCAGAAAAGAGATTGATTATTTAATGAATTTATTTGAAAGGTATCTATCTGAAGATAAGGAGATATTCCAAGAAAATGGAGTAAGAGTTAGAATTATAGGACAAAAAAAGAGACTACCAAAATCCCTACAGAAGGTAGTTACAGAGATTGAGGGCCTTACGAAGAATAACAAAGATTTTTATTTAAATCTAGCTGTAAGTTATGGTGGAAAATGGGACATCTTGCAAGCAGTTCAAAAAATCATAAAAGACAGAATTTCTACCGAGAAAATTAATGAAGAATTGTTTGAAAATTATCTCTCAACCGCTGGGCTACCCGTCCCGGATCTCGTTATCCGCGCCGGCGGAGAAATGCGGCTTTCTAATTTTGTAATCTGGCAGGCGGCTTATTCCGAATTATATTTTTCTAAAAAACTCTGGCCTGAGTTTACAGAAAAAGACCTGGATAGGGCCCTGGAAGAATATAACCTCCGCCAAAGAAGATTTGGAAGATAACCTAAAAGCGCCCCGCGGGGCGCTTTTAGGTTATCTGAATCATTTTATTTAATATTCGCAACACAAATCTTCGTATTCGTATTTATCCACCAAAAGCCCGGATTTGTCGCGCAGATAAAATGTATCTATCCCTCGGCCGACAAAATTCCTGTCCATATAAATATACCAGTCGTCTTGCAGAAAATCCTCGTCGTTAGAATGATTTCTATAACATCCGGTATAGTTAAGATTGTTGTTAACATAGTTTACGCAATTAGTATAGGAATAAAGCCATGGGTTTTCCCAGTAGTTTGGCTCTTCGCATTGTCCCAACTCAAGAATGTATTTCTGGCAGCAATCTTCAAGACTGAAAACATCTTCTCTTTGGGATAAAGGACAGTTCCCGTAAAAGTCTACGGGAAAATTATAATAGTTTTTTAAATAACCGAAGCATTTATTAAGACGGAAATCTCGATTTCTTCCTAATGGATTTTTTTCGCTTGATAAATATACCAAGTCATAGTAATTCAGAATAATATCCTGACGGAATACATTCTCGCTGGGCAATAAATTATAGCTCGGATCATATTTTTCTGTTCCCTGCGGTATCGTAAAACCGCCGTTTTCCCCCTCAATCCGCCAACCGGTAATATTAACTTTCTCATTGCTGTCTAAATAAGTATAGAGGGTTATTAAAGAACCGGTAACTCCGTTATAATCGCGTTTTTCAATGTAGCTGATTTTTACCTTGCCAAAATATGGAGAAGTGTTTATTTTGAATGTCCGTTTTGCTGGCGTTGGATCGGTATAGTTTTTATATTCTTCGCCTTTCCAAAATTCAATTTTAGCTCTAACTAAAAAAGTATATTCTTTGGGGCCGGGCGGAAAATTGATTGTCCTATCGTTAGAATAGGTTAATTGCCAGTCTTCGTCTAACCCTTCAATCTTCGTCTCAAATGTGATTTGGCCTTCGGTTTCTTTGGGAGTAACCCTGGAACTGAATTCAAAAGTAACATCGTTCGTGGTGTTGAGGGCTTCTCCCTCTTGGGGGCTAGAAATTATTGAAGTATTTATAGTTACGGCAGGTTTTGGGACCGGGGTTGATGGCGTTTCAGAAAGATTGATCGTATATCCATTTTTTGGTTTAGGCGAGGATGGTAGGGAGGCGCTGTCATCCGAGTCGCCGGATGTTTGAACATTATCTTCCGTCTCGCTGGTTTCTTGTCCTTGTTTCTCTAATGAAGACTTCATCTGGGCGAGAAAAAATGATTTTATGCTTTCAAGCGAAAAATTCCAAGAGATATTTTCCGGCATATTATCAAAAGAACCCAGTAAAGAAAATACCGAATAAAACATAACCCCAAAAGCAACCATAATGATTATAATTGGTATAATTTTTTCCATCATATACAATAATTTTACCACATTTATTCTATTATGTCAAATATTTAGGGCTGGGGGACGGAGTATCGCCAAGAATGCTTTTTTTTGATAGAATATATCTATATTATATAAAAAATAAATAAAATATATAAATGTATGCCCAGTATGAATGAAAGAGATTTATATAATCCAATTAAAAAATATTTTGAAAATAATATAGCCAATAATTTAGGGGTTAAGATTAAATTAATTAAGACCCACGATCCCATCCCAAGAGATATTGGTTTTGCCCATCCGGAAATCCGGAAGGTTTTGAAATTTTATTCATACGAGCCCGATCTAACAGGCGTAATCCGGCCGAGAGCCAAACAGGATAAAAGATGGGGTAAAATAATAATCATTAAAATTAAAACAGGGCCCCTTAATTTGTCGGATTTTTATAATCTAAGAGTTTTTTCCGAAGTGGTTGAAAGCGATTTTTCTTTTTTAATTTCACCCTCGGCGCTACCCAAAAGGATTGAGGAGAAAATCAAGGGAAAAGAAAAAATATATTATAAAAATTATTATTTAAAAACAAACGGTAAGGTTATTATCAAGGAAATTATTGTCGGAAAAATTATCTACGAAACGGAACCGAATAAAATAAAAATAAGCAATATAGAAATTGACGACGATTTTCATAAACTTTTTTAATATTGACATATATAATACTTATGTTAGAATCGGTCTATTGGCCAAAGCCCTTTAACATCTAATAATCGTTTTAGAGGAGGTAAAAGATGCAAAATCATCAATGCCCGAAATGCGGCAACGAGGGAGAATGCTTTTCCCGCGATGTTAGTAATAGAAAAGATTATTATGACGAATATATTTTTATTTGTAAGAAGTGCCATCATGTTGAAAAGAAGAAAGAATGGGCCGGGACACCAATCACTTGGTGTCGACCAACTTATTGTCCATTCTGCGGAAAATCCTGTGAAGCGCACCAAGAAACTCCACTTTATTTGATAAAATAAACACCCCAATAGAAGGAGGAAAATATGCTGCAGCGAATTCGGGAAGAATTATTAAAATGTTTTAAATCAGAAGATGTTGAAAAAATTGAAAGGTTCTTGGAGGGATTTTCTCCAAACGGAGAAATTGCTGTCGGAAGCATTTTTCTTTTTGCTAATGAGCGCCAAATTCCCGTTGATGATGTTTTAAGAGAGTGCCAAAAAGAGGAAGAAAGGAATTGGAAATTCCAGCACCCGGAACTAAGAGGCGACCCTGACGCTCCTGGTGGCGCCGGTAACCAAAACAGAATTTCGTTGCGGAATATTTACGTTGCCCTGGGGATACCTGACCCCTATATGGTAGGAACAGAAAATATCCCTAAGGGGGCGATGATGGTAAAGACCTATAATTCAACCTATGAATTTGGGCCGGTGGACAGCAAAGGAAAGAGAACGGTATCAAGAGCCGGAAGGCCTATTGATATTACTCATTGCAGAATAAGATTTCTTTCTGTAGGAAAAAATATGGTCCTTGAACCAGCGGAACCAAGAGAACCCGATGACATTTTGCAAACCTCCGGCGTCCTTTCTATAAAAGAGGGTAAATAAACCAAAATGGGGGATTAATCCCTTTTTAAAACAGGAATTCTTAAACCTTGGTTAAAACCAAGGTTTTTACATTGTGCGACATTTATTGATAGTAAAATCTTTCCAACCTTTATTCTTTAAGAGGATGAAACTTTCGCTGAATCCTTTCCGCATAACGGTCGGAGGCATGAACATAACGAGTAGTAGTATCTAAAGATTCGTGACCTAAAAGAATCTGAATTGCTGCCGGATTAGCGCCGCTTTCAGCTAAATAGGTGGCGAAAGCATGTCTAATTCCATGGACGGTAATAGGAATGTTTAATCCTAGTAATTCTCGATATTTTTTAACTTTCATTTCTAAATAGTTGGGAGAAATTTTTTTATCTTTTACGTTAGCGTTTTTTCCTCGACAAGGAATAAATAAAAAAGGAGATTCGGTTTCACCACGAACCTCTAAATAATTTTTAATATGTTTTTGAGCTCTTGGGGTTAAGTAGACAAATCTTTCTTTTTTACCCTTACCCCTAATAAAAATTCTCCCTGTTTTATCAATCTGGTCTTTCTTTAGATTGACTAATTCGGAAATCCTCATGCCGGTTGAAAATAATGTCTCAAGAATTGCCCGGTTTCTTAAAGCCACAATTTCATTTTTTTCAAATTGAGTGGGTGATTTAATTAATCTTATTATCTCCTCAAGCTCTGAAACTCTAGGATGTTTTCTTTCTGTCTTCACCAATTTAATCTCGTTTGGAGAAATTGGTGATTTGTAATCCATATCAATCGAATATTTTAGATACGATCTTAACGCAGATAACATTCTGTTTATGGAATAACTACTGAGTCTTTTTTTCCCACTTTGAGCTTTAGGTGTTTTTCGATCTTGAGAGGTTAAATAAGCTTTATAGTTAAGTATTGTTTTTTTGTCAACTTTTTCAAAATTTAAATTAATCTCATTTAGGAAATCTTCAAAAACTTTTAAATCCCTCTCATAATTATAAATTGTTTCCTGGGAAAGGTTGTTCACTTGTAGATTCAAAAGGAAATCATCCAAATTGGGGAGTTGGATATTTTTCATAGTATCAAATACTTAATTCTATTACTTTATTTTCAGATGGGATAATTAAGAAAGTGGCATTTTTCATTGTCGAAAGATTATACCAAAGTTTAAACAATGAAACCGTACTAATCTCAACATAAAGAGGGTTGTTTTGATTTAAATAAATTCCTAAATCCGCTCGTCCGTAATTTAAAACTGGTTCTAAAATAATATTGCATCTTCGCAATTTGAAATATTCATAAATTACATCCATCATTTTTTTATGCCACTCCTGTCCATGTCTATTTATTTTATTAATACCTTCTTTTTCTGTAAGATTATCCCACAAATCTTTATTTTTTTCTTCGTTATTTAGTTCGGCGGCTTTAATTTTTCCGCCTACTATAAAAATTGCGATTTTTCGCAGAATAGAATCATCATGTTTTAAAAATGGGGGATTTGCTTTGTAGTTTTCGGGCATAGTTGGAATGGCATTTTTAAGCCAACTAATTTCTTTATTAATAATATTTTCTACTATATGCCAGAGAGGGAGGAGTTCCTTTTTATCTTCTTGGTTTAAAGAAGGAGTTTTTATTGATTCTTTATTATAACTTTTGATTACAAAGACTTTATGGTTTTGAGGATTATAAACTTTAATTTCTTCATTTAATAAAACATGGGCTCGTGCCCATCTGAGTATTTCAGGGGTAATAAAAAATGGAAGATTGATTTTTCTTCCATAATAATTAACGATTCTTTCTATAGAACGGTTAGTTAATCTTTTTCCAATAGAACCTTTTCTCGCCTGATAATTAATGAATAAAGCATTATTTTTATCTTTTCTGGTTTTTAGGTACTCTCTAATTAAGGGTAGAATTTCTCCTGGTATATCTTTTAGTTGATTTCTATTAAGTTTCGCCAACTGATTAACTTTTAAACCAGTGGCAATTAGTGTCGCTAAAATCGCCTTATCCCTTAAGCCCTTCCGGGTTTTTGTATTGGGAACCAGTAAAAGCCGTTCTATTTGCTCTAAATTAAGGAATTTTATGGTTTTTTCGCTTTTAGCGTCCTTTGGGAGAGTTATCTTCTCGGGGGGTAGTGAAACTATGTCTTTAGCTATAAAGTAGCCCAGAAGGGCTCGTAGCGCGATTAAATAGTAGTTTTGGGTAACCCGTTTAAGGGGCTGGCCTTTTTCGTTCTGATAACGGGATAAATATAGGCGGTATTTCCAAATATCGTCAGCGGTTAATTCGTGGGGTAGGAGGTTTTCTTTTTTACCCATTTCAAGCCAGTGAACAAATTTTTTAAGATAGTGCTGATAATTTTCCTGAGTTTTATTTGATAAACCTCTTTCTGTGCAATAAATTAAAAAGAGGGGGATTTGTTTAATTATGGTGATATTGGATTTTTCCATATATTTATGAGTGTAAGGGATATTATACTCACTTTCTTATATTAATAATAAGCGGCTGAAAAGCCGCTGTCAAGTACTCCCCTGTTAGGTTTATTTAACGAATTTTAAAAGTCTTTCTCCAAAAAAATTTTTTATTCTTTGCCAAAGAGTCGCTTGGATTTCTGATTCTATTTTTTCTTTTTCTGAAACAACCTCTTTTTTAAAAATCCCGGTTCTTTTGTTTATTTCGGCCTTAATCCTTTCCCAGATATGTTTCTCAAAAGTATTCTTTACTTTCTGAAAAAGCTGTTCCCCTTTCTCTTTTAAAAATTCCCACCATTCCAATAGTTTTACAGCCAAGGGTTGACTTATTTTTTTGAAAAACGGCTGTTGGGAAAGAAAAACAATAGCTAAGATGACGGCGATAATAATGATATTAAAGTATTTATTCATGTAAAATGTTTTTTGCTTCTTTAATTCTTTTCAAAGTTTTTTCTTTTCCTAAAATCTCTGTTATTTCAAAAGGTCCCACCGAAGCTTCTTTTCCTGTTAAAGCAGCCCTTAGGGGCCAAAGGAGGTATCCCCTGCTTTTGCCATGGTGAATTTTTTCGGCTTCACTCAAAAGAATTGATTCTAAATTTTTTGAATTCCATTCTTCTGTAGTTATTTTAGATAATATTTCTTCTAATTTATCAAGGGTTTGAAAAAGCTCTGCGTCTTCCATATTCTGCCAACGAAGCAGGTTTCTCGGATAGCTTAATTTTTCTTTAAAGAAAAAGTCTATTAATTCAGAAATTTCTGATAATTTTTTAAGCCTTTGTTGATGTATCGCTATAACCTTTTTTAGATAATCAAAAGATATTTTTTCTCCCGTTTCCGGAATTCCGTAAAAATGAGTGAGTGTTTCTTCTTTGTAATGACTGTTTAGTTCCGATTCCAGAGCCGGTTTTATTAAACCACTTTTAATCAAATAAGGCAAACAGAGCTTTGTTAGCCTGTCTAATGACGCCTGACGGATATAAAAACCGTTCAGGAAATCCAATCTCTGAATATTAAAAACTGCCCCTCCTTTTTGCACCCCCTCCAAGGAAAACTCTTTAATTAGAGAGTTGATATTAAAAAATTCTCTTTCATCGCCGGGGTTCCAGCCCAAAAAGGCAATAAAATTAATTATCGCTTCGGGCAAATATCCTACCTTTTGATAGTCCGATACCGGCAGGGCGCCGTGTCTTTTGCTTAATTTCGCCCTGTCCGGACCTAGAATCAAGGGCAAGTGTGCGTATTTTGGCTGAGGGAGGCCTAATGCTTTTTGAAGTAAAATTTGTTTCGGAGTGTTTGAAATATGATCTTCTCCGCGAATAACGTGAGAAATTTTCATCTCGTAGTCGTCGATCACGCCGGCCAAAATAAACAATGGCGATTTTTCGTTTTTAGCAATGACGATATCCCCTATCAAACCGCTGTCAAACTCAATTTTCCCTCTTATTAGATCTAAAAATTTGATTTTTTGGAGAGGCGTTTTTAATCTTATAACCGACGGTTTTCCTTCGGTTAAATATTTTTTTGCCTCTTTTTCGGAGAGTTTGGCGCATTTTCCGCTATAACGGGGCGACTGGCCAATAGACATTAAATATTGCCTCTGTACCTCTAACTCCTCTTCCGAACAAAAACAATAATAAGCTTTTTTCTCCTTAAGGAGCTGTTTTAAATATTTAGAGTAAATCTCTGTTCTCTCGCTTTGCCGATAAGGGCCGTGTTTTCCTTCGGCATCGGGGCCTTCGGTCCAGTCAATCCCCAACCATTTTAAACCCTCAATAATATTTTTCTCAAATTCCGGTTTTGATCTCTCAACATCGGTATCTTCAATCCTTAAAATAAAGCTGCCTTTATATTTTTTGGCGAAAAGATAATTAAAGAGAGCGGTTCTGGCCGAACCGATATGGAAAAGCCCTGTTGGAGAGGGTGCATACCTAACGCGGACCTCGCCGGGTTTAATTAGTTTTAACTCTGGATTCATCATAATTATGATAACACAAAGTATTCTAAAATATGCCTCGCAATTGTTTTCGCCGCCAGAGGTTTGGCGAATTTTTTAGCGCCTGATTTCATATTTTCAAAATCTTCAGTGTTTAAAAATAAGTAACGGATTTTTTCTAAAAAGAAGTTGGGGGTTAGATTTTCCTGCTCAATCACCACACACGCCCCATCTTCGGCATAAGCATAGGCGTTTTTAGACTGATGGTCGGCTGCCGCCGATGGCAGAGGAACCAAAACGCTGGGCTTGCCGACCGCGGCAATCTCAAAAATACTTCCTGAACCAGCCCGTGAAACAATAAGGTCTGCCGCCGCGTAAGCGTGCTTTAACTCGTCCTCGTTCAAAAAAGGATAAGGATGGTAGTATCTTGTTAGCCCTTCTTCAATTACAACCCGGGCCTCATTTTTTACTTCATTAAAATTTTCCCTGCCGCACTGATGAATTATTTCAAAATCTTTAAGAATCATATTTAAAATCCTGAGAACGAAGTCGTTTATGGCTTGGGCGCCCTGAGATCCTCCTAAAAATAAAATTACCGGTTTTCCAAAAGTAAGCTCAAACAATTTTTTTGCTTCTTCTTTAGAGCCGTCTAAAATTTCGGTTCTTATCGGATTCCCGGCTAAAATAGTTTTTCCCAAGGGGAAATATTCTGTTCTTGGAAAAGAAATAAAAATTTTCTTTGCCCATTTGCCCGCGATTTTGTTTGCGAGACCAGGAACAACATCGGACTCGTGGATAAAAACCGGTATTCTTAAAATTTTTGCGCACAAAACCACGGGAAGCGCGCCATATCCGCCCTTACTGAAAATAAGCTTTGGCCGGATTCTAAACAAAAGATAGATAAAACTTTGAAAAATACCGATTGGAATTTTTAAAATATCAAGGAAATTTTCAAAAGAAAAATAGCGCCTAATCTTTCCGGCTAAAATATTCTTTGTTTCAACTCCTTCTTGGGAAAGCAGAATAGAGCCGAATTCATCTTTTGGCCCTAAGAAAAAAAACTGGAAGTCTTTTCCGGGATACATTTTCCTCATTTCCCGAATAACCGCGATTATTGGAAAAACATGGCCGCCAGTACCACCTCCTGTAAATAAAATTTTCATGGGTTTTTATGTTTTGAAATATTTAATAGAATTCCAACTGCCGCCAACTCGGTAACTAAATGCGATCCGCCGTAGCTGATGAAAGGGAGAGGGATTCCAGCCAACGGCAGGATACCGACTATAGAACCGATATTAAAGAAAGCTTGGATCACAACCCAGGAGCTGATCCCGATTGCCGCGAGCTGACAAAATTTATCTGAAGTCGCTTTTGAAATTTTTAAACCCCTCCATAAAAATACCAGGAAAAGAGAAATTAAAACAATGGCCCCAGCCAAACCGGTTTCCTCCGCATAGACCGCGAAAATTGAGTCTGACATCGGATGAGGTAAAAAACCGAATTTTTGAATAGACGTTCCTATCCCTCGTCCCCAGAATCCTCCCGAACCTACGGCAATTAGAGCTTGCTTAACCTGATAACCGATTCCCATAGGATCTATCTCTGGTTTTAAAAATGCCAGAAGGCGGGAAAACCGGTAAGAAGATATGTTTATTAGGGCAATCAACCCTCCTGCTCCCGCTAAAACTATTAAAATGCTGTGCCAAAATGGCGTCCCAATCGCAAAATACAATATTAATGAAACTAGAGCAATTATTGTCAGGGTGCTTATATCCGGCTGGAGAACAAGGATTAAGCTGATGAAGCCGGAAATAACCAAAAAGGGAATTAGGCTGCTTCTTAAATTATAATTCTTCTTTCTTGTTTTTAAAAGATATTTTTTCGTCATTGTCTGGTCAGCTGAAATATTTTTAAGCCATCCGCTTAAAAATAAAATCACACTAAGTTTTAGAAATTCCGACGGCTGAAAGGTAACTCCGCCAATACTCAACCACCGATTGGCCCCCTGAAGACGGGAGCCGATAAACGGCAAAAAAACAAAGATTAAAAATATTATATTTATCAGAAAAAGAAAAGGAGAGATTTTTTTTAAAAAACCTAAGGGAATTTTATAAAAAAACAGTCCCAATGCCAACCCCGGCAGCAAACCATAAACTATCTGATGAATTACAAAATAATTTGTAGTGCCGAATCTTTTAAAAGAAAAGGGTGCTGAGAGCGGCGCTAAAATTAAATTACTTAGGATAAGCAAAATAACTACTGAAAAAAATAGAATGTAGTCAAATTGACCGGATTTCATCTTATTTTAGCGCTTTTACCGCTTTGTTAAATTTTTCTCCCCTATCAAACTCGTTTTTAAATAAATTGAAACTGGCGGCGCCCGGCGACAACAAAACGATATCACCATCTTGGGCGATTTTTGAAGCAATTTTTACCGCTTTTTCCACTGAATCAACGGAGGAAACTGGAATATTAGAATTTAAAATTTCCAACCCTTCTTTAATTTTATCAGAAGCTGTTCCCGGCAAAAGAACAAGATAATTTATTCTATCCTTAATTTCGGCGGCGAGATTTCTATACTCAAGCTTTTTGTTTACCCCGCCGGCAATAAGGATTATTTTTGATTCGGGGAATCTTTGGGAAAAAGTTTTAATAGCTTCAATCGCTGATTCCGGCATTGTGGCGGCGGTATCGTTAAAGTATTTCACTCCCCTATTTTCTTTGATAAATTCCTGCCTCCAAGGAATCCCTTTGAATTTCTGAAGAACGATTTGAATATTTTGTGTTGGAACCTTAAGTAATTTTGCGACAGAAACGGCCGCCAAAATATTAGATAGATTATGTTCCCCATACAACTTAATCTTCCGGGCGTCATAAATGAGCTTTGTTTCTTTACCAAAAAATATTTCATTTTTTTTCAGAAAACAAGAGAAATTTTTTTTCTGATTTTTCTTAGGTAATGTTTTTGTGGAATAAAAATACACTCTTGATAGAGCGTTTTTAGAGAATCCTCTCGTGACGAGATTATCATAATTCAGAATCAAAATATCTCTTTTAGTTTGATATTTAAAAACCCTCTTTTTTGCATCAATGTAATCCGATAAATTTTTGTATCTATTTAAGTGATCGGGATAAATATTTGTGATCACGGCTACTTTTGGGCTGGTTTTCAGGTTTTCCAAGGCAAAACTTGAAAGTTCCAATACAACCTTGGTTCTCTTATTTATTTTTGAAAGGTATTCCAGAGGAGAAACGCCGATATTCCCCGCTAAAATTGTATTTTTGTATTTATCCTTTAAAAGCAGGTATATTAGGGTAGCTACCGTGGATTTTCCCTTAGTGCCCGTAATTCCAATAATTGGAGCGCTGGTCAGTTTAAAAAACAAATTGATGTCTGTTTCAACCGGAATCTTGTGCCCTCTCGCAATTTTTAAGAAAGGAGAGTTGCCGGGAACATCGGGATTTTTAATAATCAAGTCGGCGGCGCTGAATTCTTTTGGCCTGTGTTCGCCTAAAACATATTCTATTTTGTATCCCCTTAATTTATAGAGAGATTCTTTTAACCGTTCTTTACTTTTAAGATCGGTAACTGTGACTTTAGCCCCTTGTTTGCAGAAAAATTTTGCCACCCCCGCTCCCCCGCCATGAAGCCCTAAGCCCATTATGGTAATTCTTTTATTTTTAAATAGTTTCATTATCCAATATATTTAACAAATTTAGTAAGTGAGGAAAGATAACTTTTGGGACAATCCGGAGCGAATTGGCTTGGCCCCGTCCAAAACGGGCAATTCGCGAGTAGCAGCGAGTTTTTCGCTGGAAAAAACTCGCGTGTACCAAAAGTTATCTTTCCGAGCCATGGTTTCTTATCGTTAGAAAGGATCTTGAACTTTTATCTTGATCTTTCTTTTAAAACAAAGGTGGCTGATTTTTTGAAAATTATATGGTGTGTCGCTGAAAAAGAACTGATGTTTATTTCCTTTTTTTAATTGCGATTCAATCTTAGGATTATTTTTTAGAAATAATTTAACTTCTTTTATTAAACTTTCTGCCGGATTTACGATTTTTACTTTCCCTCCCATTATTTTCACAATAACATTTTTAAGTAATGGATAATGAGTGCAGCCGAGAATTAAGGCGTCAATATTTTTTTGTTTTATAGGTTTCAAATACTCCCTCGCAATTTCTTCCGTTACTCCTCCTTCTACCCACCCCTCCTCAACCAAAGGAACAAACAAAGGACAGTCCTTTGAAAAAATCCTAAAACCGTTATTAAGTTGAGAGAGTTTTTTTTCGTAAACGCCGCTTTTAATAGTGCCAGGAGTGCCGATTATCCCGATTTTTCTATTTCTGGAAACGCGTTTAGCTTCTTTTATCGCCGGCGTTATCATTT
>Ga0210057_1003868_pt1 | contig 20305 bp, 25 predicted proteins | sample CryGeyCG2114_010_2_FD_183968 | JGI IMG/M metagenome (GOLD analysis project Ga0210057, IMG submission 183968) | Groundwater microbial communities from aquifer - Crystal Geyser CG10_big_fil_rev_8/21/14_0.10 (SPAdes) (version 2) | ecosystem: Environmental > Aquatic > Deep subsurface > Groundwater ...
ATGGTTTTGATAATGACTTTGATGAATATACAGACTGTGATGATTTAGATTGCATAGATAGTGCATATTGTTTCCCTGGTGCTACTAATGGTGAATGTAAAGATGGATGTTTAACTGAAAAAAGTAGATGTGTTCCTTATGGCACTAGGGCAGGAAAAACATATTGTTCAATTGAAGGCGGATTTGATAATCAAAGAGCAGAAGGAAATAGTTGTGATAATAATTACGAGTGTACAACTAATGAATGTAGCAGTGGAAAATGTATAAGTACTTATGGTGTTTTACAGAAGATTTGGATGTGGCTAAATAGATTATTTAGATTTGGTTAATTTTATATTCTTATTGATTTTTAGTTTATTATGATTGAAGTATTAAGATTAGGACATAGGATTAGAAGAGATCCGAGAGTTAGTACACATGTTGCTTTGACTGCCAGAGCTTTAGGAGCTTCTAAAGTTTATTATTCCGGTGAAAAAGATTTAGGATTAGAGGAGAGTATTAATAAAGTAACTAAGAGTTTTGGAGGAAAATTTAAAATAGAGTATGTTAAGAATCCTTTGAAATTAATTAAAAATAAGAAAATAGTTCATCTAACTGTTTATGGAAGTTCTATAGATAAAAAAATAAAAGAAATAAGAAAATTTAAAGATATTTTAGTTGTTATTGGGGGTTCTAAAGTTCCTGGAGAGTATTATAAATTAAGCACCTGGAATATTTCAGTAACAAATCAACCACATAGTGAGATAAGCAGTTTAGCTATATTTTTAGATAGATATTTTAAAGGAAAGAAATTAGATATTAAATTTAATGGTGCTAAAATAGTGATTAACCCTAATGAAAGAGGAAAAACAGTTAATAGGAAAACTTTTAAATCTTGAAATTTATAGAGAGTATAAGTAAAAAGAGGTAAAATGAGGAAAATAGTTTTATTGTTTATTTTTTTAATAAGTTTTGTTAGTTTTGTTTATGCTGAAGGGGAGTATTCTACTACGGCCGTTATTAATAGTCTAGATAAAGGGATGGTTAACGATAGATTATTTTTTAATGCAAGTAATTCTGGATTTAGTTCGGGATCTGGAATGAATAACTGTACTTGGGATTTTGGTGATGGAAATAAAACCTTTATAAAAGTTACTTCTACAAAATCGTGTGAATTATATCATGCTTATACTAAAATAGGACCATATGAAGTTAATTTAACTATTACCGGTTTGTATTTAGAAAGCAATTCAACTTCTAAAAAAATTATTATTAGCTCTCTTGAAGAGGATGTTAAAAACCTCTTGGATAAAACAAGCACCATTGTAGATAATTTAAAATTAGAAATGAGTAATCTAACTATTGATAGTGAAATTGCTAGAGTTTTAAATTTAGAAAGTAGTTTAAGAAATGTAAGCTTAAAATTAAATGGTTCTAAAAAACATTATGATGATGTACTTCTTAAGGTTCCAGATAAACAAAAAAGGAAAACTGAATTAGAAGCAATAAAAACTACAATATTAGCATTACAAGCACAAATTCCTCTTAAATTAAATAGTAACAGTTTAAAGTTTTCTTCTGGATTAAGTTTACCCGATGAAATTCCTGATGAAATTGTAAGTAGTGGAGAAGACATTAATAGTTACAAAGCAGAATTATTTAAATTTCAGCAAGAATCTATATTTAAAGCTGATGCTAGTACTTATCTTATCAATATAACTTATTTAGATGGCAGTGAGAATACTTTTGTTTTTGTTAAAAAAGTTATTAGCATAAGTCGTTCTGGAACTGGTTCTGTTGTCGAATATATTCCAAAAGAAGTTATACAAAGCATTAGTGCGGAGAATATTTTGACTCCCGGTTATAGTGTTGTTAGTGCAGATCCTGTTATTAAATGGCAATTGAAACCTAGCATGATTATTGAATATAAATTAGACTTAAACAATTTAGATAGTATTCATTTAACTAAGACTTTTGCTCTTCCAATTGATTTAAAAGGAACAAGTACAACTTATGAAGATTCTAGTTGTGGTGATGGAGTTTGTGTAGAAGGTATAGAAGATGAAATCTGGTGTCCTGAAGATTGTAAAGTTAAGAAGCCTTGGTTATTAACTATATTTTTAGTATTTATTGTTATTTTAGGAATTTTTTATATTAACTTTTATAAGGGAAAATATAACTTTAAGGAAGTTGCTAATTTGATTTCTGTTAAACTTGGAATGAAGAGATTATTTACTTCTAAACAAGACTTAGAAAATTTGAATAATTATATTAAACAGTCTTTTGAAAAGGGAAATAGTGAGGCGATGATTAGATATAATCTAATAAAGAAGGGATGGACCAAGGAACAGATAGATTACGCTTTTAGTAAGGTTAAAAAGAAATAATTTATTCTTTTATAGTGGTTAAATATCTTTTTATATAAGTTTATTATATTGTGTATAGGACAATTCAGTTGCTCTGAAAAGGGTGCTTTCATAAAAGCCTCTGTCAAGTGTTCAGCTATTAATCTGATGACTGGACTATAACTCATCAGACGAAACTTGCATTTGTTAAGCTTCTTTATGGAGCGAAGGAGATAACCTTTAAAATAAGCTGATAGGTTAAGATTGATTTCAGCAGTTGTTTGAGGAACTTTTTCACTGAGTCCAGATTTGTAATAATTTAAAGAGGAATGATGGTAAAAAGAAAAGTTAATAAGAAGAAACCAAAGGTTTCTAAGAGATTTAAAGTTTTGAAAAAAAAGAAAAAACCTCTAAAAAATAAAAGTAGATGTTCAAGTAAAAATAGTAAAATTTTTAAAGTTAGGAAGTTAATCAAGCTTGCTAAATTGAAAAAAAGATAATTCTAGATATTAGAAATATTTATAAGTATTCTTTAACTAAAAGGTATAATGCGTGAGTAGTCTAATGGTTAGGAGTTCTATTGTTTATGCAATAGAGCTAACAAATAGAAGCCTTCCAAGCTTTTGATCCGGGTTCGAATCCCGGCTCACGCATTTAATCTTTTAAAATGAAAAAGAAAGAGAATATACTATGTTTTGTAGCTCATCCAGATGATCTAGAAATCTCTATGGGTGGGAGTGTTTGTAAATATGTTAAAGAAGGAAAGGATGTTATTGAAATTATTTTTTCTTATGGGGAAATAAGTCATTTAAAAAGAGAAATTATTATTAGAACAAGAGTTAAAGAAGCTAAAAAAGCAGCAAAAATGATGGGTGTTAAAACTGTTATTTTTTTGGGATTACCTGATGGAAGAATAAAAAGTGAAATAGAAAAGAAAAATATAAAAAATAAGATTAAAAAAATAATACAGAAATACGAACCTATTAAGATTTTTACACATCTGCCAAATGATACGCACCCCGATCATAGAGTTGTTAGTAAAGCTGTTATAAAATCTGTTGATGAATTAAATGGAAACAACCTTTATGGATTTGAAGTTTGGAATATTCCTAATTTAAGAATGAGCAAATTCCCCATGCTTTATAATGATGTTACTAAATTTTTTAATAAAAAATTAGAGGTTTTAAAAATATTTGAAAGTCAAAAGCAATATACTTTACAATTAATGCCTGTGATTTATACAAGGGCTAAAATTGCTGGAGAAAAAATAAATGTTAAATATGCCGAAAAATTTTATAAGTTAAAATGAAATATTTGTTTATAATCACAGGGATCGCATACGGACATTTAACAAGAGAAGAGGCCATAATCAGTAAATTAAAGCAATTAGATAAGAAAGCTGACATAACTGTTGCTGGTTTTGGAACTTCTTATGATTATTTTAAGAATAAATATAAAATGTTAAAATTGGAACCTAGATTTTTTCCTGATTCTTCCAATAAAATTAAATTTTTTGAAACATTAAGCAAAAATTATAAAATTGTTGGACGTTGGATAATCAATAATCATTCGATAAATAAATTTGTTAGAGAAAATAAAATAAATGTTGTTGTTTCTGATTGGGAGCCATTTACTATTCTTCTTAAGAAATGTGATTATTTAATATGGAATTATAAATCAAAATATGCTAAAGTTAACAATTTTATTTCTCTAATTGAAAAAATAGTTATTGGATTAGGATATTTAATTGCGGGAATTTTAGGTAAAAAAATAATACTTCCCACTTTAAAAAAAGAAAAAAATACTAGAAATTTTATTTATACTAATTTAATAATTAGAAAAATTCCTGATGAAACTAAAGGATTAGAAAAATATAAAAATTCTATTCTTGTTATGATTGGTGGCGCTAAATTTGGATATAATTTATCTGAAAAAATAGATAATCTATCTAAAGAACTTAATGAGAGATTTATATTTTTTAATTACAAAAGTAAAAATTGTATAAGTTATAATAAGTTTAAAGATGATTATTTAAGTTATTTAAAATCGTGTAAGGCTGTAATAAGTTTAGGAGGTTATTCTGGTATTTCTGAATCAATTTTTTTCAAGAAGCCCAACTTGGCTTTCCCAATAAAAAATTGGATTGAGCAGCAAGCTGTAGTTGAAGAATTTAAGGATTATATCGAAATTGGCAATATAGATGCTTCTGAAGAAGAATTAAAACTTAAAATAAAGGGGTTTTTAACTAATTTGAATAAAATAAAGAAAAAGTTAAATACTTTGAAATTAAACAATGGCGCATATGAAATTGCAAAAATCGTCTACGAAAAAGCTAACTCTTAAAACCTTTTTAATATTTTTTTTAATAATTTTATTACCCAATATAATAAGACAGATTTATTATTTTATAGCTACCAATAAATTTCATACCATAGATTTTATTGCTTCTTTTGAGACCAGAGAAATATTTTCATCTTCATTTCCTTTTTTAGGAATAGGCCAGGAAATATTAATTGGTTTGGTATATACATTTTTATGGTTTAAGTTTAATCCTGCTAAATTTTTGTCTTATGGGTGGATTAGCGACGCATTTATAGATTTTATATCTGTATTTATTTGGGTTTTGATTGGTTTTACACCCTTTCAATTGATTACATCTAATGTTTATCTAGGATTTTTCTTAAGAGAAATACTGTTTAGTTATTTAGTATTTGGTATTTTATTTGCTAAATTAAAATTAGATATAAGGAAATTAAGTTACATATTTACGGGAATCGGCATCTTAATGTTATTAGTAATAATCTTTATATAGATAGGAAAAATTTATAAGTTTTGAAAATCACTTATAAGTATGAGAATTTTAGTGTTTTTCTTTATATTATTAATTTTAGTACAAATTTCTTTAGCGGAGACTAAATTAAATCAAGGACAGGAAATTACGGTGGGAGATCACATTGTTAAAGTTGTTAGTGTAGGTGCTAATAATGTGATAATTTCTGTTGATGGCGTTAAAGATATTTTTGGAATTAATGAGCCTCAAATTTTGAATGGTGTTAATATAGAAGTAACTGCTATTTTTTATGTTGAGGAACCTAGTGATAGATATATAAATTTAGATTTGGATGAAGAAATAATTTCTGAAGGTACTGCAGAAACTTCTGTTTGCGGTGATAATAAATGTGAACAAGAATTAGACGAAAATGAAGATAATTGTTGTAAGGATTGCGGATGTAATTCAGGATTTAGTTGTTTGAATAATAAATGTGTTGAAAATGAATGTAATTCTGATAAAGAATGTTGGGATATAATTAATAGAGATTTTTGTATGAACTATAAATGTGAAGGAGCACCTAAAAAGTGTACACAAACTCCAATAACAGAATGTGTTGTTAATGATAGATGCTGTCCGAGTGCTTGTATTTATCCAGATGATCCTGATTGTCCATCGAGTAAGAAACAAGTTGGTGGAGAGAGCGTAAGTAGTGGTAGTAAGAATGATACTTTACCTATTAGTCAGAATATTGCTGGAGAAAGTTTATTTAAGAGATTATTTAATTCTATTAAGGGATTATTAGGAAAGATTTTTTAACGGGCCCGATGGGATTTGAACCCACAACCCTCTGCTTAGGATGCAGACGCTCTAATCCAGATTGAGCTACGAGCCCATTAAATTAGAATTTATTTTAGTTTAAAAGCTTTTATCTTTTTTAATATTTTCTTGTATTTTAAAATAGTTATTATTAGTAATATCAATAAAAAGAATATAATATAGCTTATTTCATTCTTTAATAAATTTTTATAAGTAACTTGTCCTGTAAGATCTTTTATACAGGGAGAACATGAACCACCACAATCTATATCTGTTTCATTCTGATTTTGTATGCCATCTAAACAAGTCTCTTTTGGAGTTTCTATAGTTTCTTTTTCTTCTTGTTGGCTTGGGGGATTTTCACTTATTATTTCAGACGGTTTCTTATAAGATGAATAATCATTTCCTGATTCTTGACTTGAAGAACTACTACTCTCACCAGAACTTTCTTCGTTAGAATATGTTTCATTAAGAATTTCTTGAATAGTACAATTTTGAACTTCAATTTTATCTATTTCACAAGAGTTTAAATCAGTACAGTTTCTAGATTGATTTTCATTTATACAATTTCTCCAATCAGTACAAGTCCAATTAGGAATACAGGATATAATACATTCTTGAATTAAATTTGGTTTATTTTGTTCTGTCCCACAATTATTCAAATCGATACAATTTCTATTTTGTGAGTTATCGATACATTCGTTCCAAGAAGTGCAATTCCAATCTTCTATACATTCTTCTGGAATTTGTATAGTATACGTTAATTCTAAATTTTTAAGAATTGGTGTAGATGTTGTGTCTGACGTTAATATTGATTTTATTCTTATTTTATTCGAACTTAAATTTAAATTTTCGTTTTCATTTAAAGCATTCCATGTTGCTCCAGAATCTGATGAATATTGATAATCTATTTGTTGATTGTTTAGTTCGTATTCTGCTATAAACATTCCAAAACTTGAGATATTTTCTGGATTTAAATCGGGGGTTTCTATTTCTGCCGATTCTGGATAAATTATAGAAGTTGAATTTTGTTCTATTACCCCCATTTTTTTAGATTCTATATAATTTATAAAAATAGGTTTATTATTACTGATTATCCTAAATCTATCTTTCGGTGTTGTTAAATTAATTAATGTGAGGTTATACCAATTTTTAGTTTTATCATAATAAATAGAACCATAACCGGGAAAATTACAATTAATATTATAGTCACATAGATATAAATTTTCTTCTTGGTTGCCTTCTAAATAAAAATTTATTAGATCATTATTATTTAGATATTCTTCTAATATTATATCAATAGGGTTATTTTTATTAATATTAATCTTTTCTTGATCTACTAAAATTAGATTACTCGTAACGTCTTCTTCATTTCTTATAGCATTTATAATATATACTGTTGTTTCAAAACTTTCATTCCAGTAGCTTACTGTAATGTTTGGAATTAATTCTACGCCTTCTTCTGTTAAATTTATTAAATTTTCATTGTATATATAATCACTTTTATTTTGAAAATCCCATATGTAAGAATTTTCTTCATAGATAGTATAACCTGTGATTGAAGGTTTTAATAGGGTTAAAGAGAAGAGTAATAGAGATAGTGCAATAAGTATAGGGATTGCTTTTATTAACTTTAAGAATGCTTCCCTCATTTTTTATTTTATTAATTTTATTCTTTTTATACCTTTCTAATAAAAACTAAATAACCTGTATGAGCAATCATTTGTGATTTTGGACGCAATGGATTAGACTGCCAATCTCTTTGTATTAATTCTGTTATTAATTCCAATTTTAAAGGTTTTTTTATTTTTTCCATTATTATTTTTAATTGCTCTATTGTAGGAATATAACAAACTAATAAAGCATTTTCTTTTAATGATTTTATAGCATACGAAAATACTTTCCAAGGTTCGGCTAAATCTAGAGTTATTAAATCTAAATTTTTTTCTTCTATTTTTTTATAAATATCTTTATTCTTTATTATGATATTTTTTATTTTTAATTTTTTAATATTATCTTTTGCTATATCATAGAATTCTTTTCTTTTTTCATAAGTAATTACTTTTTTTGCTGTATTAGACAAATAAATAGCTAAGAATCCGGAACCCGTACCTGCATCTAATACTATTGAATTTTTATTTATTTTAGCATAAGCTATTATAAATCCTGCATCTTTTGGCAAGACTACCGCTGGTCCACGTTTTAAAGTTTCCATTTTTAATGTTTATATTTAATGCAGGGGACAGGATTCGAACCTGCGAACTCACTAAGAGATGGGGTCTTGAGCCCCACGCGTTTGACCACTTCGCTACCCCTGCTTGTAGAGACTATAAGGGTTGAGTTTATTTTTAAGTATTTGCTTTCTTTGGGAAATTGTAGTATTTGGAGGACAAAATCCAAATCTCTTCCAGATAAGATATTTTGTAATATGTTTTGGGTTTGAAGGTTTTAATTCTTTAAACCATCGATTGATACTAGCAATTTCATTTATTTCTAAAATATGTATATCACTACGGTTTCTATGATAATCGAATCCTCTTTTATATACTCTTTTTACGCATTTAAAACCATGCTTGTTACATAAAATAAATACTTCGTCTATTAGTTTGCTAGAAATACATCCTATTCTTATTCTAATTTTAGTATGATATTTAGAATTAAATTTATTAGCATAATCTGTGTAATCTTTTTGACAAAATATACAACCATCTGTATCAAAAAGACCTCTAATAAATGAAAAATTTATCTTTTTATTTGATTTTAATATCCAATCCGGAACATAAGCAGACTTAACTTTTTTACCTTTAGCCAAACCAAAATCTAATAATCTCTTGATTAAACTTTTTTTATAAATTGAGATACCATAAACTCCCCAATATGGAAAATTTTTATTTTTTAATTTTATATTCAATATTTTATTTACTATCCTTAAAAGATGTTTATCATAATAATCTTTATCTTCAGTTGAATCACCTGCAATAAAGAAACCTTTTTCTCTTTCTTCAATCCATCCATCGCCCATTACTGCACCGCAAAATTCAGCAATATCTTCTTTTCCTTTAATCCCACCCATTTGATTTTAAAGGGAAACAAATATAAAAAGTTTTGGTTTTAAAGAAATTTGACCGCTCCGGCACTCCCGCATAAAGTTTTACTATTTCTACATTATTTAAAAATATTGTTTTAGAAGCGAAAACTTTATATATCAATTAGTACCTCAAAAGTATATAAAAAGGTACTAATAAGGTACAAATGGCATACATAAAATATAAAGTGACAGAAGAGTTGCATAAAATAATTAGAGACACATCTAGTCATATTGGAATAAAAGAATCAGAATTATCAAGACAAGCTATAATAGAATATTTAAAATCATTAGGAAGATTCAAATGAAAAATGTTATAGAACTTCAGGATGTTTGGAAAATTTATAAAATGGGGGAAGTTGAAGTTACTGCTTTAAGAGGATTAAGTTTGAATATTAAAAGAGGAGAATTAATTTCAATTATGGGAAAATCAGGAAGTGGTAAAAGTACAAGTTTGAATATAGTTGGTTGTTTAGATGTACCTACAAAAGGTAAAATTTATCTTGATGGTAAAGATATTAGTAAATTACACGAGAGTGATTTAGCTGTTATAAGGGGAAGAAAAATTGGTTTTATCTTCCAACAATTTAATTTAATTGGAACTTTAAGTGCTTTAGAAAATATTATGATGCCAATGATGTTTCAGAATATTTCATTATTGAAAAGAAAAGAAAGAGCTATCGAAGTTTTGAATTTAGTTGGCTTGGGAAACAGAATGCATCATAGACCAAATCAGATGAGCGGAGGAGAGCAACAGAGAGTAGCTATAGCTAGATCTTTAGTTAATGATCCTGAAGTATTATTAGCTGATGAACCTACTGGTAATTTGGATTTAAAGACGGGAGAACAAATTTTACAATTATTAAAAAATCTGCATAACAAATATAAAAAAACAGTTGTAATAGTCACTCATGATAAGGATATTGCTAAAGAGACAGATAGGATCTGTTATCTTGAGGATGGAAGGGTTATAAAGACTTTTTTAGACGGCAAAATAAAAACTTTTAAGGAGGAATTAGGATTAAAATGAAAGGAATAAAAATTATTTTAGGAATTTTATTATTAATAATATGCAGTATTAGCGTTAATGCTGCTACAAGTGCATGGGCTGGAAATGTTATGAAAATTACTATTTTAAGAACAAATCCTACTCCTGTCGAGCCAGGAAAATATTTTGATATTTATCTGCAAGCTGAAAATATGTTTGATGACGATTTAAAAGATGTTCAGATTTCTTTTAAAAATAATTATCCTTTTAGTTTATATCAAGAAGAAGAAAGAGTTAAAGATTTTGGATTTATACAGGACGGACAAAGAATTACTTTTAGTTATAGAATTAGAGTTGCTGATGAAGCTGTTGAAGGAGATAATGAATTAAAATTTATTGTTAGTTCTAATAGAGGAGATTTTGAAACTGCAGGTTTGAAAATTAGTCTACAAAATGTTTATGCTAATTTAAATGTTGATAAAGTTATAATAACTCCGAGTAGAATAGCTCCTGGAAATGTTGGAAATGTAGAAATTGTTTTTAAAAATGGAGCAACTTCTTTACTACAGGATATAGAAGTTAGATTGGATATAAACAGCAGTACACCTTTTGCACCTATTGGAACCAGTGCGGAACAAAAAATAAGTTATATAGAACCAGGAGAGGCAAAGAGCGTAAGTTTTGATTTGATGGCAGAACCAGATGCTATTAATGATCTTTATAGAATTCCTTTGAAAGTGAAGTATCATGATAAACTTGGAAAAAATTATACTGTGGATGATTTTATTGGATTAATAATTGGAGGAAATCCTGAAATAAATGCTGAAGTTGAAAGTACTAATATTTATACAAGAACAGGGGCAGGAGATATTAGTATTAAATTTATTAACAAGGGATTAACTGATCTTAAATTTTTAGATGTAACTTTATTGGATTCAAAAGATTATGATATTATTACAAATGAAAAAGTTTATTTGGGTAATGTAGATTCTGATGATTATGAGACTGCCGATTATAGAATTAAATTAAGAAAGTTTTGGAAAAGCAAAATTAATTTATTATTCAGTATAAGTTATAGAGATTCCACTAATAAATTATATGTTGATGAAATGAACGTTCCTTTTAAAATTGTAAGTGAAAAAGAATTAGGAATTGCAAAAAGCGGATACGGCTTTGAACTCTTTTTAATAATTTTAATAGCGGCGTACTTTATTGGATATAGAATGTGGAAGAAAGAGAATAAAAAAAATGGATTAAAATTATATACAAAAGTGCTCTTAGAAAAAGGAAAATACTATTTTTCGAAAATAAGAAAGAAATTTAAAAAATGATTAGAGATTACATCTTTTTTTCTTTTAATAGTTTAAAGAAGAGAAGATTAAGATCTTGGCTTACTATGATTGGTATATTCATAGGAATTGCTGCTGTAGTAAGCATTGTTTCTTTAGGGTATGGAATGCAAGATTCTATTAATCAACAATTTGAGAAATTAGGGAAAGAAAGAATTATTATTTCTGCCGGAGGAATGTTTATGGGTCCCACTTCCGATCTTGCTGCTACGGAATTGACAAAAGATGATGTTGAAGCGGTTAGAAAAGTAAAAGGTGTTAAAGCAGCTTATCCTATTCTATCTGAAACAGCTAGTGTGAAATTTAGAGATGAGACTAAATATCTCAATCTTTTTGGGATACCTCTTGATAAAGAAGCAAGAAAAGAAATAGAAGGCATTGGTTATTTTGATATTAAAGAAGGAAGACAATTAAAAGAGGGTGATAAATCAAAAGCTATTGTTGGGTATAATATTGCTTATAATACTTTTGAGAAAGATATTAAATTAGGAGATAGTATTTATGTTGAAGATAAAAAATTTGAAGTTGTAGGCATTCAAAAAAAAGCAGGAACAGTAATACATGATCTTTTAGTAAGAATTCCTATGGATACTGCTAGAGAGTTATTTGAAGAGCCTAATAAAGTTTCTACAATCTTTGCTAGAAGTGATATTGGTTTTGTTCCTAGTGAAGTTGCTGATAGAATTAAAAAAGATTTAGCTGATTTTAGAAACGTTGAAGAAGGAGAAGAAGATTTCTCTGTTCAGACTGCTGAAAAAACTATAGAAACACTTAATTTGATTTTACAGATTGTTAGTATTGTATTAACTGGAATTGCTGCTATAAGCCTTGTTATTGGAGGAGTAGGAATAACTAATACTATGTATACTAGTGTCTTGGAAAGAACAAGAGAAATTGGAATTATGAAAGCTGTTGGGGCTAGAAATAGTCAAATACTAACCCTATTCTTAATTGAATCTGGAATGTTAGGATTGGCAGGTGGATTCATGGGAATTATTCTTGGAATCGGATTAAGTAAATTAGTTGAAGTTATTGTGGCATTAACAGGATTGTTTTTTTTCAAATCTTATTTTAGCATTTATTTAATGATGGGCGTTTTATTATTTAGTTTTTTAGTTGGATGTATTTCTGGAATACTACCTGCAAGAAATGCTTCTAAATTAAAACCAGTGGAGGCTTTAAGAGGAAGATGATTAGAGATTTTATCAGATTTTCTTATTTGAATTTAAAGCATAGAGGAATTAGATCTTGGCTTACTATGATCGGTATATTCATTGGAATTGCTTCTGTGGTTTCTCTTATCAGCCTTGGGGGAGGATTACAAAATGCGGTTTCAGAACAATTTCAAAGTATGGGAATGGATAAAATTACTATTTCTCCGGGTTCAAGTTTATTAGCTAGTATGGGATCTAGTGGGATTGAACTTAAAGAAGGAGATTTTAATATTGTTGAGAAAGCTAAAGGAGTGGATGTTGTTTCTGGATTTGTGTATAAAATTTCGAGAGTAAAACGGGGAGATGTTACTAAATATAGTTGGGTTATTGGTATGCCTCTTGATCCTAAAGATGTAAGATTAATGGAAAGTATGCAAACTTGGAAAATAAAAGAAGGAAGAAATTTAAAGAAAGGGGATAATTATAAAGCTGTTGTTGGATATAATATCGGATATAAAGAATTTTTTGATAGAAATGCTAAGGTTGGGGATGTTATTTATGTTGAAGATCAAGAATTTAAGATTATTGGCATAGTTGATAGAATTGGAAATGAACAGGACGATACTCAATTATTAATTCCTATGGATACTGCTAGAACAATTTTTAACGAACCTGATAAGTATGATTTTATTTTTGCCCAAGTTGATAAGGGAGCCGATGCTGATAAGGTTGCTGAGGATGTTAAGAAAGATTTAAGAGATTATAGAGACGTTGAAGAAGGAGAAGAAGATTTCTCTGTTGAAACTTCCCAAGATTTAATGGATACTTTTAATGTTATTTTAAATATTATTCAGTATATTGTTATTGGAATTGCTGCTATTAGTTTGCTTGTTGGAGGAATTGGAATTATGAATACTATGTATACTAGTGTCTTGGAAAGAACAAGAGAAATAGGGGTTATGAAAGCAGTTGGAGCTACTAATAAACAAGTTTTAATGTTATTTTTAATTGAATCTGGAATGCTGGGAATGGCGGGAGGTATAATTGGAATTTTAATTGGTGTTGGATTAAGTAAATTAGTTGAATTTATAGTTAAGAACTTATTGGGATTTATGTATTTGGATGTTACTTTTAATTATTTGTTTATTCTTAGTGTTTTAATGTTTTCTTTTATAGTTGGATGTTTGTCTGGAATATTACCTGCTAAAAGAGCATCTGAATTGAAAACCGTAGAAGCTTTAAGATATGAATAAAAATTTAAACAAATATGATTTTTTAATTATTAAAGATAAATTTATATAATTTTCGGATATACTTTTTATGGAGAAGATTATGCATCAATGTCCTTATTGCAACGAATTTGAAAAAGGTTCTTTTGAAATACAAGATAAAAATTATGGAAATAGGATTTTATTTGAATCTGATAATTTTATAGTTTTTCCTTCGTTAGGCCAAATTGTTGAAGGATATTTGTTAATTGCCTCAAAAAAACATTATATTGGAATGGGACAAGTTCCTCATGAATTGTACTCAGAATTAAATTCTGTTCATCAGAAAGTTAGACAGGTTTTATCAGAAGCATACGAATCTCCTTTATTTTTTGAACATGGTCCGACATCTGAAAAAGAGAAAGGTGGATGTTGTGTAACCCACGCTCATTTTCATGCTGTTCCTGTTCAAGTTGATATATTATCTGATTTAGCGAAATATTTTAAATATCAAAAAATAGAAACATTTGATTCTTTAAAAAAACAATTTGATAAACGAGTTCCTTATTTTTTCTATGAGTCTAATCTTAAGGAAAAATATTTATTTGAAGTTCCTGAAATAGTGCCTTCGCAATATGTTCGACAAATTATTGCCTTTAAAATTGGGAAACCTGAAAAATGGGATTGGAAAACTTATTATGGGATTGATGAATTATTAAAGACACTTGAGAAATTAAAAGATAAATTTATTTAATAGTAAATTATATCCAACTCATAAGTATTGCTAAACCAACTGAGAATAATAATAATCCTGCTATTAAATGAAGTATTCTTATATTTTTCTCTCTCCATCCAGAAATATGTTCTACTGTTACAAATCCTTTATAGACAATAAAAGTAATTATTAAAAGAGGAATTATAGCTATTAAATTAAAGTATGCTAACCAAGGAAGTGCTCCAATAATTCCTAATTTATACAACGATGGTGTTGCTAGAATGTAAGGAGCAGAAGTACATGGTGCTAAGAATATGGTCATTAAAAATCCTACAATAAATGCTCCTAGTGGTGAAGTTATTTTTTTAATAAGTAATCTTGCATACGGTCTTATTGACTGAGGCATTTCTGTTGCTATTCCTCCTGGTTCGTACAAGAAGAAATCTTTTATCTGCAAAGCTCCGATAATCATAGATAAACTTGCTAGAATAATTCTAAATATACTTGAGCTTGCATCTATAAATCCTGAAAAGGTTTTAAAAAGTTGTATTAATATCATTCCATAAAATAAATATCCAAGAAAAACTCCTAATGTAAATGCTAAACCCGTAAACAATAATTTTTTTTGTTTTTTAATATCTGTTGTTAGTATTGTTATTAGAACCATAACTAACATTGCTATCTGACAAGGATTTACTGAGTTTACCAAAGCAAGAGTTGTTATTCGTGCAAGTGTTAGAACTTCTTCCATTTTAGCATCCTGTTATTTCTTTTAATTCATCAATAGATTTTACACCAAGATATTTTTTTTCATTGATTATCCATGTTGGTGTTCCTTCTATATTTTGATCAATACATTCTTGAGTATCAACTAAACAATCAACAACATTGAGATATTTGTAATTGTTTCCAAAATTTTCTTCTTGAATCTGACAGAAATGACAGCCAGATCTAACATAAAGAGTAGATTTTTCTCCTATACATTTAGCTGTATTTTCTGGACTTACTTCATGAGGCAAATTTAGAATTATTGTGATAAATATAATTACTCCAAGAATAATTAAAATTGTTATCGAACTCTTTTTCATGTTTTAATCTATTTAATATTATTTAAAAATCTTATTGTTTTAACTTAATCCGAAAGCGTCTGTTAATTCTTTGATCTTTTTAGCTTCTTCTAAGAATTTAGCTCCTTTTTCTGTTATCTTATAGAAATTATGTCCTTTTTCTGTTATCATTTCTACTAAACCTTTTTGTTCTAGTTCAGAAACATATTTTTTAAGTCTATCATGAGATAAATTAGAGCCGTAAAGAATGTGGGTTGGCTTAATTCTATTTCCTTTTCTTTGAATAAGAGCTAGAATATCTAGTATAATTTGAAATTTATTTCTTCTTTCGGCCATTTTTTAACCTCGTAAAAAGTGTTAATAGTGCTATATAACCCACTAACTGGGCTACATGACCTATTACGAGGAATATATTCTTAAAGCTTTCTATGGTACCCATTTGTAGCCAGAAGAATAGAGCCAAAAGTAAGTGAGCTATAAGCAATAGTGAAAATGTTAAAAATACAAGTTTTGAATTCTTTGTTTTTTTCTCTTGATAATTTCTAAATGTGAAATAAGAAACAAATAAAAGTAATAAAGCACAGATAAGATTAAATCCTAGATTATTAATGTATACATAAGAATAAACAACAAGAGATAAAACCAAAGCGGTTAATAGAACCATTATACTTTTTCTTTGAGCCTTAGAGTATGTAAATACAAATAAAGTATAAGCCATTAAAGTACAGAACATATACGTAAAATTAAGTATATGAACTATTGGAAGAAGGAGGTTGGTGTCTATATGTGTATAATATTTATAATAAACTATTACCCCCGGAAAAACAAAAGTAAATATTAACAAATCTATACAAAGAGATAAAAACGCTAAAAACAAATAAAAATAAGTTTGTTCTTTTGTAAGTTTATAGAACTTATAGACTGTATAACCCACATACAAAGCTACAATAGAACTTATAAGATAAATTACAACACTAACCCAATAGAACCAACTTGGACCAAAAGGATGGATAATCATTAAAATATAATTTTGAAATACTATTTATAATGTTTATGGATTAGAAGTATAGAGAGGACTTCTTTAATGACTTTTCATAACACATTTATAAGTAATTTATTCAGTATACTTAGTAAAAGAGAAATTCAACCTCTTTTTTTGCACCTCTTGCAAAAATTTCCTGCTACAGGATGAAAATCCTGTGGCATTTTTTCTTTTATGTTTCATCTATTATTTTTGATAACAATAATGTATTTATAAGAGTTAATATTAGAAGAAGCATGCGTAGAATCAATAAAAAATTGGTGATTAGTGTTATACTTGTTTTCTGTTTATTATGTTATATTTTATATGATAAATTAAGCGATAAAGAAAATCCTATTGAAATCACTGGAGCGAGTGTTGTAAAAATATCAGAAGATCCTGAATTAAAAAAAGAAGTTATGAATTTACAAAATGAAGTTGTTGAATTAAAGTCTGAATTAAATAAATACGATGGCGAGAATGTTGAAAAGATTATTAATTTAACCAACTGGAAGATTTCTGATGTTATTAATGGATTAGAATTGGTTTCTGAAGATGTAAAAAACAGTACAAGTTATACTTATGTTTATAATTCTGATGATCACGTTTATTTTTCTTATGACGGTCCTCTTTTTGGTTATGACCCTTTTTGGAAATTGGTTTATTCTCAACTTAATACAGAACTTAGTTTTAGCCATTTAAGAATTTTTAAATTAAATGAAGATTACACAAAAGCTAATGAAGTCTATCAAGACTATGAAAGCAAAATTATGAGGGAAGAAGTTTTAGATCCTGATATGAATTGCGAGAAAACTATTGATTGTAGGGATGTTCAATTGGTGATTTGTAATAAACAAGGAAAAACTTTTTACAGTTGGTATAAAGAAACATTTTTGTTTAGTGCTTATGATAATGGGGAAGCTTTAAATATATTTAGGGAGTTTTATTGTTAAAATGAGTATTGATGATAAACTTGATGGATTGGGAAAAGAAGAACTAGAAAAAATTTCGAAAGGATTTGATGGAAAGATGTACTTTAAAGATCAATTGTTAATGTACAGAGCAGGCATTAAATTAACTTTATTACAATTTAAAGAATACTGTCCAACTTTTTATTCTTGGTTACAATTTTCTAAATTATACAAATTGATTTAATTCAAAAGCTTTTTATATTCTTTTATATTATTATTCGTATGGGAACTATTGATGATAAATTTAAAGTTGGTGATTTCTTGAATAAAACTGTTAGAGAAATTATAGATATGGATTTTAAACCTCTCCCAGATAGTATACAATTTTTGGAAAAATGGGAAAAGGAAAGAGCAAGAGTTATGTTGACTTTTCCTTTAGATTATTATTCCTATAAAGATAGATTTAAATTATTTCTTTTAAATTTTGAAGAGAAATTTCCTATAGTATATAATTTTTTAAGAATTCCTAAAATACGTTATAATTGAATTCAAAAGTTTTAAATACCTATATTTTATTTTAATCCTATGCCACCAAAAATTAACAAATTAAAATGCAAAGGATGCGGTGCTTGTGTTGAAATATGTCCTGTTAAGGTTTTGGAATTGAAAAGTAAAAAAGCAATACTCGCAAGACCAAAAGAGTGTATAGAATGCAGAGCATGCGAAAGTGCTTGTCCTAATAATGCAATCAGTTTTTAAATGAAAATCTATAAAATAAAAGCTGAAAAAATAAAAGACTCAAGGAAAGAGGAGACAATTGAGATAATTGTTTATTCTAATCAAGGAAATTACAAAGCAAGTGTTCCTAAGGGAAAATCCAGAGGCAAGAATGAAGTTGTTGATTTTCCTGGAAAAGTTGAAGATTCTGTAGAATTTGTTAATAAAAAATTAAATGAAGATGGTGAATTAAAAAATTTAGAGATAAATACTTTTGATGATTTAGAAAAAGTAGAAAAAATATTAAAAAAATATGATAACACTAAAAATTGGGCTAAAATTGGAGGTAATGTTGTTCTTGCTTTAGAGTACGCTATTTTAAAAACAATTAGCGGTGGAGAAATTTGGAAAGTTATTGACATTAACAGTAAGGATGCACCTAGACCATTAGGAAAATGTTTAGGCGGCGGAGCTCATGTAAACATTGAAAAAAAATGTGATATTCAAGAATTTTTAATTATGTCTTTAAATGCTTTGAGTTTGAAAGAAGCTATTGATGCTAATGAAAGAGTTTATAATTTAGTTAAAAAAGAATTGAATAACAGAAAAATAAAATTTATTAGAGATGATGAGGGGGGATGGGCTCCTAGTGGATTAACTAATGAAGAAGTTTTAGATTTGTTAATTGAAGTTGTTAAGAAAGTAAGCGACGAGTTTTCTTTTAGTATTAATATTGGATTAGATATGGCTGCCACACAATTTTATAAAAATGGAAAATATAATTATAAAAATAAGAAATTAAGTAGAAATGAACAGATTGGATATGTTGTAGATTTAATAGATAAGTATAATTTATGTTATGTTGAGGATCCTTTAGAAGAAAATGATTTTGAGGGCTTTAAAGAAATTTTAGATGATGTAAAAGAGAAGTGTTTAGTTGTAGGTGATGACCTTATATGTACTAATTTAAAGTTATTAAAAAAGGCAATTGATAAAAAATGCATTAATGGGGTTATTATTAAACCAAATCAAATAGGTTCTTTAATAGAAGTAAAAAAGGTAATAGAGCTTGCTAAGAAAAATAACATAAACTGCATTATTTCCCATAGGTCTGGAGAGACTACAGATACGAGTATTTCTCATTTAGCTGTTGGTTTTAGAATTCCTATTTTTAAAATCGGGATTTATGGCAAAGAAAGAGAAGTAAAATTAAAAGAATTAAGAAATATTGAGAAAGCTATTAAGAAAAGGTAAATTAACCCTTCTGTAATGGTTAAAAATGTTTATAAATCAATTTTAGTTAATGTTAGTAATTATTATCAATTAAAAGGAGGTGTAAACATTGGCTTGGACTGACGTAAGTATTATAGGAAATACGATTCTTAATCCTCTTGTAATGCTATGGAATAGTTTTATTCAGTTACTACCTGGTTTACTTGCTGCCTTAATAATCTTAATATTGGGTTATTGTGTAGCATTTTTAATAGGACACGGAGTTAAGGTCTTATTAGATAAACTTGGACTTAACAGAAAAATAGCAAAAGCAGGATTATCAAGAGCTATTGGTCACACAAATATTGTCGGAGTTGTTGGAGAAGTTATAAAATGGTATGTTTTTATAATCTTCTTAGGTGTAGCAGTTGAACTATTGAGATTAGGAATGCTAAGCAGCTTATTAGAGAAGTTTGTATTGTGGTTGCCTAACGTTATCGCAGCTGTATTAATCTTCTTTGTAGGTTTAACACTAGCACACTATATTGAAATAAAAGTTCTAGAGAATACTAAGATGAAGGGAATGAAAACTGCAACTGTTGTAATAAAAGTAGTAGTTATCCTCTTAATGACAATAATAGCTTTGAATCAACTTGGAATCGATGTTTCAATATTAGAAAATTCATTCCTATTAATTGTTGGTGCTTTAGCATTAGGAATTGCATTAGCACTAGGAATTTCATTAGGATTGGGATTGAGACAAGATTCTAGAAAGTGGATTGATAGTTGGAGAAAAAACTTTTAATTTTTTTCTATTTCTTTTTTTATTTTTTATTTAATTAACTATTTAAGGTTTAATAGAAATTAATTCTTTTCTTTTAAAAGTGTGTAATTTAAAATTACTCTTGACAGGAAGGATCCTCTTTGCTCTCGAGTTCCAGCTTTTGAAATTATCTGCCCATCTC
>Ga0210057_1003869_pt1 | contig 20303 bp, 21 predicted proteins | sample CryGeyCG2114_010_2_FD_183968 | JGI IMG/M metagenome (GOLD analysis project Ga0210057, IMG submission 183968) | Groundwater microbial communities from aquifer - Crystal Geyser CG10_big_fil_rev_8/21/14_0.10 (SPAdes) (version 2) | ecosystem: Environmental > Aquatic > Deep subsurface > Groundwater ...
AAACAAATATTAAATACATACCGGCTGAAAGATTTACTTCAGAAATAGTTGGCGCTATTAGAAATCATCAAATTGAAGCTCTAAAATCAAAATTTCAAAAAATAGATATTTTAATACTTGACGATGTTCAGTTTCTGGCCGGCAAAGAGAAAACTCAAGAAGAATTTTTTCATCTTTTTAACTTTCTTTATGAAAAAAACAAACAAATAGTTTTATCTTCAGATCGTTCGCCAAAGGCGATTGCCTCATTAACCGAGAGATTAAGGTCTCGTTTTGAGGGCGGAATGATAGCCGATATTAGTTTACCAGACGTAGAAACAAGGATTGCTATATTAAAAACAAAGATCTCTGAGAAAAAAATAGATATACCAGAAGAAATAATAAATTATACGGCCAATACTATACAAAAAAATATTCGCGAACTTGAAGGAGCGCTAAATCGCTTAATAACTCATCAGAAAATCCACAACAAGCCATTAACTATAGAAACGGCTAAAGATCTTCTCACAAGTTTTGCTGTTGCTCCTCAAAAAACATCTTCTCCTAAAAAAATAGTCCAAACTGTAAGCGATTTTTATGATCTCAAGGAAAAAGAAATTTTTGAAATTACTAGAAAAAAAGAAGTCGTCAAGCCACGACAAATAGTTATGTTCCTATTAAGAAAAGAATTAAACTATTCCTTTCCAGCTATTGGTAGAATATTCAAGGGCAAGGATCATACAACCGCTATTCATGCTTTTAAAAAAATTCAACAAGAGATTGAATCTAATGAAGATTTCACTGAAGAGATTAATCTAATAAAAAAAAAGCTTTACGAATCTTAATATCTTCCGCAAAAACCGTTATTTTCTTGTGGAATTCCAGATAAAATATTAAACCATATTAGTAAATACAAAAATATCAACCACAACTTTTTCACAGCTTAACCGATTCTTTTCCAATAAACAGTAACAGTTTCTTAAAAGCAAATTAAGAGAAAAGATTTATAAAAGACGCTACTTAATAACAACAATTAATTTATAAATTATATGAAAATAACTATTTTAAGAGAAAATTTAAAAGAAGGATTAAATGCTATCTCTAGAATCGCTCAAAAGAATTTATCCCTACCTATTTTAAATTCCGTATTAATTTCTTGCGAGAAGAATTTTACTTGTTTAAAAGCCACGGATTTAGAGATGGGAATAAAGTGGTGGATATTATCTAACACAGAAAAAGAAGGAGAAATAGCTTGTCCTCTTAGAGTTTTTCAGGGGCTGGTAGAGGGTCTTTCTGTAGAAAAGTTGTTAATAAAAACAGAGGAGAAAAAGATTCTATTAGAAGCAGAGAATTTCACCGCTCAAGTGAACGGGTTAGACGCAGAGGAATTTCCGATTATTCCAAACCCCGAAATCAAAATAAACTTTAATATTCAAGCCTCTCTTTTAGCTCAAGGATTGGCTCAAGTAGCAGATATGACAGCTACTTCTTCGGTTCAACCAGAAATTTCCGGAGTTTATTTTAATTTTTCCAATAATCAACTTAAAATGGTGGCAACCGATAGCTTTCGTTTGGCAGAAAAAACAATTACATTATCTGAAAAAGTAGAAAAAGAGGTTTCTTTTATACTTCCACAAAAAGCGTGCAAAGAAATTATTAATCTTTTTACAGGAATAGAAAAAAACATAAAAATATGTCTTTCTTCTAATCAGATTCTTTTAGAAATGCTTATGTCCGAAACTCCACATCCGAAAATACAGTTTTTCTCGCGACTAATTGAGGGAGAGTATCCTAATTATCAAGAAATAATCCCCCAAAAATTTGAGTTTAAGATATCTTTGCAGAAAAATATATTTTTACAGTATTTAAAAACAGTTAGTCTGTTCAGCAATAAGATAAACGAAGTTAAAATGAAAATTAAACAAGGCGATCAGGAAGTTGAGATTGAGGGTCAAAATTCTGATATCGGTCAATCAATAGGCTCTTTATCGGCCAAAATAGAAGGGAATGGAAGTATGGAAGTTTCTTTTAATTGGAGATTTTTAATAGATGGTTTAAACCAACTGAAAAATAAAGACTTTACTCTAACTATAAACAAAGACGATGGTCCCGCTGTTCTAAAATCAGAAGGAGATTCTAGCTATCTTTATCTATTAATGCCGTTGAGAACTTAGAAAGAATTCCATTATTTGATGGAAAATAGGACCCGCGAAAACAATGCCAGGTTCTTTTCCCATTGGCGTGTTATCGTTATTTCCTGTCCAAACCCCAATTACAATTGATGGAGTATAGCCAATTGTCCAACCGTCTTTATATCCTTGAGTTGTTCCGGTTTTAGCAGAGACAGAATAATTTTCAAAAAACAAAGCCGATCTTAATCCAAAAACTGGAGCCCTGGATTTATTATCAGAAAGAATGTCGTTAATTAGTGTCGCTGTTTTTGCGCTTAAAACCCTTTTAGGCGTGTTTTTGTTTTCTTCAATTATATTGCTTTGATTATCTTCAATTCTTAAAATTGATATTGGTTTTAACCAGGCGCCGTTATTAGCAAAAACAGAGTAAGCTGAAACCATTTCTAATAATTTGGTTTCATAACCGCCAAGAACAATAGATGGTCCAAATGGGGCATTAAGGGTGCTTATGCCGAGGTTTTCGGCTAATTGGATACTATCTTTTAATCCAGCCAGATTCATTAAAACTTTGATTGATGGAATATTTAAAGATTGAGCCAGCGCTTGTCTTAGTGTTACTGGTCCTCTAAAATAACCATCGTAGTTTTGAGGAATATATTCTTTTCCTCCCCAGATCCCAAAATTGGTTTTTTCATCATTTACAATTGTTTTATCGTCAAATCCTTTTTCAAAAGCAGTGGCATAAACAATTGGTTTAAAAGATGATCCTGGTTGACGACCAGACAAAGCAACGTTAAATTGCGGTTCAAAAAGACAGTCTTTTCCTGGCTGGCAGCCATTTGGGTAAGGATCGGCAAAAAAGTCTTTGGAGCCGACCATAGACAAAATTTCTCCTGTTTTTGGGTCAATCGCAACCACGGCCGCATTAGACGAAAGATAGTTTTGGTTTATTTCAACTCTTTCTTTGACTACTTTCTCAGCGTATTCTTGAAGATCCCAATCCAGAGACGTATACACCTTAGCTCCTTTTTCTCTTAAAAAATCTTCTCCATATTTTTCTTCTAGAATTCCTTTTATCCATATAGCGAAATGAGGCGCCCTAATCAATTGATTTATTCTTGCAAATTCTATAATTTCTTCTTTGGCTATTATCTCTTCCTGGGCGCTAATAAAGTTTAACTCTTTCATTCTACTTAGAACATAATTCTTTTTCGCCATCAATTCGTTTTTATTCGGTCCGTATGGAGAAAGATGGCTCGGCGCTTTTATTAAAGAGGTTAATAAAGCTGCTTCTGCTAAAGAAATATCTTTAGCGTCTTTTTGGAAATAAGTTCTGCTGGCTGCCTGGGCGCCGTAAGTATTTTGACCGAATGGGATTTGGTTTAGATAAAATTCAAGAATTTCGTCTTTGGAATAGCGTCTTTCTAATTCTAGCGCCAGAATTATTTCTTTTGTTTTTCTTGATCCTGTTTTCTCTAAGCCAAGATATGAAGAACGAACTAGTTGTTGAGATATAGTTGATGCTCCTTGCGAAGGAGTGAATAATTTTATATCAGTTAAAATTGCTCTGGCAATACCCTTAAAGCTTATGCCGTGGTGATTGTAAAAGTCCGTGTCTTCGCTGGCGATAATTGCGTTTTTCAAATAATCAGAAATCTGGCTTAAAGGAACAACTGTCCTTTTCTCTTCTCCATAAATCTCGTAAAGTATAGTTTCGCCGTCTCTGGCATAAATCTTAGTTGATTGGGCTGTTTCTTTTTCTGTGAACTTTTCCGGTCTCGGTAATTCTCTTATATAACTAACTAGTAATAGGGACGCTAAAACCAAACCAATCAAAAAACAAAAACTAAGCGTTTTTACCCAATTTGTTTTGAAAAATTTTCGATATATTAGCTTAAAGCGTGTTAAAATCATCATAAGTATGTTTTTAATATAACTCAATACTTGGATAATGGGTAGCATCATGACAAAACCCGCTTTAGCGGGTTTTGCTCTCTTGTGGATTTAAATGAATGAAGTTTTATTCAAATTCTTCTTCCATCTCTTCTTCTTCCTTTTCCTCATCTTCCTTGGTTAAATCCTCTTCTATTTCTTCTTCAGTTTCTGGTTCTTCTTCTGCCATTCCTTCTTCCCAAGTATTTTTACTAATTAACGAAGAAGAGATTTCTTTTTCTAATAACATAAATTTGAGCTTTGAATCAAAAATCTATTTAATTCGACCTTTTAATTAATAAGTATTGTTTCGCTGTAACAATTTTAATTTTTCAAAGAATATTGTCAACCCCTTGAAAAGTAATAATAGTTGATAACTTTTATCCTTTTGCTCCTGAACACTGAGAAGAAAAAAAACCCTTTTTTTGATTTTTGTCTGATATTTTTTCTTTGTTTTCATTGAAAGCATAAAAAGCGGCGCAAAGAGCTACGCCCAAGGCATCAGCAATATCGTCTGGTTTTGGGATTTTATCTAAATTTAAAATTTTCTCAACTTTCTTTTGAAGATCTTCTTTTTCAGCTCGGCCATAACCAGTTATTCTAAGTTTTATTTGAGGCGGAGTGAATTCTATTATAGGAATATTATTTTTTGCCGCTCCCAGGATAAGCACGCCCGTGGCCCTGCTTACGGGAATAAAGGTTTTTAGATTTCTAAAAAAGAAAACGCTTTCAATAGCGATTAAGTCTGGTTTGTGCTTTTTAATCAAGCCATTATAATCTTTGCTGATTTTTTTTAGTCTGTCTGGAAAAGAATTTTTCGGCGTTGTTTCAATAAGCCCATAAGCCAAGCACTTTACCACTGGCTTTATTTCCTTTTTCTTTTTTATAGTAGAAACACGAAGAACTCCGTAGCCTATGGTTGCCGTGCCCGGATCAATTCCAAGAATAGTCATTTGATGTATTTAGAATTAAATTAATCTTTTAGATTAGAATAAACGTCTTGAACGTCGTTGTTTTCATCAAGATCGCTTAAAAGCTTTTCCATATTTTTTCTAGCTGATTCTTCAACCGGAATTTCGTCTTTAGTTACCCAGTCAACTGAGGAGGATTTTATTTCTATATTGTCTTTTTCAAGAATTTCTTTTACTGACTGGACGTTATCTACGGTTGTGTGGATTTCTAAAAAATTATCTGGTCTCCAGACAAGATTCTGGGCGCCAGCTTCAATTGCTTTTAGTTCTAGAGCTTCTTTGTTTTTCCATTGTTCGGGTTGATCATCTAAGAGAATACTAATTACACCTCTTCTTTCAAACATCCATCTTACAGAACCCTCTTGGGCTAATTTGCCGTTTCTTTGAGAAAGAATTTGTTTTATTTCCAGAAGAACGCGATTTTTATTATCAGTGATACCTTCAATAAGAAGAGCGGTTCCTCCTGGCCCGTAAGCTTCAAAAATGAATTCGCTTAAATTTTTGCCCTCTAATCCTCCGCTAGCTGACTTAATAGCTCTTTCAACATTATCATTTGGCATATTAAAGCTTCTAGCTCTTTCAATAGCTATTTTTAGCTTATAATTGGTTTCAATACTTGGACCGCCGTCTCTAACAGCAATGGCAATTAATCTTGCCATTTTTGAAAAAACCTGGCCCCTTTGTTGGTCGCTGATTGATTTTTGATGAGCGACAGTTTTTGCGTGAGAATGTCCTGACATATATGATTTAAAAATTATTTATTTGTCCAATAGTCTTTTTAACATTAAAATAGCTATTCCCGAAAGGGTACTGATTAAAATAGCTAATCCAAAAATTTTTAAAAATGAAAAATTATCTTTTTCAATCTTTTTAATATCTCTTTGAAAAGCGTTGGTAGCTGATGCAGCTGACGCAGTCAGTGGAATTTTTTTAGCTTTTTCTAATAAATTATTGACCGGAATTGTTTCTTCTAATATATAATCATTATTTTTTGATTTAGGAGTTCCGTTAACTTCTTTACTGGTAGCCCAAGATTTCTCATCAGTCAGCATCATAGTTTGTTTTGTGGAATTGTTTCCGGCTGGCCAGCCGCTAGCTGCTTCAATACTATCAATCAATAAGTTTTCTTTATTAACAAGCTTAAGGCTTTCTCCGTTATTTCCGAGGGCGCCAGTATAAATTTGATTTGCCGTAATATTGGGGACTGTTTCGTTATTTGTTCTTTCTAGTAAATAAAATCCATTATAGCCGATTATGCCCTTTAAAACTATGTTCGGGGCATTGTCATCGGAAACAATTTTCCAGTTAGTTATATCTATATCTAGATTGGTATTATTATAAAGTTCTATCCATTCGTCGTTGGCCGAAGTCGTTGTGCCCATCCAAGATAATTCATTAAAAATAACAATTGAAGCTGCTAGAGTTTTTAATGGGAGTAAAATAATAACGAATAGAGACAAGAACAACATATTTTTAACAACAACTATTGAACACTCTTGCTCTTGACAAAATTATGGTTATATAGTATGATTGATATTATTAGTCAACTAAAAAATTGTCTATTCGGGTGGGGACACCCTCTAAGGGGAGAATTTTTTTTGAAGGAGATTTCGGGATTCCTTTGGAACCTCTGGAATCTTCCTCGGAAAAATTTGAGACTCGTGACTGGCGTCCGGGTATGCCCCCACCCGAGGAGACATTCTATTTTTTTTACCCTGTTCCGATAGTTCTCTCTAACTCCTCAATAGTAGTCAATCCTTCGATCACTCTAATAAGCCCGTCTTGATACATAGTAACCATTCCTTTTTGAATGGCTTTATTTTTAAGATCGCTTGTTGGAGGATTGCCAATTACAAATCTCTCCATATCGTCGTCTATTAGAAAAGCTTCAAAAACGCCCAACCTGCCCTTATATCCGGTAAAACCACAATCTTTACATCCCTTAGCAATAGGGATTTTTGTTCGGGAAGTTATTTCCGCTATTTTTATGTTTTTTGGTAAAGCTTCTGGCGCCAGCTCCTTACTAATCTTTTTTAATTGTTCTGGAGAAATATTCTTAAATTCGGCGCATTTTGGACAAACTTTTCTGATTAATCTTTGGGCGATTATTAAATTTATGGCAGAAGCAACTGATGCTGGAGTTGTTCCCAAATCAACTAATCTGGCAATAGTTCCGGCTGAATCGTTGGCGTGAATAGTGGAGAAGACCAAATGTCCAGTTAAGGCCGCTTGGAGAGCGATTTCAGCTGTTTCTAAATCTCTTATTTCTCCAATCAAGATTACATCCGGGTCTTGCCTAACAATAGCTCTCAATCCAGAAGCAAAATCATAACCCTTTATTGGTTCGGCTTGGGTTTGCGAGATGCCCTCAAGTCTATATTCAATTGGATCCTCAATAGTAATTACTTTTATGGTTGAATTTTGGACTTCTTTTAAGAAAGCATACAGAGTTGTTGTTTTACCAGAACCAGTTGGACCGGTAACTATGATCATACCATTTGGTTTGTTAATTTCTTTGCGGAATATCTCTAAAAGATCGTCTCTCAATCCTAATTGTTCTAGACTGATTAGGCTTTTCGGATTTAAAATTCTTAAAACAATTGATTCTCCGTATTCAGATGGCAAGGTGGAAGATCTGACTTCTATATTTTCTTTATGATTAATAATGGAAAAACGACCATCTTGTGGTCGATCGCTGATATTGAGCTTGATTCCTGATACTAATTTTAAACGCGATAATAATTGTTTGTATTCTTGGTGAGAAATAGTGACAAGGTCTTGTAAAACTCCATCGATTCTTAAGCGAATTTTAATTTGATTTTCTTCGGTTTCAAAATGGACATCAGAAGCATCAAGATCAATCGAGCCGATAAAAATTATTTCTAAAAGCTCGCTAGTATTTTTGCCAAAAAATTGAGAAACAGCCTTAGCAAATTCCGTAATATTAACGATTTTCTCTGCTTGTTGGCTAGAAATTTCTATTGTCCCAATAGCTTTTTTTGAAGCAGAACTGTTTATCATATTATTATGTATCGACTCAATCCCGAGAAAGAGTTAGAATTAATATGGTAATTTAAAGTTGCATTTTTATACTTTATCCTGCTTTATTCTATTAGTCAAACTTTTTATGATAGAATCGGAAGTTAAAAAACAAACACTGGCTATTATTGATGGAAATTCAATTGTTCACCGCGCTTACCACGCCTTGCCGCCTTTCACGACTAAAGACGGGATATTGGTAAATGCGGTTTATGGTTTCTTTTCTTTTCTTTTTAAGGTTATTAAAGAGCTGGCGCCAGAAGCTATTGCCGTTACCTTTGATTTAGCTGCTCCTACTTTTCGTCATTATCAATTTGACGGATATAAAGCTAAAAGAAAAAAAGCTCCGGATGATCTTTATTATCAGATTCCAAAAATAAAAGATATTCTCAATGCTTTTAATATAAAATTTTTTACTCAAGAAGGTTTTGAGGCAGACGATCTTATCGGCACAATTGCTAGTTTAGCCAACAATAATCCTGATTTTAAAGTTGTTATTATAAGTAGCGATACTGATGTTTTGCAACTAGTAAGCAAAGACACTAACGCCATGATTTTGCAAAGAGGCATAAGTCAGGCAATCATTTATAAGGAAAAAGATGTTTTGGAAAAATATCAAGGCCTTACTCCAAAACAATTAATTGATTTTAAGGCTTTAAGGGGAGATCCTACGGACAATATTCCTGGAGTTTTTGGAATTGGAGAAAAAACAGCAATTGATTTAATCGGCAAATTTAATAGTTTAGAAAATCTTTATTCAGTATTAGACAAAGAAGAAACAAAAAAAATAGTTAAGCAATCTGTTTTAGATAAGCTTATTAGTCAGAAAGATCAGGCATTTATGAGTAGAAATTTAGCAGAAATTCATACGAATATAGAAATAGACTTTGATTTAAATCTTTGTTTTTGGAAAGATTACGATTACAAAGAAGTTGAGAAACTTTTTAAGGATTTAGGCTTTTTCAGCCTAGCATCAAAGTTGCCAAGAATATAATATAATAACATTTTAATTTTATGGAAGAAGAGAAAATCACTAAGGAGATTGTAGAAAAATTTATGTCTATTCACGGAGAAGCCAGGGGAGTTACTATAAAAGTTGACTGGGAATTTATTTTGAAAAAAGAAGGCAAGGAAGCGCTAGAGAAGCTGGAGAATAGAATGGCGGAACTTGGCTATCCTCTAAAGTTTGAAGAAATCGAAACAATGGGTTTTTATCCAATAGGATTGGATGCGCTTTCAATGGCGGTGATTAGTGAGATTTTTAATTATGATGAACAAAAATTTTTTGAAGTTGGGTCAACAGCTCCGAAATTTTCTATCTTTTTAAAAGTATTTTTGAAATATTTTATTTCTCCCGAACAAGCTATTCAAGAGGCTTCAAAGATGTGGAGGCAACATTATAGCGTCGGAGATTTAATTGTGACAGAGTTTAATGAAGAGAAGGGCTATACCGTCTTGCGATTGGAAAACTTTAAACTTAGTAAAATTCATTGTTATAATTTACTTGGTTATTTCTCTAAAATTTTAGAAATGATTATTAACACAAAAGTATTTACCGAAGAAAGGAAATGTGTTTTTAGCGGAGATAGTTATCACGAGTATTTTTTAAGATGGAAATAACTGCTCAAGAATATTTGAAAATGTCTATATTTAAAAGATTAGATAAATCGAGGGATAAGGATAAAAAAATTTCTCTTTTATTAACGGATTTAGCGTCTTTAGAGAATTATATAAAAGATTTTTTTAATTTTTCTCCATTGCCAATTTGTTTTATAAGTCCATTGGGAGTGGTTCTTGAGGTTAATCCGGCTTTTGAAAAAACTTCAGGTTTTTCTAGCGAAGAAATTATAGGAGAATCAATTAATCAGATTTTTGATAAAGAAGAAATTCTTAGCATTACAAAAGAAACTTTAGAGAATGGGTTCGTGGCGGCCAAAGATTTGTTTTTGAGAAGAAAAGATGGCAACGACTTAACTGTTAGGATCTTCACTAAGATGCGTATAGATGAAAAATTAAGACCAATAGGGTATTTTTTAGGCCTCTTTGATTTAAGCGATATTAAGAAAACAGAAGATGAATTAAAAAAGGTGCAGGCAGCTCTTTTGAATATTCTTGAAGATACCGAGGGAGCCAGAAGAATGACAGAGGAAGAGAAAAATAAAACTCAAGCAATAGTCACTAATTTCACAGACGGGCTTTTGTTTTTTGACAAAGATCATAATCTAGCATTGATTAATCCAAAAGCGGAAGACTTCTTTAAAACAGACAATTCCAGGGGGTTAAAAGAAATAATTGAATTTCTCGGATCAGATATAAAAGATATTTTTAGAAAAGAATTTGTTATGGCTAAAGACTTTATTCTTGAGATTTCCGCAATTTCAATGGAGAAAGATGGAGTTGATCTTGGGAATCTGGTGGTTTTACATGATGTTAGCCGTGAAAAAATAATTGAAAAACTAAAAACAGAATTTGTCTCTTTGGCTGCTCATCAATTAAGAACGCCTCTTTCTGCTATCAAGTGGAGCTTGAGGATGATCTTAGATGGAGATTTGGGGAAAATAAATAAAGATCAGAAAGAAATTATGGAAAAAACTTATCAATCAAATGAAAGGATGATAGCTCTTGTTAATGATCTTTTGAGCGTTGCCAGGATTGAAGAAGGTAAATACGCTATAAATCCGATTTCTATTGATGTGGCTGAAATTTGCAGGTTAGCGATTGACTCTATTGCAGATGGTTTTAAAAAGAAAGGCATTAGACTTAAGTTTATTAAACCAAGTAAATCAATTATGGTTTTTTGTGATAAAGAAAAGATCGGGTTAGTCCTTCAAAATATGCTTGATAATGCTTTAAAGTATACGACAAAATTAGGCAAAGTATCTTTGTCTATAGAAGAGACCCTAGTTGATGTTACTTTTAATATCAAAGATACGGGGATCGGCATAGCGAAAAACGAACAAAACAGAGTTTTTTCTAAATTCTTTAGAACTAATGAGGCTGTTTTATCTGAACCAGTTGGTAGTGGCTTGGGTCTTTATATGGCCAAGAATATAATAGATAGTCATAATGGAAAAATCGGGTTTAAGTCGCAACCAGGCAAGGGCACAACTTTTTATTTTACTCTCAAGAAAGATACTTAATTTTGAACAGCTTTCGTTTTATTCGATTTTTTGCTAGAATTCAAAGCAGTTATAGAATAAATCAATTAAAGTATAAGCGGAGCTTAGCCTTTTTGCTTCGCGAAAACGTAATATGAAAAAGATTTTAATTGTTGAAGACGATGAGATTATGATCAATCTTCTTGCTAAGAAGCTTAGAGATCATGGCTATATTGTCTCTTTGGCTAAGGACGGGCAAGTTGGTTTGAGCTTATTAAAAGAAAAAGAGAATCCAGATTTAATTTTAATGGATTTGGTTATGCCGAAAATAGATGGTTATTCAGTTATGGAAGAAATTCAAAAAGACGAAGAATTGGCGAAGATTCCGTTAATTGTTATTTCTAATTCTGGGCAACCAGTCGAATTAGATAAGATAAAGGAATTGGGCGCAATAGATTGGTTGGTAAAAACAGAGTTTAATCCTCAAGAACTGCTTGAAAAAATAATAAAACAACTTGGTGAATAACAATATTTAATATGTCAAGAAAAATTTTGATCATAGAAGACGATAAATTTCTAAGAGAGTTAATGGTTAGAAAGCTAGTTAATGATGGTTATGAAGCCATTGAAGCGACTAATGGCGAAGAGGGAGTTAGAACCGCTAAGGCCGAAAAACCAGATTTAATTTTATTAGATCTTATCCTTCCCGGGATTGATGGCTTTGAATCATTAACTAGAATAAGAAAAGATCAAGAGACTGCTAATATCCCCGTAATTATCCTTTCAAATCTTGGCCAAAAAGAAGACATTGAAAAGGGTCTAAAGCTCGGAGCGACTGATTATTTAATTAAGGCTCATTTTGCTCCTGGAGAGATTGCTGAAAAAATAGCATCAATCCTAAAATAGTTTAGACAAAGATCAAATGATAATTTTTCTTTATGGTCAAGACGATTTTCGGTCTAAGTTAAAACTTAAAGAAATCATTGATCAATATCAGAATGTTCGCCATAGCGGGCTTAATTTATTTTATATTGATTTTAAGGAGAATCAATTTAGTTCTTTTAAAGAAAAAGTGGAAACGATTTCAATATTTGCAAAAAAGAAATTAATTATTCTTTCTGGTTCATTGGCGAATCTAGATTTAAGTAAAGATATTCTAGATTATTTTAAAAGAAATGGTCAAAAATATAAAGACGATATTTTTGTGTTTTTTGAGAAAGATAAATTCAACACAGACAACCCATTGTTCTCTTTTTTGAAAGAGAAAGCCAAAACTCAGGAATTTAAACTTCTTTCGGGAAAATCATTACATCTCTGGACAGAGAAAGAAATCAAAAGACTAAAAACAGAGATCAGTCCGATCGCTTTAAAAAGATTAATCGCTTCTTCTAACAATGATCTTTGGAGACTTTCAACCGAAATTAAGAAATTAGTCTCTTACAAGAATTGTGAAAAAATTGAGATCATTGATGTTGAATTATTGACAGAACTAGAAATAGAGACCAATATTTTCAAAACAATAGACGCCATTGCCCTCTTAGACAAAAAAACAGCTCTAAGGTTGCTTAGTCAGCATCTTGAAAACGGAGATCCTCCATTTTATCTCTTAACGATGATTAATTATCAATTCAGGAATATCTTAGTAATCAAGAGTTTGTTGCAACAAAATATGTCTTTTCCAATGATTCTAAAAGTATCCAGACTTAACCCTTTTGTTGCTAAAAAGTGTTATTCTTTAGCTGGTCAATTTAGCTTTAAGAGATTAAAAGATATATATTTAAAAATATTAGAGGCGGATCTAAAAATAAAAACCGGGAAAGTCTCTGCCCGGCAGTGTCTGGAGCTATTGGTTTCTCAAATTTAAATCTTTAATCTTATAGATCGGCTGATCCTTGATTTTCTTCGCGAAGCTTTATTCTTTTTAATAACGTTTCTTTTAGCGGCCTTATCTAGGGCTTTATAAATCTGGGGCAAAAGTTTTTCTGCTTCAGCGTTTTTTTTCTCAATCAAAAACTTCTTGATTCTTTTTTCGAGATCTTTAATTTTATTCTTATTCAGAATATTATGCTTTCTTCTTTTTTCGCTTTGTCTGAAAGCTTTTTTTGCAGATTTAGTAATAGCCACTGTTTTGATATTACAAGATTAACATAGCATTGAATTTTAAAAAGATCAATGTTTATGGCAAATTCATAGCATCTGAGTTAAAATATATAAAGATATAAAGAAAAATAAAGGAAAATAATGGAAATTTTTTTTTATCAGATAAAAAGTATTATTAAGAGAATTCTCCCGCATTTTTTATTAGATTGGTATCATTTTGGCTTAGCTTTTTTGGCAGCCTTAATTTATGACTTTCCTTCTAGAAAGCTTAAAGTCATTGGCATTACCGGCACAAGCGGTAAATCCACGGTTTTAGAAATGACTTCAAACATTTTAGAAGAAGCTGGCTATAAAGTGGCTTCATTGTCTTCGATTAGATTCCGTTTAGCTGGAGAAGAAGAACCAAACAATCTTAGAATGACCTTGCCTGGCAGATTCTTTGTTCAAAGATTTTTAAGAAAAGCGGTAAATTCTGGATGCGAATATGCAGTTTTAGAAATTACCTCAGAGGGGATAAAACAATACCGCCATTCTTTTATTGATTTTAAAGTAGCGGTTTTTACAAATTTGAGTTTGGAACATATTGAGTCTCATGGTGGTTTTGAAAAGTATAAGCAAGCAAAGCAAAAACTTTTTAAAATTACAAAGAATATTCATATTATTAATTCAGACGATGAAAATTCAAAATTCTTTTTGAAGTTTTCTGCCAGAGAAAAATATTTATATGGAATATTTAATAATGATTTAAATTTGATTAAGGCAACCGAAGTTAAAACTAGCGATAAAAGCATTGAGTTTGTGGTTGGTGGGATTAAATTTAATCTTCAAATAATAGGGGATTTTAATGTTTACAACGCCTTGGCCGCGATTAGCGTTGCCAGATCTCAAGCAATTAGTTTTGAGGTTTGCAAAAAGTCATTAGAAGGCTTTAAAGGAATACCCGGTAGAATGGAACAAGTTGTGTCAATTCCTTTTAAAGTTTTTATTGATTATGCTATTACTCCAAATGCTTTAGAAAAAGCTTATCAGACTTTGCTTAAGAATCATAAAGCAAAAGATAATCAGCTAATTTGCGCGCTCGGCTCTTGCGGAGGAGGCCGAGATAAATGGAAAAGACCAGTTTTTGGGGAGATTGCTTCAAGATATTGCAATCAGATTATTCTAACTAACGAGGATCCGTATGACGAAGATCCAAATGAGATTTTAAGTATGATAAAATCGGGCATTTTAAAGACAAATTTTTCAATAAATAATCTTTATGAAATTATTGACAGAAGAATGGCAATTAAAAAGGCCATAGAATTAGCTAATTCGGGTGACACGATTATTATTACTGGCAAGGGTTGCGAGTCTTCAATTTGTCTGGCTGGCGGGAAAAGAATTCCATGGAGCGATAAATTAACAGTTCAAGAGCTATTGCCGAAGGCGTTTTGATAACATATGATGAGACATTATTCTAGTTTTATTTAAAAATGAAAACAAAACAAAAAAGACAATCAAAATCAATTAGGATGTTTATTCGTCGAGAAAAGGCGCGAATTCGTTCTAATTTTTTTGATTTAAAAGAACAGGAAAAGTTGATATCCGAGGTTTACCAAAAACTTTCATTAACCGGAAATGGTAAAAAAGCAAAATGAAGATTAAAGATATTTATAATCTAGCGGTTAAGATAGGGAAAGAGGCGGATTTCCGTTCTGCTTTGGAAATAGAAAAATTTCTTTCAAGAAGAAAAGAGAAACTCGAAAAACTATCAAAAGAGGAGAGAACAGAGTTTGATGAAGAATCCTTGTCTAATCCTTATTCTGATACAAGAGTTTTACATATTTCTGATGACAAGGAAATTAAAAAGATTTTGGTTGGCATTGATATTGAACCAGCTGAAGTTTTACTGGCTAAAGAATTGGGGAGTATTGATTTAATTATTTCTCATCATCCCTTAGGCAATGCCTTAGCTAATCTTCACGAAGTAATGGAGTTACAGTGCGATGTTTTAAGTCAATATGGGGTGCCGATTAATGTTGCCGAAGGATTAATGAAAGAAAGAATTTCAGAAGTAGCTAGGGGAATAAATGCCTATAATCACCAAAGAACAGTTGATGCCGCTAAATTATTAGGAATGAGCTTGATTTGCGCCCACACAAGCGCAGATAATCTTGCGGCCAAGTTTTTAAAAGAAAAGATTGAGAAAGAAAATCCGGAAAGAATTGAGAGTCTGATAAAATTTTTAAAAGAGATTCCTGAGTATAAAGAAGCTTTAAAATCAGGAGTTGGACCAAAAATTTTTGTTGGCAATTCAGATAATCATTGTGGTAGGATCGCTCTTTCAGAGATTACCGGTGGCACGGAGGGCTCACCCAAGCTTTATGAAAAAATGGCCATTGCCGGAATTGGGACAGTTGTTGGTATGCATATATCGGAGGAGGGGAAAAAAGAAGCTGAAAAGGCGCATATTAATGTTGTTATTGCCGGCCATATCTCATCAGATTCGCTTGGTATGAATTTATTTTTAGACGAATTAGAAAAACAAGGAATTGAGATTATTCCTTGTTCTGGATTAATCAGGGTCTCAAGAGTATAGAGAGAATGAAAAATTATAGATTTTTGATCATATAGGTGTTTTTCAATCTATAACCGAGCATACGATAATAATTCCTAGAACCAACTCCTGCAATAACCGCCATTTTTTTAAAACCTTCGCTTAAAGCTATTTTTTCAGATGCTTTAATCAATTCCTTGCCAAGACTCCGATGTTGAGGCGAAGTTTTTATTTTTTGATTAAAACCGATTGTTTCGCCATAAGTGTGGATTTCTCTCATTATGGCGGCGTTTTTTAAAATAGGGAAAGCAAGTTCAGGGTTTTCTTTTGACAGACGGAGTCTTAAAAGACTGTAAAGATAAGAACGCGCTTTATCTTCAAATGTCAGAAAAACTTCCTTACCATTTGACGCTAAATAATCTTGACGGAATATTTTTAACTTATCTTTAGAGAGAAGCTTGCCTCTAACTTCTCGGCATCTTATGCAAACACATTTTTTTTCTTGTTTTTTCAGTTCTTGAACAATAATTTGTCGTAAATTGGAGATTTTACTTCCAGCGATAATTTTATTAGAAGGGATATCTCTGTAAATTCTAATAATTCTACACCAGATTGGTATTTTTTGTTTTACCTTGACCAAAAGATTAATTAATTGACGATCGCTATATGGATGATATTTGCCTTTTAGCCAAATTTTATAAAGAGGCGCTTCCTTAACTACAACGCATGGATAAATCTTTAGAAAGTCCGGTTGGAAGTCTGGATTATTAAATAATTCAGTAAACATTTTTTCGTCTTTTTCTAAATTAGATCCTGGTAAATTTGGCATCATATGATAGCAGATTTTAAATCCAGCATTTTTCAAAAGTTTTGTGGCTAAAATAGTTTCGTTAACGCCATGTCCCCGAAGATTTTTTTTAAGGACAATATTATTAAGACTTTGCGCTCCTAATTCAACCCTAGTAACTCCAAAATTCCTTAATTTTTTTATTTCAATTATATTGATATAATCTGGTCGAGTTTCTATAGTGATACCGATAATTCTATGCCTTGCTTTTTCATTTATTTTTTGCAAAGCTGATAATTTTTTGTTTTTATATCTTTTTCCATCATATTCGTTACAAGCCCTAAAACATTCTTTAATAAATTGAGTTTGGTATTTAATAGGTAAACTGGACCAAGTCCCGCCGATAATAATTAGTTCTATCTTTGAAATATTATGACTATTGGCCTCCAATGTTTTTAGCCTTGTTTTTATTTGAAGATATGGATTAAAGTTATTAGCTACGGCTCTCATTACGGCTGGCTCTCCATCAAGATAGCTTTTTGGAAGATTGGCTTGATCTGGGCAGTAAAGGCATTTTCCGGGGCATGGCGCCGGTTTTGTTAAAACCGAGACAGAAACTACCCCAGATAAAGACCTGATTCTTTTTGTTCTAAGGAACCTTTCAAAAGATTCGTTTTTTTTAATCTTTCCTTGTTTTAACAGCTTATGATAGGCTAAAAGCAGAGCTGAATTTTTTGGACAGGCTACTTTATACTTTTTGGCAAACTGTCGTTTAACCATAAATAAATTAGCCTGACTTTTAAATTTTTCTTTTATTAATTTTTTAACTATTATTTTTAAATAATTCATATTTTATGGATCAAGATTTGGCTCAAAAATTATTAGAAAAAACAAAAAGTAATTTTAATAGAATTGCTTCGGAGTTCTCCCATACGCGCCGTTATCTTTGGCCGGAGTTGGTTAATCTTTTTCGAGGTTATATTAAATATGGAGAAAGTGTTTTGGATATTGGTTGTGGCAACGGCCGTTTATTGGATTTATATATTGGAATGATAGTGAATTATGTCGGTATTGATAATTCCGAGAAACAAATAGAGGTGGCAATAAAACGTTATCCCAATAGAGTATTCTTAACCGGTGATGCTCTTAATTTACCCTTTTCTGAAAATTATTTTGATAAGGTTTTTAGTATTGCGGTTTTGCATGAAATCCCTTCTTCGGAATTACGTGAGAAATTTTTACAAGAAGCGAAAAGAGTTTTGAAAGATAATGGTCTGATTTTTTTAACTGTTTGGGATTTAAGGAATAGAAAGCTCTTATCTTTAAAATACAGTTTTTTAAGATTAATTAAAAGATCTGGTCTTGATAAAGGGGATGTCTTTATTCGTTGGGGTAGGGAAGTAGAAAGATATTATCATGTTTTTGGCGAAAAAGAAATTAGGAAATTAGTTAAAGAAGCTGGTTTTGATATAATTGAAATGGGTGTTGCTAAGAAAGAGAAAAGTAAAAAAGCCAATATTTATTTAATTGCAAAAAAGTCTTCATTGTCCCTGTAGTTTAATTGGATAGAACATCTCCCTCCGAAGGAGAAGATTGGCTGTTCGAATCAGCCCAGGGACACTTAAATAATCTTTCGTAAATACTTCACGATCGTGAAGTATTTACGAAAGATGGAAATGTTTTTGCTGTAAAATTGAATTGATTATTTTATCTTGACTCTTCTTTAAATCCGCTACATACTTTATATTGAGGGGGGTGCGAGATGCTATTCTCCAAGGACAAGTAGTTTTAATGAAGGAGACTAAAGGTACCTTTCCTGCCATGTCCGGCGGGATCAAAAGACATGCCAAATTCATCAAGACTGTTCCCCCCTTACCAAAGATTCCGCAATTTGCGGGATTTTTGATTTTATAATTTCTATGGTAAAATATAGTATCAAAATGAAACAATCCAACGATTTTCCGTTTTATGATTATGATCCAGGCGATAAAAAGCGTCTTAAAAGAATGATGGCTGAATTTCGTATTGGTTTTAAATTTCTTGAAAGATTTAGAAACAATCGAGTCGTTTCAGTTTTCGGATCTCATTTAGATAAAGAAGGAGAAAAAGAGTATGAACAAGCAAAGAAACTAGGATCTCTTTTAGCTAAAGAGAATATTGTTGTTTTAACAGGAGGCGGGCCGGGGACAATGGAAGCGGCGAATCGAGGAGCGTTTGAGGTTGGCGGGAGATCCGTTGGAATTAACTTAGAATTGAGTAAACAAGAACAAAGAAATGCCTATGTTAAGGAAAAACTATGTTTTCATTACCTTTTTATTAGAAGGGTAATGCTTGCTCATGCCGCTCAAGCTTATGTATTTTTTCCCGGAGGCTATGGCACTTTAGATGAATTTTTTGAAATTGCTACTTTAGTCGTTACAAAAAAGATTTATCGTAAAATTCCGATTATTCTCATTGGTAGAGAGTATTGGAGTTCTTTAAAAAAATGGATGACAGAGACGCCTTTGAAAAAACATCAAGCCATTCTTGAGAAAAATTTATTTTTTTGGAAAATTGTTGATAATGAAAAACAAGCTTTTGAGATATTGAAGAAAATTCCAGTTTCTTTCGCGAGACATGAATCAGTTTAATGCTACCTTGTCTTTGATTTAAAGTAATTAGATTAATTTTGAAAATTTAGGCCAAAGTAGCGCGAGGTAAAGGTCGTTTTTAAAAAAAATATAACTTTTAGAATATGAGTTGTGGAAAATGCGAAAAAATAGAGGAAGGAAAATTAATTGGCAAAGTAACTCATTATTTTGACCATGTTGGCGTAGCCATTGTTGATTTATTAGAGACTCTTAATATTGGCGATACTATTAGGATTATTGGCGGTGAAGTTGATTTTACTCAAGAAGTAGAGTCAATGGAAATTGATCATGAGAAAATCAAAACTGCTAAGAAGGGCGATTCAATTGGTATGAAGGTATCTGAAAGGGTTAAAGATGGTTATCAGGTTTACAAAGTGTAGTGACCGGGCCATTAGTTTTCTAAAATAACTTAAATACTCAAACAGATGAAACTGACAAAACTTCTCGGTTTGTTATTGCTTATCTTGGGATTAGCTATTATTTTTTATACAATTTTTTATTCATATCAAATTTTTACTAATAAAATACCGGTTCCAGAAATATTTAAACTTACTTCCGCTAAAACTAATCAAGATCCGAACGCTTTAAATTTAGAAGCTCAGTTTGAAAAAATGATTGGTTCTCAGCTTGAACAAATGCTTCCGGCAAACTCCATACAAGAGATACTCAATTTATTTAGTTGGTCTATTTTTGCCGGAATTTTGATTTTTGCCGGCAGTCAGGTTGCTGGCTTAGGAATTAAGTTGCTTTTATGAGATTTATCGCTGATTTTCATATTCATTCAAGATTCTCTCGGGCAACTTCAAAAGAAATTACTCTTATTAATCTTGCCAAGTGGGCGAAGATTAAAGGCGTTAATGTTTTAGGAACTGGCGATTTTACTCACCCTCTTTGGTTTAAAGAATTAAAAAATGGATTAGAACCGGCTGAATCTGGCTTATATAGATTAAAAAGTAAAACAAATAAATCTTCCGATGATGTGAGTTTTATTTTAACTTCGGAAATTAGTTGTATTTATTCCAAGGGAGGAAAGGTTAGAAAAGTTCATTTGATAGTTTTTGCTCCCAGTATAGAAGACGTTGAAAAGATTAATACTCGT